>Ga0233425_10005654_pt1 | contig 19476 bp, 17 predicted proteins | sample Watercolumn_Towu_2_FD_181712 | JGI IMG/M metagenome (GOLD analysis project Ga0233425, IMG submission 181712) | Freshwater microbial communities from Lake Towuti, South Sulawesi, Indonesia - Watercolumn_Towuti2014_140_MG | ecosystem: Environmental > Aquatic > Freshwater > Lake | place... | reverse complement strand
CCAATGCATATTTGTTTACTACGTGGTTGTTTTTTGATCTTGTCCCAGTAAGAAGTGGATTCATAAACATAAATAACTCCGGTGGTCTTATTAACATGGAGAACTCTAGAAGGCATACATACCCCCCTTTTTTTTTTACATAGCTATAATTGTAGCTATTATTAACAAAAAAAACAAACAAAAAATATAGAAATCTTGTTTTAGCTTAAGGAGTTATGAGCGACCTAGCTACAAAATAGGACGGGAAATCAGGTTAAAAAGTGTTTTTTTAAACAATACCGTTTTTCTGAAGATTTGGATTTTTCGATTAAAGACCCAATGCGATTAGAAGAGACGGCTTTAAAAACGATACTTCAAGAAATTGGAGAATGGGTTTATGCCGAATCTGGGATTGAAATGCCTTCAAAAACCATTTCTGTTGAAATTTATACCAATCCCCACGGGACGCTTTCTGCTAAAGGAAAAATTTCTTATCTGGGACCGCTTATGCCAAAACAGAAGAGTAATCTTCCCACTATTAAATTAGATCTTACTGTGGATGAAAAGATTGTATTATTTCCAGAGAAAAGAAACATTTTTTATCTATTCTCAGATAAACCGGATAATCTTCCTAAGGCTTTGACTTATTGTTATGAAGAAATGTTTACCGAAAAGTTGCGTGATTTGGCCGAACGGGCAAGGCCGAGAGATCTTTATGATGTTATTTTTCTTTATCATAAAAGACATTTGGTAAAAAACAAGGCAAAATTTTTAGAAGCTTTAAAAGAGAAATGTAAATTTAAAAATATTCCTGTGCCTACCCTGGAAATTCTTAAACATCATCCACAAAAAGAAATACTTGTTTCAGGATGGGAAAACATGTTGAGCCATCAGTTGTCCAACTTAAATCCTTTTGACCATTATTGGAAACAATTGCCCGCAGTTTTCAACTGGATTAGCAAGTTACTTGAATAGGAAAAATTTAAAATTTTGATATAATTGAATTTTAATCTTAATAAGCGCCAAGGTTCGAATTGGTTGCGACCGCGTCCGTTGAGAAGAGGAAGGATAGAGGAATTGCACTAGCAATTATCTCCATCCCGAATTCTTTCGTTCTTTGAGTCATAAGAATAAAAGTAATACGAATTAGACGAGTTGTGAGAGTAGCGTTTTTGCAGGGACAATGACAGGATTTTTATAAACAAAACAGTCTTTATTGACATAGGGAAGATCAAACCCTATTTGAAATGCATGAGGAGCATTTAATTTTTCTTTGTAATAATAAAGCCATTTTGAAATTGCCTTATCACCTGAAGCTTTTGCTTCCACTAAAAACCAAGGTTTTTTGCTTTTTGTTACAAGAAAATCCACTTTGCGTTTTTCTTTATCTCGTAGATAATGGAGATTATATTCTCCAAAACCTGCATCTGTCCAAAATTGTATAGCCTTGTAAAGATGAGATGCCACGAAGTTTTCTAAGCGAGCGCCTGTATTCTCGATCAAAGCCCAATTCCAAAGATAGATTTTAGGTTCTTTAATCAATGAGCGACTAAGATTTTTTGACCAGGGCTGGATCGTGAAACATAAATAGAGACTTTTTAACACTTCTATCCAACGGTGAAGTGTAGGCGCAGAAACTTTGATTTTGGCAGCTAAAACAGAATGATTGAGAGAATGAGAAGCCTCTTCTTGCAAGATTTCTGCAAGGAGTTGTATTTGACTCAGTTCTTGAATGCGACTGAGGTCACGTAGGTCTTCTTTAAAAAGTTGTTCTAAACAAAATCTTTTCCATGAAGTAAAAAAAGACAAGTTACGTTTGATATAAGGTTCTGGGAAACCACCGTATTCTAGCAATGCTGTATAGTCTTCTGTAGAAATCTCTCGTGGTGTTTGAATTTCCTTCTTTTGTAGAGTAGGATTTACAATTTCTCTTATGGAAAGAGGATGAAGTCTATAGAGAAAATATCGTCCCATGAGGCTGTCTCCTCCACGTTTATAGACATTGAGACGAGCACTACCTGTAACAAGAATTTTGCATTTTTTTTCATAGGTATCGAAAAAACCTTTCAAAAATTGTTTCCAATTTCGATATTTATGAATTTCATCAAAAACAAGGATAGGAATTGTTGTATTTATAGCATCAAGATTAGCGGCTTTCGCTACAGCATGAGGTCCATGAATAATAAGTGCGCGATGATCATCGTTATCCCAATTAAAATAAATATGAACAGGGCCTTCATTTGAAGCCTCCAGACTTGTGGTTGTTTTTCCCACTTGTCGGGGTCCTGAAATAAAAGCCATCTGACGATAATTTTTTAAGTGATTTTTGAGTAATAACGTGTAGGTTCTCTTCATACGACTATTCTAACATATATGTTATTTTAGTCGCGACCATTTTAACATATGCGTTAAAATGGTCGCTGCTAAGTGTCTTATAGTAAGATAGTTGTTGCTTATCCAAAAGAAGTTTTTTTATTTAAAAGGGGACATTTTTAAATGTTGCTAACAATTCAATAATAATGTTTTTTGTTTTTTTTCTAATTTCTTAAACTATTCTGCTAAAAAATGGTGTCTTTATGGCATATTGGCAGTTAGTTGGAGTCTATGTTGAAATCTAGTGATTAAGAATGAGGTTATGTGGTCTGTTTAAATACTGCTATACGGAGTGTAATTCATGAAGAAAGTGGAATTTTACACCTCTTATATTTTTTTAGTGTTATAAATTGTTAGGATGTTATGTGGCGTTATACTTTAAGTTTGTTTATTGCTCTAAACGTGGGACTTTTCGCCTATGAAGATTATTCGAAAATGGCGCAAATATATGCACAAAATCAAGCAGCTGGTACTGATTATTTGGCTTTCCGAAATATTCCCGAACTATTAAAGCTTTACACTAGTGATAAGAAGAATTTGATGGTATTAGATTATGGGTGTGGTGCTGGACTTTCTACTAGATTTATGAAGAAAATTTTATCTGAAAAGGCATGTGTTATAGGTGTGGATATAAGCCCTGAAATGTTAACACAGGCACTTTTAGCAGATCCTCAAGGACAATATTTATTGATGGAAAAGAAAATACCATTCGAAAGTAGCATCTTTGATGTTGTTTTTTGTAATTTTGTACTTTTTGAAATACCGAGTAAAGAGGAGATTATAAGGATATTTTCAGATGTAAAAAGAACAATGAAAAAGGGAGGTGTAATTGTTGCAACTACAGCTACACCAGAGATGTATAATTGTAAAAACCATTGGGTTACGCTTGATGCCAATTTCCCAGAAAATGACAATTTAAAAAGTGGCGATATCGCAACAGTTACCGCAGTTTTCCCAGGAGGTGATTCTATGACATTTCATGATTATTATTGGCTGGAAGAAGATTACTGTTTTTGTTTTGAAAAAGCAGGACTAAAAATAACCAGCATTAATTATCCCCTGGGATTAAAAGATGAGATTTTGGATTGGACATGGAAAGACGAAATCTCCATTGCGCCATATGTAATATTTGTCCTACAAAATGATTAGACTAATACAATAGATATTTTTTGCGTCTTTCTAAAAATTCTTTTCGTTCAGTTTCCTGAAATTGTGCACATTTCCAGCTGGTATATTTTTCTGTTTGTAGAATGTTTAAGAGCTCTTCACTGCCATTGAGTTGACAAAATAGTGTTTTTTGAGTCTCGGTCATAGAAAGGAATTTTTTTGTTTGCTCGGGATATAAAGATTTTAAAATGCCAAGAATCATGTATTGTGTTGTTACAGGTCGATAATTTACAGGATCTCTTATAATAATTTTAACACCTTCACATTCTTCATTTTTATATGGATCCATAAAAGGTTTAAAGTGAAAAGGGATGAAAGAGACATATGGTAAGTTTAAATCATTTAAACATTTAGCAAGCTTCATACCATCAATCCAGGGAGCACCTATTACTTTAAAGGGGAGAGTGTATCCAATGCCTATGCTAATGAAGTTAAAAGCGCCCAAAATGCCAGTTGTTGGATAGTAAAAAGGGGTGTCAGGTTCTGGTATATTGGGACTTGTTGGTACCCATGGTAGGTTTGTTTCTTTAAAACTCATATTTCTTGTCCATCCCTGCATTGGAATGACCTTTAAATTGCAGTCTATTTTGTATTCTGCATTGAAATAAAGGGCCAGTTCACCGATTGTCATACCATGGCAGTATGGAACATTTATATAACCCAAAAATGAACGCCATTTTTCGTCTAACATAGGACCATCTACGGTTATACCGTTAATAGGATTAGGACGATCTAAAATAATTACCAAGATGTTATTTTTTGCAGCTTCTTCCATCACATAAAAGAGCGTAGTTTCATATGTGTAAGATCTACTACCAATTGCCTGTATGTCATAAATGATGACATCTATGTTTTTTAACATTTCTTTTGTTGGTCTTCTCGTGATACCATGTAGACTGTAGACTGGGATATTATTCAAGTTAATGTCATTGATTTTATTTCCCGCATAATGAGCTCCATGAATACCATGTTCGGGGGAGAAGATTGCTTCTATTTTATAATTTTGTGCATGTTGTTTGAATAAATCTATTGTGGGGATTAGATTGCTACTTATGCCCGTGTGATTGGTTACAATTCCTATACGTTTTTGATTAATCGTCTTTAAGTTTTCAGAAGTAAAAAAAAGATCCAATCCTACTTTCACCTCTCCACAGTGGAGAAAAGCAGTAAAGAGAATAAAATACAAAACACAACACTTTAATTGCATGTTAACAACATAACAGAATTATACCTTTAGAAAAAGTTGTTTTAAACCACGATATTGAGTAGTTGAATATCAAATGTTAAATCTTTACCTGCAAGAGGATGATTGGCATCAAAAGTAATGGCTTTATCACTAACCTCTTTTATTGTGACGAGAAGAGGAAAACCATCTTCTTGTTTTAGTTGTAAAATGTTGCCAACTTGAAAATTTATGTCTTTTGGTAATTTTTCTCTCTCCACGCTCATTACCAGTTCTTTCAAGTATGGACCAAAAGCTTGATCTGATGAAAGAGCAAGCATTTTATGGTCACCCTCTTTCATACCAATTAACGCATGTTCGAAAGCTTCAATTACTTCTTTATTACCGATTTTTAACATCACAGGTTCCGGAGTAGAATAAATCACCTCATTATTAGCCTTAGCAGTATACTGTACTTTCACTGTGTCGCCCATTTTTGCAGACATGTCTTTTCTCCTCTTATAATTTTCATTTAGACCGAAAGAGTTATTTAGTCAATAATTCTTTTAGATTATTACTTTTTTTCTACTTGATTTCAAATAAGATTTGATCAAAAATTTCATCAAGGAAGGGGTAGGTATGCGAAAGTTGTATGGCTTTTTGGTTTTGGTTGTTTTAATGTGCGGTTGCCATGTTCCTAGCCGCGTTGCAATGGAAAACTCGGGAGGTAGAACGGATTACAATGTGTCTATCCAGAAAACCAATAGTGCTGAAATGTTGCTTAACCTCGTTAGATTACGTTATTATGACACACCTTTTTTCTTGCAGGTTAGCAATGTTACTACTCAAATGACATTTAAAGGAGCGGCTTTACCGGCTTTGTCTTTTCCAGGGCATCAAGATGATACTTTTGGGCTTGGCGGTGAACTTAGTTGGACAGATCAACCCACGATTCAATATACACCACTAGAAGGACAGCAATTCGCAACACAATTATTACAGCCTATCAATTTAAGCACATTGCAACTTTTAATTAACACTGGTTGGGATGTGGATAGGTTATTTAGACTGGCAATACAAAGTTTTGACACCTTGACAAATGCACCTATAGGATCAGGACCTGCTTCGGAAATCATTGCAAAATATCGAGAATTTTTTGAAGCTACTAAGTTAATGAGATATTTTCAGGCTGAAGGAACATTAAGAGTAGGTATTGAAGCGTTGAAAAAGGATGAAGAAGGAGAACCAGAAGAAGAAATCCTGCAGATTGCCTTTCCAGCTGATGGACACGAAGCAAAAAGGCTTGTGGAGTTGCTGGGTAATGCTAAACAAGTGGAGAATATGTATGTTATTTCCATGTTTAAGGGGTACACCAGTAAGGGTGTAATAGGTGTTTTACCACGTTCTTTACTTGCATGTATGTATTATCTTTCTATGGGAGTAATAACTCCTCAAGTTGATGTTACCATGGGAAAAGTAACAAAATTAGATAAGAGTAATTATGTGTGGAAAGATATGATTTATGATCTTATAAAAATAAAAAATTGTACCGGCACTCCCAGTAACGCTTATGCAGCAGTAAAATATCGAGGATCTTGGTTTTATATTTCTGATGAGGATTTGAATTCTAAACGTACATTTATGATGCTACTTCAACTTTATAATCTGCAATCGATTACTCATAAGAAATCACCTCCGTTGTTGACATTACCGCTAGGCAAATAATAGTCATTCAATTTTGACATATCCGACTATTGGAAGATGATCTGATATTGTTTTTGCATCATATTCAACATAACCATAACTTAGTTTTGATGTTTTGTTAGTGAAAATATGATCAATTTGTTCTTTTGGCTTGTCTGATGGATAGGTGGGTGATTCGAGATATTGTTTAACGATTTCAATAAGATTATCGAATTCGAGCAAAGATGCGGGGGCATTAAAATCTCCTCCAAGAATAAGAGGATTTGATGCTTTTTTTAGCCAATTTTTTAAAAAAACAATTTCTTGTGTTTGAGTCTTGGAAGAAAAAGGATCAAAATGCACATTAATAATGTCAATTTTTTTGTCTTTAATGATTAGTTGTACTTTTTGCAGTCCATGAAGAGGATATAACCATCTCAAATAAAAAGGAATTTCTTGGGGATAATCGAAGATATGTATGTAGGGATTATATATTGGAAATTTCGATAGTATACAAATGCCGTAGTCTAATTTACCCAATGTTCCATTAAAATTAGGGTAAAAATGAGTTTTTAATAGAGGAGCTTTGGCAATAAAGGAATATTTTGCTTTTTTTGCTAAAATTCTCGCTTGATCTATAAAATGACTTCTTTCAGAGGAAAAATCTACTTCTTGTAGCAAAACAATATCCGCATTGATCTTATTTAAAATTTCTGCTTGTTTATTTAATTGATCGATAAACGTTTGCCGTAGAAGACATTTCTTCCTATCCCAATTTAAGGCTGTACCAAAATGTATATTGTAAGAAGCAACCTTGATAATCTTTTTGTTAGTTTTTTCTGCTTTAGCTATAATCTCAATTGAAGAGGGCCATTTAGTAAGAGGGGAGTAGAAATTCCATCTCCATAGTATTATAAAAACTACGATGAGCGTGGTTGAGATAAGACAAAAATAAAGGAAGGGTACTTTAAGTCTTTTCATATCTTTATTAGTAATAACTTTGCATTGAAAAGTAAATTAAAATATTTTATATGGTAAAAAAAAGGTGATATATGGGTAAAGTTTTAGTTATAACAACTTCTGGGGGGGCTGGTATTTTACAGGCTGCAAAGGCAAAAGCGGAAGAACTTAAAGATGCGGATCCTGACGTTAAGATAATACAAAAGGATTTAATGTTAGACTTTGTTGGCAAGAAGATTGGACTACCAGGAGTTGCTCTGTACAATAAGACGCAACAAGATGGTAAAGTTCTTTTATTGCAATTTTTATTCAACATGAGATCATTGATTGATGTTTTTTTGTGGATGAAAATTTTTTATTCGGTATCTCGTATTTTGTTTAAAGAAAATATAGAACGTGTGATCGATATGCAACCGGTGGGCACAGCAGCAGTAATTCGAGCCATTCGATTTTTTAATATGATAAGAGGCAAAAATTTATTCATGGAGAAATTTTTTGTAGACTTACCATCGAAAAAGAACACTCATTATTTTCATGGGATAAAAAAATTATCCAATAAAAATCGCAAATATTTGCGTGTTTTCACAATAAAACCTTTTGTAGAACAAGGAGAAAGTTATCAGCAATTTTGGAAGAAATATTGTAATTTAGATGAAAGTCATATTACCTATTATCAATATCCATTAAGAAGTGGTTTTAAACCATATATTGGTAAAGAGAAAAAAGGGGAAGTGGATATTGATATAACCGTGAAAAACTTGCAGGAAAAATTATTAATAGAAAAAACGGCATCGTTAGGGACTATTCCAATAGAAAATAGGGAAAATGTTCTGCGATTTCATGTCGGAAAAGAAGATAGGGTATATGTCATTATGTTGGGGTCACAACCATCTCGAGACGCTACTTTTAATTATGTGAATAATTTTATGCATTTAGTACAGCAGAAGTTTTCTAAAGATAAAAAATACCATTTGTTTGTCTTTTGTGCCGATTACGAAAATAGTAAAAGAGACTTATTTACCAGGATTTATAATCACTTAAGTCAAGAGAAGAATTATCCCACCAATTTCAATGTTATTCCTATATCATTTCAACAAGATAGCATCATAGCTGCTTTATATAATAGAAGCGATCTTACCATCACAAGATCTGGAGGCCAAACTGTTATGGAACTTATCGAAGTAGCCCATGGACATTGTTGGGTACATTCTGAAGCAAAGGATGAGGAGGATATATTTAGTGGGTTACCATCCTGGGAAGCTGGTAATGTTTTTTATTTAAATGAAATAAAAAAGGGGCAAATTACTACCCCTTTTATTTTAGAAAAAATGATTTTATCCCAAGCAGATTTATGCTAGGAGTTCATTAAGAATATTACAAGGCCTTCCCAGTTTTTATTATCCAAATAACTTTTTACAGTATTTGGGGCAAGATTTAATGATTTTGCAAAATCCTCATAATATTTGATAAGCGTACCTTTTTGTGTTTCTACATCCATTCTTGGAGCAAAATTACTCATGAAATTATATTTAATGATTGGATCATTAAATATAGCTCGCATGCAGCTTTTTAAATCAGGATATGAAAAAATATGACCTAAAAAACGCAAAGGATGTACAGGACGAACATCTTCACCTATTTTTTCTAGACGGCTACGATGATTATTATATAAATCCCAATAACTATGTTTAGATAATGTTTCAACAATTTCTCTGATTTTTGCTTTATCATCGTCACTACAACGTAATTCACTATATTTTGCTGCTGATTCTACTGGTTTTATTTTAATACCAGCAATAGGCATATTAAATGCATAAGCACTACCGATAAAAAGCACAAAAATAGTTATAAAATAGGACAAAAATCGTAACATACATACCCCTTGGTTAAAACGAGCGTATATTTTATAAAATATATTTTTTATATTCAAGTTAAAAAACGTCAGATGAAATGCCATCAGTATGTGGCAATCTTATGTATAAATCCCTTATAATCTTTATTTTGTAGATAAGGTGTAACGGCATCAATTGGTATTTTTAAGTCATTACAGAATTTTTTTAGTTTTGCAGGGAAATCTTTGGTTTTCTTAAAACTATCTAATTTTTGCCCCATACTAGAGGTAAAATTTGACCATTTGAAATGATCTTTTTCGACACGACGTAAGCAATCTTTTAAAGTAGGATCTTCAAGGATAATTTGTAAAAACTGCAGGGGATTGACATTAGTGAGTTCATCACCAAGTTGTTCTAAACGTTTTTTATGTGACATTAAAAGAGATAATTTACCGTTGTTAGCTAGTGTTGTGATAATATCAGCTACTTTTGCGCAATCTTCTTTTGAACAATTGTGATGAGATATTTCTGCATAAATATAACTTGGAGGGGGAGCGAAGAACATGATGCACATCCTTTTGCTTCATTATAACTTTGAACAACTTTTCATGCCAATATAAGTTTTTAATTTTTTATTATGTGGAAAATAAAAATTTTGATAAAAAGCGAATAGATGAGGGTAGTATGAAGATGTTCGGATTTTTATTTTTTATAATTGTAATTTTTTCTACTGCTTATGGTGTGGAAAATTTACAAGTAGTACCTGTTGTGCAATCTGCTGCTCCAGAAATGGCTGGAATGGATGTTGTTTTTCCACAACACAAGGGATGTGTAGACAATCCTGTAGAGATTCAGTTACGTATGCGTGGATTTTTGCTTGGAGAAAAGACATCAACACCAAGAGCTAATGAACTAGTAAATGATCGTTTGGGGCAGTATGTTAATGTTATTATTGACGACAACATTGTTTTCACTTCTAGAGGGCCTAGTATTTATCCTTTGCATGATGATGGTGATTATTATCAAGAATTTTATAAATTTTCTGTACCGTTTGATATCAAAGAAGGAAGACATACTATGCGTGTTTTCATGGTAAAATCATACGGGGAGTGTTTGAAGACAAAAGATGGTTTTGTAGCGGTAGAATTTTGTCTTAAAAACAAAAAAATAGATTGTGGTCTTAATCTAACCAAACCATATGTTTCCTATAATCAACCTAGTCATAACATCAAACATAAAAACTCAGGGCCAATACTTTTAGATTTTTATATTAGTAATTGTCAATTATCTTCGGATGGATATAAAGTTCAGCTTTATGTGGACAATAAGAAAATTATGCGCTTAGAAAAATGGTGTCCTTATTATTTATATGGGCTGAGTACTGGTAAGCATACGATAAAATTAGTATTATTAGATAAAAAGGACAAGGAAATACCTGACAAGGAAGGGTGCGCTGAAGGATCATTTTTGGTTTTTTAGAAGCGTATAAATGCGTTCCTTATCATCTTTATCGGTCAAGTAACCGCAGATTATATGATTATTTGTTTCAAGGTAAGAAGATATTGGCTTAGTAATTTGTGCTTTAGGAAGTTCTAAGTCTATTTTTTCTTTTTGTCCAAAAGAAGTTGTTTTTTTGAAGGTAAGTATATACCTATCGATTTCATCTTGCCAGATATTCAACGGACTATTTAACGCTTTATAATATGCTTCAAATGTGTATTTTAAGACATTGAACGGTAAGATGTTTTTCATCATGGAAGGTGAAATAGAATGGAAAAAATTCTCTATTAATAAATCTTGTTTTTCATCTTCTAGAGCTTTTTTTAGTTTTTTTAATATTTCATTTTGTTTTAAGATCAAGCCCCCGTTGAAATCGCGATATGGGCCGATGATTTTTTCTAAATTTTCTGCAATCACTTGCCGTGCTTTTTGTAGGTCTATGGTAAAATCTTTTCGGAAAAATAATGTTTTGTCTAAAGATAAGCAGAAGATATTTAGTTCTTTTGGGTATTTCTTTTTAAGATATCCGACGATTTTAACTTCATCTTGTGTGTAGGTCATCTGTGATTGTGAATATAAGAATAGTTCCTTCAAAGACAAACTATTTTCTTTCAATAAACGTAATAAGATCACGGTAAAAAATATTTGTTTGGCTGTTTGTTTTTCGAAAGATATAATCGCTTGTGGTAGATCCTTGGCATATCTTAGTTGTTTTGATAAAATAATAACATTATGAAACAATTCTTCATCATTACGTGGCATAAAAATTGGGTTAACAGAATTTTCTATGTGAGCAATGACCTCTACGGAAAGGTTTTGTCGTAATTTTTTTACCATATTGGATGGTATTTTTTCTGCCAATAATATTTCTATATAAATTGTTCTTATTTTTTCTTCATTTTTATCACATATAAATGAATCTGCCTTGTAGTTCACCTTTCCTAAAATAGCTTCGATAACTTGTTGAAAATGTATTTTTTCGAATTTTTCCGTTTCTTGCAGCAAGTTAAAACTTAGGAGAATTCCTAAAGAAAAAGGACTTTGATTATTGTTGATTTGAACGACCTTGAAACTAATATGACGTTTATGTGGATTTGTTTTGGCATTTTTTTTTGTATTATTTGCAAAGAGGTAGTATAAAGCAATAATACGTGATATATGTTTGGCATTGTGCGAGTTAGTAAAATTGTTATTAAAAAGCAAACTTACGTTATGCATGGAGGAAAAAATATCTCTATCAAATATTTTTGGTCTTCGTTCCATGATGCGAGAAAGATGCTGAGTGATGTCTGTAAGTTTTTTTTCTTCTGCTGTACTGCGTAAAAATTCTTTAAGATCATTTGTTTTTAACTGTCCATGTAATGTAGATGGAGTTTCAAAGCGATCTAAGAGTAAATTTTCTGACAGCAGCAGGGCTTTGGCTTTATTTACGGCAGATATGTTTAACTTTAGTTCGTTCAAAAATGTAGGAATATTTTTTTGTGCTAAGTGCAAATCTTTTTCTTGGGTCAAGCAGATAAAGATTTCATGAAAAAAATAACTATTGTTGGAAGGAGGAGTAAAAAAGCGAAATGATAATGAGCGTTTAGCTAATATTTCTAATTGTTTTCCTGGTATTAACCAGCGGCTTATCATATTATCGAAATATTGATCTAGGCCACTAGAAAATTTTTCAAAAGAGATGAGAGCGAGGGATAGAGTAATAGGAAGAACTGCTGTTATTGGTGAACAAGTGATAATTGGTAGATATGCAGGAAGGGAGTTTATGTCATATTGCTGTATAATTTGTTGTATCATTTGTTCTATTGAGCTTAAAAAAGGATCAAAACTGTCGTGGATTTGAGGTTTTGGAAAATTCGCATTTATGCTGATGATTTTAGGAAGATATTCTTGGGTTGTGCTCATAATTCTTGTTCCAAATAAATTTTATCATAGTGCAAATCGCCTATGGGGCCAACGCAAACATTTTTTACGTATGGGTGCGTTATAACAGCATAATTGAAGTGGTATATAGGTGCAATTGGCATTTCTTTCAGGAGAATTTTTTCAGCTTCATTTAATATTTTATGGCGCTTATATGAAGTATACGAAAGATCTAAAAGCTTTATGAACTTACTATTTTCCCAGCTGGAAAAATTTTTAGATTGGTTTTGATATTTAAATCTTTCCAAAATACTCATTGGGTCAGCATATTGTGCAATAATTGTTCTTAATCCTATTTGAAAATTTTTTTGGTGAAATTTTTCTGTCATATTCTTTTCATCTAGTTGGCAGAGGATAATTTTAACGTTAAAAAATTTTTGCCAATTTTGTTGTATAGTTTCTGCTTGTTTTTTATGTAGAGTATTAGTGCTGTATAAGAAAGTGATAATGAGATCTTGTGGGGATATTTTTAATTCTTTGAGTGCTTTTGTGAAATATTGTTTAGCTAAAGTTGGACTATAAAGTTGTTGATTATAAGAATTGTTTATTACAGGAGGTATAAGAGAGGTTGCAATATTTTCTTTAAGTTGAGAAATGTTATTGACGATATCTTCTCTATTAATAGCATAGGAAAAAGCTTTTCTCATATTTGCGTTATTAAAGGGAAATACTTTTGTGTTAAAAACGCATATTGAGGTAGCAGCAATTGGGAAAAAGTTGATTTTTGATAAGTATTTTATGCTATCTAATGGAAAAGGAGAAAGAAATGAACTTAAAAGGTCTATTTGTCCTTTTTCATACATCTGCAGAGCAGTATTTTCATCATGGATAATTATAATATTTATATGAGAGATTTTAACTTCATTTTTATTCCAAAACATATGGTTTTTGGATAATAAAATTTCCGTATTTTTTTGCCATTTTTGGAGTGTAAATGGGCCACTATATACTGGAATATTAGTATGAGATGGTTTGGGGAAGAAAGCGCAAAATGAAATAAGAGATAAGAAATAGGGCGTTGGATATTCTAAATTCACGACAAAAGTATTTTCATCTTTTGCAAAGAAACCGGCTTCACTTATTGACATTTCTTTTTTTACAATTTTTTCCACATTTTTTATACAGTAAAACAAATATGCTGATAATCCGGGTAATTTAGGGTCGATTATTTTTTTCCATGATTTTTCAAAATCATAAGCTGTTATTTTGACTCCATCTGACCACGTAACATCTTTGAGATGAAATACATATGTTTTTTTATCGGAAGAGATATCAACTGATTTTGCAAGAGCCATGGAAATAGAGCCATCTGGATTGAGTGTGGTCAGGCCATTATATATTAGGAAGATAAGAGTAGATGAGGCAAAATCACCACATTTTAGAGGATCTATAGTTAAGGGATCTCTATTGAAGCAGATTTTTAATGTTTTTTGAGGTTGTGTGGATTTTTGATGGCATGATAATGGTAATATTATAAGAATGAGCAATAACAATCGTTTAAGCATAGCTTTATAAGGGATATGTAATCTAAAAGTGATGCCAGATTTTCTTTTTTTTTCAAAGTGATTTTTAGCAATAATTTTTTTCTTAGCTTTTAAGCAAGAAAAAAACTTTATTGCATGAAAGCAACCCAATGATATGCAGTTTAAGTAGGAAAAGAGGCAATTAAGATCAATTGGTTCGAAATGCTCTCATTTTGAAATACAGTTAGGCTAAGCTGTTTTGCACATATGATTCCAGGGCATTTTTCACTATAGTTATTTATGGTGCAACATGCTTATTATGAATAACATTAAAATTCACTAGAAGTGTCATATGCGGCAGGAGGATAGGAGGTTTGTTCGTGAAGCGGGGCTCTTACGATTATATTGGATATCGATGATGTATCAACTGATGTGTTATGTAATATGTCCAAAATGCGTTGTAACAAATATGCTGGTGTTCTTTTTTCAAAATTGCGAGTACATATTGGGCATACAGTTTCATCATCACCACGAGATGCAGATTTATCAGCTGTACATACACTATCAGTATCTAGATGCATGTAAAAATTAGGAATGGTTAACGGATTACCTTTAGCATCTCTCATTTCATTGGCTATTTGATCCAATATGGCTTTGCATTGTGTTTCAGTCAATGTATCAATATATGACTCACCACTCTCTCCAGTTGCTTGAGCTTTTGCAACAATTTCTCTATTTAAAATATCTGCGATTTTACTTAACAGTTCACAAGAGAACATAGTAGATTCTTTATCATGACTACTTGTACTGTAATGAGCGCTAAATATTGCGGTAATCGGATCTCTACAAGTAGGACAAGGTAGAGGTATTATTTGTTGATATTCATAACGGTGCATTTGCTCACTCCACATTTCCATAAAAGCTCTGTTAGCCTCATGGCCGCAGCGAAGCACTACATCAGGGCAATATCCGTCTAGGCAAGCAAGACCTATTTCGTCCTGATAAAGCTTTTTTAGTTTGTCATGATAAGAGGGTGTTGTATTAGGTTGTGTACAGGAACAAGACGTTGTGCCGGACATAATGTCTCCTGGTTTTATTATGTTAATTATTATATCAATTGCATATTTATATATAATAAAGAAATTTTAATTATATTAATTACTGGTGTAAGTCATTAATTATTAGCAGGTAATTGCTAGGTGGTTTGAATATCGTTATGCCTTATGTCTGATCTATAAGGCTTCTTGATGTTTTAACATTTTGATTAGTAGGGTTTTATGCTAAATGATGTTTCGCATAGATTGCAATATATTTAGATAAACATGATCTAAAAACGTTAAAATTCAGGAGAAAAATCACGTTCCTCATGAGGGTAGGAAGTTTGTTCTTGAAGAGGGGGTCTTACGATTGTTTTAGAAACCAAGGATGCATCAGTTGATGTGCTATGTAATATGTTCAAAATTCTTCGCAGCAAATATGCTGGCATTCTTTTTTCATATGTTTGCTCACATATCGGACACGTGGTTTCGTCATCACCGCGTGATGCAGATTTGTCTGCTGTGCATGCACTGTCAGTGTCTAGATGCAGGTAAAAATTAGGGTAGGTTAACGGATTACTTCTGGCATCGATCATTTCATGTTCTATTTTATCCAATATTTCTTTGCACTGTGGTTCAGTCAATCCGTCAATGTATGATGCACCAAATATACCGTTCTGGCCAACTTTTTGAGCTTTTGCGAAAATTTCTCTAGTTAAAATGTCTGAAATTTTTACCAATAATTCACAAGAAAATGTAGTAGATTCTTTATCATAACTGCTTGTACTGTAATGAGCGCTAAATATTGCGGTAATCGGATCTCCACAAGTAGGACAGGGTATTGGTATCGTTTTTTCATTCTCGTAATGATGCAGATGTCCAGTATACATATGCATAAATTCTCGGTTGGCCTCATGACCGCAGCGCAACACTACATCGGGAAACAAACCATCCACGCGAAGAAAACTTACTGTCTCGGCGTAAAGTTCTTTTAGACGGTCATGATAAGATGGTGTTGTATTAAATTGTGGAAATGCACAAAACGCTGTGTCGGACATAACTACTCCATTGTTTATAGTGACACTATTATATCATAATATATAATTAAAAAACATAGTTTATTAATATATTGATATAAATTTTACTTTAACAAATGAATATGCTGCCTAATTAAAATTATTAATTTGATGTAACGTTATTAAATATGACGGGATTAAGAGGCTTTCTTCTTAACTTTTTGATTATTAAAATCTTACATTAAAGGGGTGTGGTTTGTTTATAATATGCTGTTTAGCTTGTATAATTATTTTATAATAGTTATTTATTTAAAAGTTTGTTTTGTATAATAATTAAAGTAGAGGTTATTATGAAACAAAAGCAGGAGATTTTGATATCGATAGAAGACGTAATCGAAAATTTGACCACTATAACTGAATGGTTGGAAGAAAATAATGCACCAATTGGCATTGTAAAAAGAAATATCATTGTCTTGGATGATGAAGATTTTCCATACAAAGACATAACTTGGATCTCTGAAGAAAATATCTATGATATATACCCCTATATAAAAGAAAATTACGAAATTTTATTGGAGTATCTCAAGGAAATTAATAATGATCCTAAAATTGATTGGAGCGATAAAGAAATAGTTTGCGGTCTTAAATCAATTTTAACAGTTAGCGCAGAAGCTGCTCATAAATTAGATAATTTTATCGGTAAATTAAAAAATGTAAAAATAGAAAAATTAACCAAAAGTCAGCTTTATAATCGCATCTTATCTTTCTATGCTAATGAAATACAAAAAAAATTCCTTAAAGATGAATGGGAAGAAAAATGGGAAGAAAATGAACAGGGATTAAATCTTGATTTAGAAAGAATAGGATTAAATAATTTCGACGTAATTCGTAAAGATGAACGATATGAGCTTTTTTATTTGGTAGATGAAGAGGAACGTCCTCTTTTTACCCAAGCGTTGCTTAGTAATGTGAAATTCTCTTGCGATTATAGCGAAGCTTTAAAAACAGAAGATCCTCTCTTACCAATAAAAGTATTTAAGGATAACGAACTAAGCGGCATTGCTTCATATGTTTTAAAAGAAATCAAACCTCTATTGCACCAATATTGCAAAGCTGAATCTTTTAAAAGAAAAGATAAACTTATTGTATGTCTAAATAAAGCAATTTTTGCGTTAATGCTTGCTGCAAATAGCAATAATCGTATTGTCGCTACTACAAAAAAGTGTTCTTCAAAATATTTTCAAGATTTTATCTCTTTTATTAAAGATATATTTTTAACGGATGAATATCGCCACTGTTTAGAAAATAGCGATAACACAGAGTGCAAAAATATGTTAAATATTATTCATACTCTATGTCACATATTGTTTTTGCGACCTCATACTATTAAAGAGGAAATGTCGGGCTACATCCATAAATTAATAAGAGAAGGAAAGGACAAAGAAAAATCTGTAAAATCGTCAAATCTCTTTGAGAAAATATTACATGACGATGAGAATATTAGGCATTTTTTCAGTCAATTTCCCAATGGACCATTGTTCAAGGTATTAGATGTTATACATGAAAGAGAAAACGGAGAAGTTTTATGGTTCGATCCAATGTTGCAACAAAATATGCCAGCTTTTCTCTATCATTGCGATATGTTAAAAAAACAGGCAAGTATGTTACGAATACCTTGTCCTACTAAACAACATTATGTCTTTAAAGCACAAATATTAGGGGAATTTTTAGGATTTCTGCGCTCCCTACAACAAGACAATTTTTTTGCTATTAATTTGCAAGAACGTTCTTCGTTCCTAGAATATACCAGATGTCATGTACTAGAAGAACTACAAAATGATGTTGAGTTTAGTAGTAAAATTACACTTGTCACGTTGGATTGTCATTCGGAATTTTACCACCAAGCAATTAGTTATGTAGACATGAATGATGCCAAAATGTTTTTAAAAGAATTTAAACAACAAATTCTTAACAAAGAGGGCAATTTCTATTTTCCTAAAAAAATACCAATCGCCACTTTTGTAGATGAACTTTTAGCTTTTGTTCATGCGGATTTTTTCAGTGCAAAAAGCACTTTGAGTGTAGAAGAAAGACTGGATTTTATAGAAATATTTTATTTCTTTTTGACAGTAAAATTACTAGAGCTTTCTAATGCTAATTTATTTTCATTCATATGTAAGGATGGTGTCGATATTTCAGCTTGTAAAAATGGATTATTTTATGCTGCCAATAAACTTCTAAAAAAACACAAATTGGAAAATGAGGATATTGAGAATTTTTTACTTTTCGTTTATTCACCAGCAATACTCATAAGGGAAAGAACCGTTGATGGCCAGAGATTAATAAGAACGGTCTCTGCTCTCGCTCATTTAACGAGAATAATAGAGGCTTAATTTTCTTCTTTACAGTCCATGTGGCGAACGCTTTTTAGTGAATCTGTACTGCTGCTACAGGTTGGCGACAAAGATTATGGACCCATGCATTAATTGTTTGAAAGATATTTTGTGCAAGAAGAAGAGCTTTTGCCCAATTAACTCCAGGGAAATCGCGAACTTCATGAATTAATTCATTGAGCACCGATCTAAATGCAGAGCGGACAGTTATGTGAAGTGGATGTGCTCGCAGGAAAATTTCCCCAAAAGTGTCTTCTTGTCCAATAGGAGAGCCATTGTTTCTCCAAATCTGATTTGCAACAAGAGCCTGTGTTTCCTCCGAAAGTTGATCAAATATGTTGACGACTCGTTGTTGATCGTCTGGATTGTCTTCGTCAAGATATGCATCAAGCCATGAGTTTTGAAGTACTGGAAAATACGCTATAGAAAGAATATCGTGCTCAAGATGTTCACTATGTATATAAGGGTATTGACTTGGCATACTTTCTCTATAAGAAAAAGATTTGCACGTATAGGCATTAAAAACAGCAAATCCATGGACCGCTGACACAACTTTTGGTCCCTGATCTTCAGTTTTAATAACAGGTTTTGAAAAATACATGGTGGGTCCCGGAGCTAATACAGTTCTTCCTGGAGTTTTTCTAGCAATTTCATCAGCGATGTTCTTATCTCCAAGACCCGTAGTACAAGCATCAAGCAAAATTGTTGCATCCGGAGCACAGTCTGCAAAAAGATCATCATGTAACTGCTCGGGTGTTATTGCTGGTTCGTTCGGGGCTTTAACAGTTTCTCTTGATCTTAATTAAACATATGCATATATTATCAAAATGAGCAAATTTATTACCATTGGTGAGGCCGCAGAATTTTTAGGAGTTTCCACTCAGACGTTAAGAAGATGGGAAAGAGAAGGAAAAAACCTTCCCGTACAAAGAACGCCCGGAGGACAACGGAGATACGATATCACTCTTTTAGATGGTAAAAAACGAGC
>Ga0233425_10005653_pt1 | contig 19477 bp, 14 predicted proteins | sample Watercolumn_Towu_2_FD_181712 | JGI IMG/M metagenome (GOLD analysis project Ga0233425, IMG submission 181712) | Freshwater microbial communities from Lake Towuti, South Sulawesi, Indonesia - Watercolumn_Towuti2014_140_MG | ecosystem: Environmental > Aquatic > Freshwater > Lake | place... | reverse complement strand
TCCGGATTGGACAGCCCCCCCAGGCTGAGGATGAAAAGAATGGTTGCGGCGATGTAGGCCGCAGTGACAAGACCTTCCGACATTGTTCGTTCCCCTTATTTCCTGAACATGCGCAGCATGCGCTGAGTGACCCAGAAGCCGCCGAACATGTTGACGGTGGTGAGGGCGATGGCCAGCCCGGCCAGCAGCGTGATGCCGAAACCCGGTGAAGACACCTGGATCAGTGCGCCGATGGCGATGATGCTGGAGATGGCATTGGTGACGCTCATCAACGGGGTATGCAAGGCCGGAGTGACGTTCCAGATCACCATGTAGCCTACGAAGCAGGCCAGCACGAACACGGTGAAATGCGCCATGAAGGCGGCCGGGGCATTGGCACCGATCCACAGGAAGGCGGCCGCTGCCGCGACCAGCCAGAGGGCGGACTGCACCGCCGCCGGCAGCAGTGGCTTGGCTTCTGCCTTCTTGGCGACCGACGCCGGCGCCGCGGCCGCTGCTGCCGGAGCCGCGCTGATCTTGGGCGGCGGTGGCGGCCAGGTGATGCTGCCGTCCTTGATCACGGTGGCGCCGCGGATCACCTCGTCCTCCATGTTGACGTCGATGTTGCCGTCCTTGGTCTTGCACAGCTCTTCCAGCATGCGTAGCAGGTTGGTGGCGTAGAGGGTGCTCGCCTGCTTGGAGAGACGGCTGGGCAGATCGGTATAGCCGATGAGGGTGACGCCGTGGCGCACCACCACCTGGCCGGGCACGGTGAGCTCGCAGTTGCCACCCTGCTCCGCCGCCAGGTCAACGATGACGCTGCCGGGCTTCATGGATTCCACCATGCCGGCGGTGATCAGGCGCGGCGCCGGCTTGCCGGGAATCAGCGCGGTGGTGATGATGATGTCGACGTCCATGGCCTGACGCGCATACATCTCCCGTTGCGCCTTCTGGTAGCCCTCGCTCATCACCTTGGCGTAACCGCCGACACCGGTGCCTTCTTCCTGGTAGTCCACCTCGACGAACTCGGCACCAAGGGATTTCACCTGATCCTTCACCTCGGGACGGGTGTCTGAGGCCCGCACGATGGCACCGAGACCCGCCGCCGCGCCGATCGCCGCTAGACCCGCGACGCCGACACCGATGATGAAGACCTTGGCCGGCGGCACCTTGCCGGCGGCGGTGATCTGCCCGGTGAAAAACCGGCCGAAGTGATGGGCCGCTTCGATCACCGCCCGGTAGCCGGCGATGTTGGCCATGGAGCTGAGGGCGTCTAGCTTCTGCGCCCGCGAGATGCGGGGCACCATGTCCATGGCCAGGACCGTCGCCTGGCGCGCCGCCAGCCGATCCATCAGCTGCGGGTTCTGTCCCGGCCACAGGAAGCTGATCAGATGGCCGCCCTCGCGCAGCCGCTCCACCTCGTCGATGCCCTGATCGGGCCGAGCTTCCGGGGCGCGGACCTTGAGCACGATGTCGGAAGACCGCCACAGGCTGTCGGCGTCGGCGACGATTTCGGCCCCCGCCTCCCGGTAAGCATCGTCGGAAAAATTGGCCGCCTCACCGGCGCCGCTTTCGACCGCCACGGCAAAGCCGAGCTTGCGCAGCTTCTCGGCGACTTCCGGCGTGGTCGCAACGCGCTTCTCCCCCGCGTGGATCTCTTTCGGTACTCCTATTCTCATAAAGCGAGTTCCTCTTGTTGTTGGTCGGGCGTCACCGGTGATGACGCGTTCTCGTTGACGGTCGGGTGCCGCAACCGCCCCATGCCTTTGCCGCGAAAACTGCGGGCGGCGGCCTCCCGCTTCCCCTCGAGCGATGGAGTGTGGACCGGTCCGGCGCGCTGATGATGCCACATCAGCCCGCGACTTGATAAAGGAAGTCCCTGATCAGGTCAATCTTTTTTCCGGTGGCGGCGAATCGGTTGGACGAAACCATAGCCACCCCGGATAATCTCGTGCCCATCACGCCGCGGGCGGGCCGGATGGATCGCTTTGGCCGTATCTGCGCCGCGCATGCACTCCGTGGTTCCGCGGGCGGTGCGGTCGGCGACCCCGCCGGTATCGGTCCACGCTTTGATTTCCATCGGCTTTTTTGTATCTTAGCGCCGCCATGAGCCACACCACCCTGATCCGAGTCGAGCAGCTCTCACGCTACTACGGCGATCATTGCGCCGTCGACGATGTCAGCTTCGCCCTGGAAAAAGGCGAGATTCTCGGCTTTCTGGGACCCAACGGCGCCGGCAAGTCGACCACCATGCAGATGATTTGCGGCAACCTGGCCCCCACCTCGGGCCAGATCACCGTCAACGGCCTCGACATCCTCGACCAGCCGCGCGAAGCCAAGCGGGACCTAGGGTATCTGCCGGAAACGCCGCCGCTCTACCGGGAACTGACGGTGGACGAGTACCTGAGCTATTGCGCCAGGCTCCACCGTCTACCCCGCAATCGCCAGCGCCAAGCCTTGGACTATGCCAAAGAGCGCTGCGGCCTTTCCGACGCGGGGGAACGCCTCATCAACAACCTGTCCAAGGGTTACCAGCAGCGGGTGGGCATCGCCCAGGCGATCCTGCACAGCCCCCCGGTCATCATCCTGGACGAGCCCACCGTCGGCCTCGACCCAATCCAGATCCGGGAAATCCGCGAACTCATCCGGGACCTGGGGAAAGAACACGGCATCATCTTGTCGACCCACATCCTGCCGGAAGTGCAGGAATCCTGTACCCGCGTGCAAATCATCCATCACGGCAAACTGGTGCTGAACGACAGCATCGAAGGACTCACCCGGCAAATGCGCGCCTCCAGCCTACAAGTGACGACCCGCCAGGCGGCGGATCCGGCGCGGCTGGCGGCCCTGCCCGGCGTGCAATCGGTCGCCGGGTTGGGGGATTTCCGCTACCGGGTGTTCCATGACAAGGACGCCAATCCCGCCGAAGCGGTGGCGGAAACCGCCGTCACCCTGGGCTGGGGCCTGCTGGAACTGGTGCCGGAACGGCGCAGCATGGAACAAATCTTCATCGACCTCACCGGCACACCTGCCCCGTCCGCCACGGCCAGCACAGCCGGGAGGCCGCCATCTCCCGGCCGGGACGGGGTGGTGGCAAGTGCGACGCCGTCTCCTCTCTCCACATCGTCTGCAGACTGACCGCATGCTGGCTTTCACCATCGCGGGGCGAGAACTCCGCACCCTGTTCCTGTCGCCTCTGGCCTGGTCCATCCTGGGGGTCATCCAAATCCTGCTGGGCTACATGTTTCTGGCGCAGCTGGACTACTACCTGACGCTGCAGCCCCGCATCGCCGGCATGGAAGAAGCGCCCGGCATCACCGACCTCATCGTGGTGCCGCTGTTCGCCAACGCCGGCGTGATCCTGCTGCTGGTGACCCCGCTCCTCACCATGCGCCTGATCAGCGAGGAGCGCCGCAACAAGACCCTGAGCCTGCTATTCACGGCGCCGGTCTCCATGACCGAGATCATCCTGGGAAAATACCTGGGGGTGTTCGGGTTCATGCTGATCATGGTGGCGCTGATCGCCACCATGCCGCTGTCGCTGTTGGCCGGCGGCAGCCTCGACTTCGGCAAGCTGACGGCCTGCGTTCTCGCCCTCTGCCTGCTGCTGGCGGGCTTCGCCGCCATCGGTCTGTTCATCTCCTCCCTCGCCGCCCAGCCGACCGTGGCCGCGGTCAGTACTTTCGGGGCGCTGCTGCTGCTCTGGATCATCGACTGGACCGGCGCCGCGGAGGGCAACACCGGCACGGTGCTGGACTACCTGTCCATGCTGCGCCACTACGAAGCGCTCATGAAGGGACTGATCAACACCACCGACCTGGCCTACTTCGTCCTGGTCATCCTGACCTTCCTGGTGCTGAGCGTGCACAGCCTAGACAACGACCGCCTGCAGAAATGAAGATCAGCCCCCGCGCCCACCTGCACATCCGTCTGCAGAGCCTGGCGTTCACCCTGCTGTTCGTGGCCGCCGCCGGCCTGCTGGGCTGGCTCAGCACGCGCTATTCCACCCAGTTCGACTGGACCGCGGACGGCCGCATGACCTTGTCCGAGGCTGGCCGCAAGGTCTTGGCGATGCTGCCGGGGCCGGTGGTGGTCACCGCCTACGCCCGGGAAGAAAAGGTCCTGCGCGGCCGTATCACCGATCAGGCCGGCAAGTTCAGCCGCCACAAGCCGGACCTGACCCTGCGCTTCGTCAACCCCGATACCCAGCCGGACAAGGTGAGGGAATTGGGCATCAGCGTCGACGGCGAGTTGCTGGTCGAGTACCAGGACCGCAGCGAACGGGTCACGGATGCGACCGAGGCAAATCTGGCCAACGCCTTGCAGCGGCTGGCCCACACCAGCCTGCAGCACGTCGTGTTCCTGGAAGGCCACGGCGACCGTTCGCCCAAGGGCCGAGCCAATCATGACCTGGGACAATTCGGCGACGAACTGGGGCGCAAGGGGCTGAATGTCAGCCTGATCAATCTCGCGGTCACCCCCGATATCCCCGACAACACCGATCTGCTGGTACTGGCCAGTCCCAAGGTCAATCTCCTGGCCGGCGAGGTCAAGCTGATCCAGGACTATGTGTCCAAGGGCGGCAACCTCCTGTGGCTGGCGGAACCGGGTGATCTGCACGGGCTGGCACCGCTGGCCCAGCAACTGGGGCTGACGTTTTTGCCCGGGGTGGTAGTCGATGCCTCCACCCAATTGTTCGGCATCGACGACCCCACCTTCGCCCTGGTGGCGGAATACCCGCCCCATGCGATCACCATGGGGTTCGGCGTCATGACCCTGTTTCCGCAGGCCGCCGCGCTCACCACCGAAGCAGAGGGTGGCGAGTTCGAAAAGACGGTGCTGCTGTCCACCCTGCGCCGGTCGTGGACCGAAACCGGCCCGGTGGAAGGAAAGATCCAGTTCGACGCCGGCCAGGGCGAGCACGAGGGCCCCCTCACCATCGCCTTCGCCCTCACCCGCGACCATCCCTCCCGGGCCAGCGCGCCGCCGCCCGGACCGGCGCAGAAACCGGACCACCACCGGGAGCAGCGCATCCTGGTCAGCGGCGACGGCGATTTTCTTTCCAACAGTTTCCTCGGCAACGGCGGCAATCTGGAACTGGGCTTGAATGCCATCCACTGGTTGACGGAAAACGACCCATTCATCAGTATCCCCGCCAAGACCGCCAGCGACCGCAACCTGAACCTTTCCCCCATCGCCTCCAGCTTCATCGGCCTGGGCTATCTGATCCTGCTGCCGGCCGTTCTCATCGGAACCGGAGCCACTATCTGGTTCAAGCGCCGGAGACGTTGATGAACGACAAGATACTCCTGAACGTCGCCCTACTGGGATTCGTGCTGCTGCTGGCCGGTATCGTGTTCCTCGAACCCGGAAAGGAAGAGGAACCGAAGCTGGTTCATCTGACCGATGCCGAAACCGAGAGCGCCAGCCGGATCGAGCTTCACAACAAGGAGTCGCTGGTGTTCGAAAAACGCCAGGAACGCTGGTGGCTGGTCAGCCCCTTCACGGCACCGGCCAACGAGGTGCGCATCCGCCAGTTGCTGGAGATCCCGCGCGCCGAGAGCGAAGCCCACTATCCGCTGAAGAAGGACGAACTGGCGAAATTCGAGCTGGACAAACCCAAGGTGACCCTCTCCATCGGCACCACCCGACTGCTGTTCGGCGGTTCCGACCCTCTCGACATGCGCCGCTATGTGCAGGTCGGTGACACCCTGCACCTGGTCAATGACGACTTCTTTCACCACCTCACCGCGGCTTCCACCGACTTCGTCGACAAGAAGCTGCTGCCGGATGACGATGCCCCCAATGAGATCCTGCTGCCCGGCCTCAAGGCCAGCCTCGGCCAGAACGGCGCATGGACCCTGGAGCCACCCAGCGACGACGCCGCCGGGATGGCGGACTTGATCACCGCCTGGCGCGGCGCCCGGGCCATCGAGGTCAAACGTAGCGAGCATCCGGCGCAGGGGAACATCGTCCACATCGGTTTCGCCAACGGCCAGCCGCCGGTGGAGTTCGTCATCGTCCAGCGCGAGCCGGACCTGCTCCTGACCCGCAACGACTGGCGGCTGCAATACCTGCTGGCGGGGGAATCGGCCAAGTCGCTGCTGAGCTTGCAGAAGCCGCAGCCACCGGCTGCCGGCGACCCTACCGTCATCCCGGAGGAGGAGGACGAGTCCAGCGAACCGGCGGATTTCGAGGAAGATCTCGAAATGCCGGAAGGGGAAGAAACCGGCGAGGCGCCCGATGCCGCCCCCGCCGGCGCCCACTGACCGCCGGCACGCCCCCAGGCTAGGACTGTCGGCGGCGGCTCAGCCAGTAGTCCAGGCTCACCCAGCGCCCGCCGCCGCCCATCAGCAGAACCAGTAGCAGCAGGAAATAGGTGGCGGCGAATTCGATGCCGTTGTTCAGCACCACGAACTTGCCATACTGGGTGAGCGCCTCGTAGTTGCCGAAACGCGCCAGAATGTCCTTGGCCTCCGCCAGCCGCTGGGTCGCGGCGATCGTCCGCTCGCTAGCGAAGAGTCCGCTGGCACTGGCGATGGCCAGCCAACCGTTCTGCCAATGCACGGTGATCGCCGCCACCGCCATGGTCACCATCAACGGCACGGAAATCCAGCGCACCGCGAATCCCACCAGCAGCAAGATGGCTCCGAACAATTCGGCCGAGGCCGCCAGGAACACCATCACATAGGGCAGCGGCAGGCCCAGGCTGCCGCCGAACCAATCGGCGGTAGCCTGGAAACTGGCGAACTTGTTGATGGCCCCCATCCAGAACACCGGTACCAGATAGAGCCGGATCAATAGCAGAGGCAGGAAATCGGCGCAATGCAAGCGGTCCAGCAGACGGTTGCCACGCTCGATGCAGAGCCGCAGCGCCTGCCTCCGCGCTGCGAACTCCGGCGAACCTAGATAGTTTCGAAGGGATATGATCTGTGCTTTCATGAGCTAACCTCTTCTTTGACGGTTGTTTCCGCTGATCTTTTCAGCAACCGGAAAACCGCCTGCTGGCGGCGTCGGCGGCAGGATCATCGCGGATCGACATCTTCGCCGCTTCCCGCGCCGGGGCCGGCCATTGCAGCGGCACGGTGACGGCCGGTCGTGCGAGCCCGTAGTCTACAATCATTCCCTACGCACGGAGCCCATCATCGTGTGCCGGGACGGAATCCGGTTTCCGTCACCGTCATCACCCTGAAAGTCGCGAAGCGTCCACCTTGGTCTCCCTCTCCCATGGCAAACGGTCGCTGGTATCGCGACCTTTCCCACGGACCGAGGGCCGGGGTGAGGGAAAGCGTCCATGGCGCGAGTGCCATGGCCGATTCGGGCTCGCCTTGTCCAGATAGGGGTAGACCAATTGCCGATCCGAACAGAGTTCAAACCGAAAGGGCAGCAGGGTCGACGATCCGGGTCGCTGGCGGCGACCCAGGCGTTGTCGCTGGCCGCCGCGTGGTTTCCGCCGGACGCGCTGGCAGCCCTGTCCGACTCCGCCGCCGATCCGACCTTGCCCGTGGATTCGCTGAGCTTTCGCGGCGCGGCGGTAATCAGCTTGACCCTGCTGCTCGTCCTCCTGCTGGCGCGCCTGCCGGCGGTGCGCGCCTCGCTGCTGGCGATGGTGGGTGTGGTGGGCGCCGGCGAATCGGCCATCATGGTGATCCTGTATGGTGTGCCGCTGTCCCTGGCGGAATGGCTCCCTATCCTCCTGGATGCGACCCTGATGATGGCCCTGCTGGCACCGCTGCTGTGCGGCCTGCGGCAGGATAGCCTGCGTGTGCTGGAGAAACAAAGGCGAGTCCTGGCCACCCTGGAATCCCTCCCCGATGGGGTGATCAGAACCGACGCCCAAGGCCGCATCGAATACCTCAACAGCAGCGCCAAGATGCTGACCGGATGGGAAGATGACAGCGCCCTCGGGAAAACCGCAGCAGAGGTGCTGCAGTTCGTCGGAATGCCGTCGCTGAATACAGCGGACACCGCGCCGTCGCACCGGTCGGCCGTGGATATCCTGACTCGCCGCGACGGTACCCAGCTGTTCACCGAACTGTCCTACTCCTTCCACGACAGTACGGACGCCGATGGCGGCCGCGGAGGAGCCTTCATCGCCTTCCGCGACGTCACTTTGAACGAGCAGATCAGCCGCGACCTGCTGATCAGCAATGAACATCAGCGCCTTCTCAACCATCTTCTGCGAATCACCACTGCCAACGTCGATCTGCCGCAGCTGCTGCGTCACGCGCTGCAGGCCATTGTCACCGAGAACGGCATCGACAATCTCCGGGCAGCCGCCATCCTCCTTGCCGACGCCGCGGGAAACTGGACGATACCGGCCCACTACAATGTCGATTCCCTCCGCTTGGCCGACTACCAGCAAACCGCCGACAATTCCACGCCCTTGGCACCCGGCCTGATCCGGCAGGTGGAGGACCACTACCGCATTCCGCTCTGCCATGGCGACTTGCTCGCCGGATTGCTGGTGCTGGAGTTCGCCGAAGCGCCGCAGTTCGCCCCACCCAGTGCCGATTTTCTCGAATCCGTCGGCAAGACCCTGTCCCACATCATCGAAAGAAAGAGATCCGAAGAACAGATCCGGCAGCTCGCCTATTTCGACCCCTTGACCAGGCTGCCCAACCGGCAACTCCTGGTGCGCAATCTCGACCAGGCCCTCGGCCAGGCCAATTTCGGCCACAACGGCATCGGCCTGATCCTGCTCAATATCGACCGTTTCAAGGACGTCAACGACATCCTCGGCCACGGCCGCGGCGACCTGCTCCTGATCGAGACGGCGCAGCGCCTGCAGCATTTCGCGCGGGAAGGCGACACCCTTGCCCGGCTCGGTAGCGCGGAATTCGGTCTCATCCTGACCGGCCTGGCCCACGCAGCGGACGCGGCCGCGGAACAGATCCAGGCCGCGGCCAACCGCATCCGCGCCGGCATGGAGCTGCCCTTCCATCTCGACGGGCTGGATCACCTGGTGACCGTCAGCATGGGTGCCGCCCTCTATCCGGCTGACGCAGCCGACGCGCCGGCGCTGCTGCGCAATGCCGACAGCGCCCTCAACATCGTCAAGTCGGCGGGCCGCAACGGCTACCAGCGCTACTCGGCCGCCATCAATACCCGGCTGGCGGAACGACTGCAAATGGAGAAGGACCTGCGCACCGCTCTCGGAGAAGACCAGTTCTTCCTGGTCTATCAGCCGCAGGTGGAACTGACGAGCAACTGCGTCATCGGAGTCGAAGCCTTGCTGCGCTGGCGCCATCCGACACTCGGGCTGGTTTCCCCGGCGCAATTCATTCCCCTTGCGGAGGAGATCGGACTCATCGCCAAAATCGGTGAGTGGGTGCTCAACGCTGCCTGTATGCAGATGGCGCAGTGGGAGCGGGAAGCCTGGGCCACCCCGATCCGGCACATCAGCGTCAACGTTTCGCCGCTGCAGATCCGTCAGCCCGATTTCGCTGCACTGGTAAGGCGAGCACTCGCCGCCTCCCGCATCGCTCCCGGCTCGCTCGAACTGGAGCTGACCGAAACCATGCTGATGCACAAGACCGACGCGGTGCTGGAGACACTGACGGAGCTCAAGGACGCAGGCCTCCGTTTCGCCATCGACGACTTCGGAACCGGCTATTCGTCACTGAGTTACCTCAAACGATTTCCCTTGGATGTGCTCAAGATCGACCAATCCTTCGTTCGCGACATTTCCACGGACGTGAACGACTCCGCCATCGTCCGGGCCATCATCGACATGGCCCGCGCCCTCAATCTCCGGGTCATCGCGGAAGGGGTCGAGACCCCCGAACAGCTGGGATTCCTCCGCCTGCATCGCTGTCACTCCTGCCAGGGTTATTACTTCAGCCGGCCGATTCCGGCCGAGCACATGGAGGAGCTCATCGCCCGTCTGGATGCCACCGCGGCGACCGGCTCCGATACGCTGGCACCCTGAGTACCGAGTAGCCGGCAGGCCCCGCCAAACCCCAACCACGCGGCGCCGGCCGGTTTCCCTTCTGTGGTTTCCTGGAAGGGATTCACCGATTGATGCGGTGATTTCCGCGGTTTACGAACGCTCTCAGGCAACAGGAATGCTGGACGGATCTCACCAGTGGTTTCTTCAGGAAGCGCCGGCCGCCTCCTTATCCGCCAGGCGATCCAGCAGTTGCTCGAGGAATTCGAGCTTTTCTTCCAAGCTCGCAAAGCTTCGGGTGAAGCGGATCTTGTCGGCCCCGTCCATGCGGTACACCTGAGGCTGGGTCTGAATCAACAGGATGACCTGTACCGGGTCGATGCGCGGACTGCTCTGGAAGATCAGCCGGCCTCCGCCGGATCCGGCCTCGATCTTGCGCAAGCCCAGCCGTTCCGCTGCAAACTTCAGCGAGGTGACCGCGAACAGGGTCTTGGTGGCCGGCGGCAGCAGCCCGAAGCGGTCGATCATTTCGATCTGCAGCGTGCGCAGTTCACCGTCGTCGGCGGCGCCGGCGATGCGCTTGTAGAGCACCAGCCGGGCGTGGACATCGGGCAGATAGTCGTCGGGGATCAAGGCGGGGCTCTGCAGGTCGATTTCCGGCCCTGCGTCCAGCGGTCCTTCCAGTTCCGGCTGCTGACCGCTGCGGAGCGCCCGGACCGCCCGTTCCAGCAGCTCCGAGTACAGGCTGAACCCGACTTCCTGGATCTGTCCGCTCTGTTCGTCCCCCAGCAGCTCACCGGCGCCGCGGATCTCCATGTCGTGGGAAGAGATCAAAAAGCCTGCGCCCAGTTCACCCGAGGCCTCGATGGCTTCCAGCCGCTTGGCTGCATCGGCCGTCAACAGAGGCTTAGGCGGAATCAATAGATAGGCGTAAGCGCGGTGGTGGGAACGCCCGACCCTGCCTCGCAACTGGTGGAGCTGGGCCAGGCCCAGCTGATCGGCGCGATTGATGAGGATGGTATTGGCGCTGGGGACGTCGATGCCGCTCTCGATGATGGTGGTCGCCAGCAGCAGGTTGAAGCGCTGATGGTAGAAGTCGAGCATGATGCGTTCCAGTTCCCGTTCCGGCATCTGGCCGTGGGCGATCTGGATGCGGGCCTCGGGAACCAGGGCCGCCAGCTCGGCGGCCACCTTGTCCATGGTTTCGATCTTGTTGTGGAGAACGTACACCTGGCCGCCGCGCTTGATCTCGCGCAGGACTGCCTCCTGGATGAGTCCGTCGCTCCACTCCGCGATGAAGGTCTGGATGGCGTGGCGGTTCGGCGGTGGCGTGGCGATGATGGAAATGTCGCGCAATCCGGCCAGGGCCATGTTGAGGGTGCGCGGAATGGGGGTGGCGGTGAGGGTCAGGACGTCCACTTCGCTGCGCAGCTTCTTGAAATGCTCCTTCTGTGCAACTCCGAAGCGGTGCTCTTCGTCGATGATGACCAGGCCCAGATCCTTGAACCGGATATCCTTCTGCAGCAGCTTGTGGGTCCCGATCAGAATGTCGATGCGGCCATCCGCCGCCGCCTCCGCGAATTCCTGCTGCTGCCGCTTGCCGACGAAGCGCGACATCACCTCCACCCGCACCGGCCAGTCGGCGAAGCGGTCGCGGAAATTCTGGAAGTGCTGTTGGGCCAGCAGGGTGGTCGGCACCAGTACCGCCACCTGTTTGCCGTGGTTGGCAGCGACGAAGGCGGCCCGCATGGCCACCTCGGTCTTACCGAAACCCACGTCCCCGCATACCACCCGATCCATGGAACGGCCCATGGCCATGTCTCCGACCACGTCGAGGATGGCGTTTTCCTGATCCGGCGTTTCCTCGAACGGAAAGGTCGCGGCAAAACTGCGGTAGTCGTCGCTCTGAGCGTCGAAGGCATGACCTTGGCGCGCCTCCCGCCGGGCGTAAATGTCCAGCAACTCGGCGGCCACATCGCGGGCCCGCTCCATGGCCTTGCGCTTGGCCTTCTGCCAATGTTCGCCACCGAGCCGATGGATTGGCGCCGCCTCCTCGCTGGCGCCACTGTAGCGGCTGATGAGATGAAGCGAGGCAACCGGCACGTAGAGCTTGTCCTGGTTGGCATATTCCAGGGCCAGAAACTCGCCGTCGACGCCGCCGACGGTCAGGCGCTGCAAACCCAGGTAGCGGCCGACGCCGTGCTGCAAATGGACCACGGGAGAGCCGATCTGGAGCTCCTCCAGGTTGCGCGTGAGGCTTTCCAGATCGCGCTCGACCGTCCGTCGACGGCGGCGACGCTGCTGGGCCTTGTCCCCCGACAACTGGGTTTCGGTGATGAGCGCCAGCGCCGGCTGCACCAGCCACAGCCCGTGATCCAGGGCGGCCACCACCAGGCAGCAGTCGTCCTCGGCCGCCAGGAATTCGGCCCAGGTCTCGACGACCCGCGGCTTGATCCGGAATTTCCCGAGAGTTTCCAGCAATGCTTCGCGGTGACCCGCGGACTCGGCGACGAACAGGATTCTGCCGCCGAACTCCCCACGGAAGGCGGCGAGCGCCGCCGCCGGCTGCTTGGACTTGGGATCGATCGCCAGTTCCGGCAAAGGCTTGCAGTCGAAGCGGCGGCCGTCGGCCGCGTCGCCTCCCGCTTCCGCCGTGATCACGATCCGGGTGTAGTGCTGCAGGCTCGAGGCGAGAAACTCCGGTTCCAGATAGAGGGTTTCCACAGGCAGTGCCGGCCGGTCCAGATTGGAACGGCGCAAACTGTACCGATGCTGCGCCTCGCCGAAAAACGAGCGGCCGGCGGAAAGAATATCGCCTAGCACCACCAGCACCGAATCGGACGGCAGGTATTCGAACAAACTGGCCGTCGTTTCGGTAAAGAGCGGGAGGTAATATTCGATCCCCCCCACCGCGATACCTTTGGAGATATCCTGATAGAGCGCATTGTTGTAGGCGCGGTCGGGGAAGTATGTCCGGTAGGCCTTGCGGAACTGCCTGATCGCCGCTTCGTCGAACGGGAATTCGCGGGCCGGAAACAGGTTGATGGCATCCACCTTGTCGCGCGAACGTTGGCTTTCCGGATCAAAGGTGCGGATCGATTCGACTTCGTCGTCGAAGAATTCGATCCGGTATGGTGATGAGTGCGTCATCGGAAAGAGGTCCACGATCGAACCGCGCACGGCGAATTCACCATGTTGGACCACCTGCGACACGCACTGGTATCCCACACCTTCCAACTGTTGCCGGAGCCGGACGATGTCGACCCGATCGGCCCGTTTCATGACGAAGGAATGAGCCAGGACATGCGAGCGCGGAGCCAGCCGTTGCAAGAGCGTAGCCACCGTCGTCAGCAGCACGCCGTGGCGCGTCTGGGGCAGTTGGACGAGGGTTTTCAGGCGCTGCGAAGTGATCTCGGGCAGTGGCGAAAACACGTCGTAGGGCAAGGTTTCCCAATCGGGAAACTGGAGGATGGGCCATTCCTCCCCGAGAAAAAAACGCAGTTCCTGTTCCAGCCGGAGGTGGGTTTGCATGTCGGCCGCGACCACCACGTGCAGGCGCGCATTGGCCTTAATGGATTCCGCCAGGGCTACCGCGTCACCGCAACCGTGGAGTCCGGTCCAGAACAACGATTCAGGCTTTTTCGCCAGGGTATTGGATGCAAACAGGGAGAACATCGGGGTAGACGGGATTGTAGTGATCGGCGAGCACGACCTGCGCTTTGGCACGGCTTTTCCAGCGCTCGCCAGCAATAACGGGGCGGTCGATTCTACTCGATATTTGCGACTTTTTCTCGCCATCCGCCAGTGCCGAAGACGTCGTCTCCCAAGTTTGCCGGGGGCGCTCTGCCAAGCAGGATATCGACGGATATCTCGCGACGACTTCAATTTTTCCGGATATTGAATATAATGGTGCCGTAACCGTATTCCGGGTGTGATCCCGCTAGCTATCCACGCACATACAGAGGTAGTCGATGAAGAATAATCTGAACGATATGTCGGAAGCCGAGTTGAACAATGTCATCGAAAATGCAAAAAAGGCGCTGAAGGAGAAGCAGGACAGCAAACGCAAGGAAGTCCTTTCCAAGATCAAAGAGTTGGCATCGTCCATCGGGGTCAACGTGGAAATCGGCGATTCCGGGAGCAAAGCCTCGTCGCGCAAGGGCAGCTCGGTACCGATTAAATACCGCGACCCTGCCAATCCCAACAACAAATGGACCGGTCGCGGCATGAAGCCGAAGTGGCTGAAGGAGCTGCTGGACAAAGGCCGTAACCTGGCCGAATTTGAAATTTAGGTCCGACCTCGGAGTTTTCCCGCGCTTAAGCGCGGAGTCAGTACTTCCTGGATTTTGCAATGCCCGCCGCCGGAAAGCAGCATTTCCCGGCGGCGGGTGCAATCGGCGTCCGAAAACCGCCGAGTCCGACGTTCCATCCTTGCAGCGGAAGAATGCCTGAACGAGTTGGAAGCGCCCGCTTGGATGACGGCCGGTTTCTCTTGTTGGTGCGATCCGCCGCAGCGTTTCCGGTATTAACATCCTGGGCGTTGCGAAAGCTGCCACCAACGGCAAGGGTCACTCTCGAAACGCAATTGCGAAGTCCCGCCGGATACCCACTCCATCAATCCCTTCCACATCGAATTCAGCGGGATGAAGTCTTTCACCCACAACCACTGTTCGAAACTCCGCTATCGCCGCGTCTGGCAGGGAATCGCCTGGACCTTGGTGGCACTCGTCGTCTGGCTTTCCCTCACCCCTTCTCCGCCCCAACTGCAGGTCTGGGACAAGGCACAGCATTTCGCCGCATACGGTGGGATGGCGCTCTGGTTCGGCAGCGCTTTCCGGCCCACGCTGCTGTGGCCGTTCATCCTCATGGCGCTGGGGGTCGCCCTGGAAGTCCTGCAGGATGTCGGTGGCTACCGGACCCTGGAGGGCATGGACATGGTCGCCAACGCCCTCGGCGTCGTTTTCGGCTTCCTGCTCGCCGCGACCCCCGCAGGCAGCTGGATGGCCTGGTGCGAAGCACGGATTCAACGGCCTCGCCGCTGACCGCAAATCCTTCCGCTGCGAAGCATTGCATCCGTAGCGGACTGAAAACCCCTGAAAGGACTCGGCGATTCCCTGGGGAAGCGCTGAATCAATCCATCCCGGATTTCTCAGCGCCCGCCAGCGGCAAACGCGGTTTCCCGGCGGCTGAAAAATCAGCGGCTTGCAGCCGCAGATTTGGGCGGTGCATCCCTGCACCGCGGGAACCGCCGAATCCATCAGCGGTTCCCTAACGGTCGTGGGGATCGCTGAAAAAGCCTTGGCGATTGGGCATGACGATACGCGGCAAGGTTTCCCGATCGACGACGAAGCCGTCCCGGACGATCCCGTTGAGCTGCAGCAGATACGCGGTCACCGCGTAGACCTGGTCGGCACTCAGCGCCGCCGGCGCATTCAGCGGCATGGAGCGGCGGATATAGTCGAACAGCGTGGTGGCATAGGGCCAGTAGCTGCCGATGGTCTTGTCGGGATCCGGCTGGTTGAGCCGATGTGTTGCGCCCGCCAGTTCTTCCGCGCTGCCTCCGCGCCCTTCGCTACCGTGGCACGACTGACAGTGCCGGCGATAGACCGTGGCACCCTCGGCCGGCGTACCCCGACCCGGTGGCAAACCCGTGCCGTCGGGAAATACATGCAGACTCCAACGCTCGATCTCGTCGCGGTCCAGCGGCTGGCCGAGATCCGGCTCCGCCCATCCCGCTTGCATCGCCGCCGCGGCCAGCAAGGTCGCCAGCAGGACACGCCGCCCCCCTCCTGCCTTAGCCGTAGACATGGTGCAGACTCCCGTCGGCCTCGACCGCCCAGCTGACGATGCCGTTGTAATGGAAGTAGCCGTGGCGTCCGCGCTGTTCGATCAGGCTCCGCCGCTCCGGCTGCAGGTAGCCGGTCTCGTCACGGGCCCGGCTCTGCAGGACACAGGGTTGGGCATCCCACCGCCAGGGCACGCGGAAACGGGTAAAACTCTGGCTCAAGACCGGCTCCTGCAATTCCGCTGCCGCCCACGACCGCCCCCCGTCGGCACTGACCTCGACCGTGACGATCCTTCCGCGCCCGCTCCACGCCAGGCCGGAAATCTGGTAATAGCCAGGGGTTTCGAGTCGGTGACCGGGGGAGGGGTGGGTGATCACCGACTTGGCTTCCATGACCAGGGTGAACTGGCGTACCCGGCCGTCCGGCTGCAATTCCGTGTACTTCGCGGTCTCGTTGCGCGCCATCACCGGTTGCGCCGCCAGTTGCAGGCTGCGCAACCACTTGACGTTGAGCACGCCCTCGTAGCCCGGCAGCACCAAGCGCAGCGGATAGCCGTTTTCCGGCCGCAGTTTCTCGCCGTTCTGGAACAGCGCCAGAATGCCGTCCGCCATCAGCTTGGCCACCGGGATGCTGACGTTCATCGCTGCGGCGTCGGCGCCTTCGGCAATGGCCCAGGCCGCTGCTTCCAGCACGCCGCTCTCCTCCAGCAGGATCTTCACCGGGATGCCGGTCCACTCACTGCAGGAAACCAGACCGTGGAGATGTCCCGCCGCCGCCCGCATGGGTTCCTCATGCCAGCCGGAGTTGCTATTGCCCCCGCATTCGATGAAACAGGTGCGGGACACCATGGGATAGCGGTACAGTTGCGGCATGCCGAACCGCAGGGGGCGCCGCACCAGGCCGTGGATCAGCAACCGATGCTGAGCCGGATCGATTTGCGGAACACCGTTATGGTGACGCTCGAAATGCAGGCCGGAGGGAGTGATGGTGCCGGCCAGCCGGTGCAGCGGAGTCCACGAGATGCCGTTGCCGGGCGCGGCCGCATTGGCGGCCACCCAACGCACCACGTCCCGCTCGTAGGAAGACGGCTGGCCATAATTGGACAACGCGGCTCCCGGCACCCGCATCCAGAGCGGGCGTTCACCCGCATCGCTGGCGGCCACGTCCGCCGCCACCGCGGCGAGTCCGAACAGAGCGCCATGCTTCAGGAACAGGCGCCGGTCGAGCAGACCGCCGCCGGCAACCGCGGGAGCGGAAGGCAAGCTGGAACTGGAATTGGCCGTTGACATTCGCCCTCCGGAAAATCGGCGGAGGCGGCAGATTCCGCTGAACCTCGCGCCAGCCTCCGGGTCTACCGAAAGCTGGCCACTACCTGGCCGAAGAGCGTATCTTCCCGTTCGCCGTGGAATCTGGCAAGGCGTGCCGCACCCGCCGCCAGGGAGGCGCCCAGCGCTCCGAACCCCGTTTGCCATCGCCAGCCGGATCTCCACCATGATTCCCTACCGCGACACCATACCCTGCATCCACCCCCCCTGGGTCACCTCGTCCCTGATCGTGGTGAACTTCGCGGTGTTCCTGGTCTGCCTGCCCCTGGACGAGCGCGTGATCAGCCACATCCAGAACCTGTTCGGTCTGGTTCCGGCTCGGTATTATTTCCCCCGGTGGGCGGAGGCGGTCGGCTACGGCCCCTTCGACCCGGCGCCATTCATCACCAGCATGTTCCTGCACGGCAGCGCCCTACACCTGATCACCAACATGTGGATGCTGTGGATTTTTGGCGACAACGTGGAAGACCGCATGGGTGCGGTGCGCTTCCTCAGCTTCTACCTGGCCTGCGGACTGGCGGCATCGGCTTGCCAGATCTACGCCAACCCGACGGCCACGGCGCCGATCATCGGTGCCTCGGGCGCCCTTGCCGGCGTCATGGGCGCCTATTTTTTCCTGTACCCTTACGCCCGTATCGTCGTCTGGGTCCTGTTCATGCCGATCTTCATTCAAGTACCCGCCGTCTCCTTCCTCGGCGCCTGGGTCATCTTTCAGCTCTACAAGGCCACCAGCGGCCTCGTGTTCCATACCGAACCGACCGACGTCGCCTGGTGGGGGCACCTGGGAGGGATCCTCTTCGGCATGGCCAGCTACCGCTGGTTTCTATCGCGCCTGCGCAAGACCGGGGGCGGCATTACCTCTTCTCCCAAGTCGCCCCGTGACCTATAGGCCGCACCCGTCGGAGACCGTTTCTCATCCGGTCGACAAGGCGGTATTCCTGCGACTGCTGGCGGAGCATCTGAAGCCCTCCGAGTTGCTGGCCAGCCCCGAACAGGTCCGTCCCTATGAATGCGACGGCTTGTCCGCCCATCGCGCCCTGCCCTGGATCGTAGCGTTACCGGAGAACCTGGAGCAGCTTCGCGCCGTTCTGCGCCTGTGTCACCGGCACGGCGTTCCGGTGGTGGCACGGGGCGCCGGTACCGGCCTCTCGGGCGGCGCCCTCCCCGTTTCCAACGGCGTCCTGCTGGGATTGAGCAAGTTCCGCCGCATCCTGGAAATCGACCCCGCCAATCGGCTGGCCCGGGTGGAACCGGGGGTGACCAATCTCGCCGTTTCGGAAGCGGCCCGCCCCCATGGGCTCTACTACGCGCCCGACCCGTCGTCGCAGATCGCCTGCACCATCGGCGGCAACGTCGCCGAAAATTCCGGCGGCGTCCATTGCCTGAAATACGGCTTGACCGTCCACAATCTGCTGGGAGCGACTCTGTTGACCCTGGACGGCGAGATGTTGCAACTGGGAGGCAGCGCGCTGGACGCCCCCGGTTACGACCTCGCCGCAGTGATTTGCGGTTCCGAAGGGCTGCTCGGCGTCCTCGTCGAACTGACCCTGAGACTACTGCCGCTGCCGACAAGCGCAGAGACCCTGCTGGCCTCCTTCGACACGGTGGAGCAGGCCGGCCGCGCGGTGGCCGACCTCATCGCCGCCGGTCTCGTCCCCGCCGGCCTGGAGATGATGGACAATCTGGCCATCCGTGCCGCCGAACAGTTCGTCGGCGCCGGCTATCCTGTCGAAGCCGCCGCCTTGCTGCTGTGCGAATTCGACGGCAGACCGGAGCAGGTGGAAGCCGATGCCGCCCGCGCCCGAACCGTGCTCGCCGCCGTCCCGGCCCGTTCCGTCCGCAGCGCCGCCGACCCGGCCGAACGCGCCCGCATGTGGGCGGGCCGCAAGGCAGCCTTTCCCGCCGTCGGCCGAATTTCCCCGGATTATTACTGCATGGACGGCACCATCCCCCGCGCCCGGCTGGCGCAGGTGCTGTCCGCCATCGGCCGGCTCGCGGAGCGTTACCGCCTGTCCGTCGCCAACGTCTTCCACGCCGGCGACGGCAATCTGCATCCCCTCATCCTGTACGACGCCGACCAGCCCGGCGAACTGGAGGGGGCCGAGGCCCTCGGAGCGGAAATCCTGGAGCTGTGCGTCCAGGTCGGTGGCACCATCACCGGCGAACACGGCGTCGGCAGCGAAAAAATCGACCAGATGTGCCTTCAATTTTCGGCCGCGGAGCTGAACCAATTCCACCGCTTGAAGCGCGCTTTCGACCCCGCCGGCTTGCTGAACCCCGGCAAGGCGCTTCCCAGCCTGCACCGCTGTGCGGAATTCGGCGCCATGCACGTTCACGGCGGCCGTCTGCCCCACGCGGCGCTGGAACGCTACTAGGAGCTTGTCGGACTTAGCCGAACGAGGCGCTCGTACGCGAATAATCGGTGCTTCATCGACATCGAATGGCCCCAGAATTCACGTAGAAACGCCGATATGGAGCAAGATGTGCTCATCCCTGCA
>Ga0233425_10005652_pt1 | contig 19478 bp, 22 predicted proteins | sample Watercolumn_Towu_2_FD_181712 | JGI IMG/M metagenome (GOLD analysis project Ga0233425, IMG submission 181712) | Freshwater microbial communities from Lake Towuti, South Sulawesi, Indonesia - Watercolumn_Towuti2014_140_MG | ecosystem: Environmental > Aquatic > Freshwater > Lake | place... | reverse complement strand
CGTTCGCTGTCGTCGGGTTCGAGGGCGTGGGTCTGGCCGGTGAGGGCCTCCCAGGCGGCGAGCTGCTCGTCGCCGATGCGCCAGAGCCGCCAGTTGCGCCAATAGAGGCCGTCGGTGCGGTCGCGGAGGAGGTCGTACGCGTAGTCCGCGTCGCGCTGGACCTCGCCGAGGAGCGTCGGCTCGCGGCTCAGCTCGTATAGCCCCATCAGCCCATCCACCAGGTAGGGCACGAAGAAGCTCGAGTCATACCAGAACCGCTGCTCGGGGTCCTGGACGAGGCTGTCGTAGAGCGCGCCGTCCCGGCGGATCGCCGCCAGCGCGAGCCGCTGGGCCTCGGCGAGGGCCGTCGCCTCGCCGGTCAGCCGGTAGAGCTCCACGTGCGCCCGCAGCGTGACCCCCGTGTTGTACGTCCACTTCACCCGCCGCAGCCGCCAATCCGGCGGTTCGAGGGCGTCCATGATGAGCCCGTCGGCGTCCTGGAGGTTCGTGAGCAGCCAGTCCAGCAGCGCCCGCGCGAAGGCGAGATTCGCGCGCTCCTCGATCCCGAGCTGCGCCAGCAGCAGCGCCGCCAGCGCCGTCATCGACGTCGAGCACGCCGCCCGATCCGCCGTCGCCGGGTTGCCGGGGTCGGTGCCCCAGCGCATCCCGCCCGGGCTGCCCGCCGCACCCCAGCCGCCCTTCAGAAACCCCTCCATCACCTCCGCCGCGCGGTCGCGGTAGACGCGCTCGCCCGTGTGCCGATAGGCCTTCGTGAGGGCGATGGCCATCAGCGCATTGTCGTCGTAGTACTTGTCATTGTTGCCCGGGAACATCAGCCACGCGTTGTACGCGTGCTTCTCGGGGTCGAAGTACTGCTCCAGGCCCGCCACCACCTCGCGGATGACCGGCGCGTACCTGCGGGGCAGCACCGCGGCGCCCTCGGCCAGCGCATGGAGCGCTTCCACGCTCGGCCAGAGGACATACCCGTTGTTGTGCACCGGGTCGCTGTCGACCGATTCGGCGCTGCGGACGGGTGCCCGGTACTGCCGCGCAATCGGGTCCCAGAAGGTGCGCTGCACGAGGTCGGTCAGGCGCTCCGCCTCGCCGGCATACCCGCCGGGCACGTCCGCCCGCCCGCGCCCCGCCGCGGCGCCCAGCACCGACACCGTCCCAATGAACCGCCTTCGGGTGAGCCTCACGGGCCCTCCTTCCCCGCGCCACATGGACGGCGAGCGAGTCCTCAGTCCAGTCCGCAGAGCTCCCGGCGGGCGGCGGCGACGACGCGCTCGATCTCGCGGAGTCTGGCCTCCTCGACACACGCCGGCTCGTACCGGGCGAGGACCTCTCGCCACTGCTCCCACGCGGCCGCCAGGAGCCGCTCCTCGCCGCGGGCTGCATCCGCTCCGCCTGCGAAGGAGCGGTCGAGGAGCCGCGGTGTGTAGAGTGAGCGCCAGTGGTTGAGCGTGTGGTCGCTGGTCAGGTGGCTCTTCCCCAGCCCGAGGCCGACCTCGAGGATGGAGTCGAGGGCGAGGTCGTCATCGCTGAAGCCGACGCCGGCCCCGAAGTGCGCGAAGTACCGGCCGAACTCGTGGTCCAGCATGAACTGCACCGGGGAGAACGTCTTCCCCGACTCGAGCAGCCCCGAGCCCAGGCCGGTCGGGAGGCCGGAGTAGGCGTAGATGGTGAGTGCCTCGAAGGCCGCTTCGAAGCCGCGTTGGGAGCCGGGGAACTTCGCGTCGGTGTAGCTGGACGCCCCCGCCACCTGACACCGGCCGCCGTACCGCTCCCGAAACAGCTCCACGCACAGCAGGTCCTGCAGCATCGCCTCCGGAGCGCAGAAGCTGACATCGGCCGACCGCATGTCAAGCACGCCGCTGCAGATGCCGCCGCCCGGCTTGAGCTCGGGGTTGACCGCGAACGCCGCGGTCCAGCCCGCCAGCAGCTCGGCGGCCCCGAGCACCACCGTACCCGCCACGGTCACGGGCGAAGAGGCGCCGGCCTGGGGCTGCGTCCCGAGCCACACGTGCACGCCCCGCTCCGCGAGCTGCCTCAGCAGTCCGCCCGCCCGGCGGTCCAGCCGCAGGGGTGTCACCGTGAACAGGCAGATGCCCAGGCAGCTGTTCGGGTCGCCGTGCAGGATCGTGCCCAGCTCGGCGAAGTACGGCACCTGCTCAGGCAAGTGCAAATAGGGGCTGCCGACGCGGTCGGTGCTCTGCGCGATGACGAGGGTGGATTCCAGAGGCTCCACGGGTGGCGGGGCCTCGCAGCACAGGAGCGCCGGACCGACCGCTCCGGGCGGCTGCCAGACGTGCCCGAACTGCGCGATCTCGGCCAGCAGCTCCGCGTTCCCGGGCACGCGGCCGCCCGCGGGATCGAGGTAGAACTGCGCGAGCTGGGAGCCGATCCCCGGCCGGAGGTCCCACCTGATGCGGGGCGGACCGTCCGGGATCGGCTGCGGATCCGCGAGGCGCGGGGCCAGCATCTCGTCGAGCAGTCGCCGCGGAATCCGCACCTGGGCTCCGCCGGCGTCGATGGCGCCGACAGCGACCATGCGCTCCCTCAGCGGCTCGTCTTGGACGAGGAAGCCGACGGTCTCCAGCGTGCGGACGACGGCGTCATGGAGCCGGTCGAGTTCCGCATCGGTCGCGAGTCGGGGGAGAGGCATGGCAGGGACTCCCGTCGTGGTGCAGGGGACTGAGGACGGAACTCAGCCTTACCGAGTTCGGTTGTCCGTCCCCGAAGTTGCCGTCCGCCGCGCGTCTTCCCCGGTGGCCCCTTCGCCACCTCGCCCCTCCCTGGTGCAGGCGAACGGCTACCGCGCGGCGAAGACCTCTCGCAACGTCCAGCCCGGAGGAATGCCATCATGCGTGGCCTGCTGGTTGGGCTGTCTGCATTGCTGACGCTGGGGGCGGGCGCGCAGGATGCGCCGGAGCGGCTCCGCGCGGTGCTGTGGGTCGGCGGCTTCGCCCACGATTTCGACGCCTTCGCGACGATCACGCAGGAGTTCCTCCCCGAGCGCGTGCCCGTCGAACTGACGGTCGTCCGCGACGGGAGCTTCCTCGACGCACCCGAGGCCGCGGACCTCGACGTGATCGTGATGAACCACTGCTTTGAGAAGGCGGACGGCGTGCTCAGCGAGGAGCAGCAGCAGAGGCTGCTCGAAGTGGTCCGAGGCGGCGTGGGGGTCGTGGCGGTTCACGCGTCCTACTACTCGTTCACGGAGTGGGAGGCGGTGCACGAGTTCTACGGCGCGCGGTTCACCCAGCACGGCAGCTCGGAGATCAACGTGGACGTGCGTCTCACGGACCGCGAGCACCCGATCACCCGCGACCTCCCTGAGACGTTCGGCGTCCGCACGGAACTGTACGAGTCGACGCCCCTCGCCGAGGACTGCCAGGTGCTGGCGGTTGCCAGGGAGGAGGGCACCGAGAAGGAGCACCCCTCGGTGTGGACGCGCGAGTACGGTGAGGGGCGAGTCGTCACGATCCTGCCCGCCCACTGGCCGGAGGCGTACCGTGTACCCGAGTTCCAGCAGCTGATCGCCAACGCGACCCGCTGGGCCGCGAAGGAGGCCGGACGATGACCGACCCGAAGCTCGACCGACGCCGGTTCCTGCAGACCACCTCGGCCGCCGCCCTTGCCACCTCCCTGGCCTCGGTCCCGGCTCTGGCGCAGGACGCGGCGGCGGACACGTCGCGCATCCTGAACTACAGCCCGCAGATGGGCTACCGGAGGCTCGGCAAGACGGGGTTCATGATCTCCGAGGTCAGCCTCGGCGGACACGGCGGCAGCACCGTCGAGGACCGGGTGGCGGTGCTCGACCGGGCGGTTGAGCTGGGCCTGAACTACGTGGACAACAACATCGACGGCGAGTGCGACCTCTACGGCGAGGCGATGAGCCGCTGCGCGAATGGGAAGCGGGACAAGTGGTTCATCGGCTTCGCCTCGTGGCCGGAGAAGATCACGACGGAGTATGAGGACCAGCTGACCCCTGACGGGATGATGGCGAACATCGAGGCCCGGCTGCGCTCCTACAAGACCGACATGCTGGACATGTGGCGGCCCGTCGGGGCCACGTGGGGTGAGGGGCAGACCAGCATCGCGACCATGCTGATGGTCAGTGACAAGACGCTGGACATGGTGGCACAGGTCTTCGAGAAGGCGCGGGAGCAGGGGAAGGTGCGCTTCCTGGGAGTCTCGGCGCACAACCCGAAGGTGTTCCGGCGAGTCCTGGAGGCCTATCCCCAGTTCTCGGTCATCATCTTCCCCTACCTGTTCCTGACGCAGGAGTTCGGGGGAGATAGCCTGCTCGAAGCGGCGCGGCAGAAGGACGTGGGGGTGATCGGCCTGAAGCCCTTTGGAGCCGGGACCGTGTTCGCGCAGCGGCCGAGCCAGATCGAGGGCCGCGTCGATGAGCGGGCGCACGTACTGGTGAAGGAGATGCTGCGCGAACCGCGCGTCTCAGCGGTCATCCCCGGGGTGAACGTCCCCGAGCAGCTCCAGGAAAACGTCCGCGGCTCGTACGAGCGGGACGTGCCGCCGACCGAGGCTGACCGACAGGCCCTCCGGGAGTGCACCGAGAGCTTCTACGCGAACCTCCCGCCGCACTACGAGTGGCTGCACGCCTGGAGGCACGTATGAGGCGAGCAGTCATCGCCCTGCTGGGCCTCGCAGCCGCCGCGGCCCTCCCACCCCTCGCCGCCGAGGATGCAGTGGACCCCATGGGCCCGAACGGAGCGTGCTACGTCTGCCACATGACCTTCGTGCGGGAGGAGCTGTCGAAGGCTCACCTCGCGAGGAAGGTCACATGCGTGAAGTGCCACGGTCTCAGCGCCGGCCACGCGAATGACGAGGACATCGGCGCGACCCTGCCCGACCGCTCGTTTGCCCGCGAGCAGGTGAACGCCATGTGCCGCAAGTGCCACAAGCGGCACCGGGCAGCGCCGGAGGACATCGCGGCGCGAGCCATCGAGAGGGAGCTGACGGTCACCCCGGTGGTGTGCACGGACTGCCACGGGACGCACCGGATTGAGGGGGCACCATCTCCCGATGCCTGAGGTTCTGATGCAGCTCTCGGCTCCGAGGTAACCCATGATCCCGCTGGTCGATGAACGCCGGAAGCAGATCGTCGAGGTCTGCCGTCGCCGCCGAGTACGGCGCCTGGACTTGTTCGGATCAGCCGTCGGGGGAGGCTATGACCCGGAGTCTAGCGACCTGGACTTCCTGGTCGAGTTCCTCCCTCTGCAACGGGGTGAGCACGCCGAGGCCTACTTCGGGCTGATGGAGGACCTTCAGGCGTTGTTTGGGCGGTCCGTCGACTTGGTGGTGGAACGCGCCATCACCAATCCCTACTTCCGGCAAGCGGTCGACGAGACGCGGGAGACCGTCTATGCGGCTTGAGAGCAAGAAGCTGCTGGAGGACATGCGGCGCTCCGCCGAGCTCATTCTAAGCTTCGTGGGCGACCTCGGGGTGTCTGAGTACACTGCCAATCCGTTGGTCAGGTCCGGCGTGGAGCGGCAGTTCGAGATCATCGGCGAGGCCCTGAACCGTCTCCGGAGGCTTGATCCACAGACGGCGGCTGAGATCACTGACGTCGGGCGGATCATCGCCTTCCGCAACATCCTCATCCACGGCTATGATTTGGTTGACCACGACGTCGTGTGGGACGTGGTCGAGGCCAAGCTCCCGGTGCTGCTACGGGAGGTCTGCGCCCTCCTGGCCGAGGCATAGCCGCTGATCGATCAGGGCCGCAAGGAGACGGGCTGTGATCGCCCTGCTGCTTGGAGCGTGGACGATGGCTTCCCGTGTGGCCGCACAAGCCACCGTGCCTCCCCCTCAGGCCGTCTCCGCCGACATGCCCGTCGGGGTCTTCTACTTCCCCGGGTGGAGTCGGGAGCAGCGGTGGTGGTGCATCGAGGCGAGCGAGCCGACGCTGCATCCGCTGCTCGGCTACTACCGGGAGGGCGATCCGGTCGCCGCGGACTGGCACATCAAGTGGGCGCTGGAGCACGGCGTGCAGTTCTTCGCCTTCGACTACTACATCGAAGGTGGGGGCGAGCTGCTGGAGAGCGCGCTGGCGGACGGCTTCCTGAACTCGCGCTTCATCGACCAGTTCCGCTTCTGCCTCAACTGGTGCAACCACGCACCCGCCGAGACCCAGACGCGGGAGGAGTTCCAGGCCTTCGAGGACCTGGTCATCGACAAGTACCTCAAACACCCCTCGTATCTGCGGATCGACGGCAAGCCGGTCGTGATGATCCTCGCGGGCTACAGCTTCGTGAAGACGCTCGGTGTCGAGGGCGCGCGGGAGATGTTCGAGGCCTTCGATGCGCGCTGCAAGGCGGAGGGGCTCAACGGCGTGCACCTCGTCTTCTGCGAGGGCGGGATCACGGGGCAGGAGGCGATCGACGACTCCCTCGCCGCGGGCTGTCGGGCGTTCTGCCTGTACAACTACCCCTACATCGGGACCTCGTTCACCGGCCCCGGTCAGCCCGGCGCCGAGGCCTCCTACGAGCACATGATTGTCCAGGGCGAAGGGCTGTGGAAGCACTGGCGCAACGTGACGCAGGGCGCCTTCTGGCCGACCGCGATGCCCGGGTGGGACCGCCGCCCGTGGACGAAGGACCGCGACCTCATCCGCACCGGCAGCACGCCCGAGCTGTTCGAGCGGTCCCTCCGCGCGGCGCGGGAGCATGTGAACGCCGACCGAATCGTGATAATCGAGGCGTGGAACGAGTGGGGTGAAGGGTCGATCCTGGAGCCGAGCCGCGAGCAGGGCTTCGCGTACCTGCAGAAGGTGCGGGAGGTCTTCTGCCCCGGAACCGAGCCCTTCGAGCCACAAGACCCGGCGTCCCTCGGGCTGCCGCTGCCCTCGTGGGACCTGAAGCTGCCTTCCGAGACGCGTTGGACCTTCGACTTCGACAACCACGGCTGGACCGGCGCCCGCTGCACCGAGCTGCTGAACCGGCAGGGCGTCCTCGTGACCACCACGACCAGCGGCGATCCGGCGCTCAGCAGCCCGCCGAACTACGTGCACTGCAATGAGTACAAGTCCGTGGTGGTCCGGATGCGCCTCACTCCTCCCGCGGGGGAAGCGCGCACCGAATGCCCGGCCCAGGTCTTCTGGTCCACCGTAGACCGGCAGATGGGTGAAGAGCTGAGCGCGACCTTCACCGCGCAGCTCGACGGGCAGTGGCACACGTACACCGTTGACCTCGGCGATAGGCCCGCCTGGACCGGCCTCGCCGACAGCCTCCGCCTCGACCCCAGCGACGCGCCGGACGTGAAGATCGAGGTGGACCGGGTTGAGCTGGTCCGCTGACCCGACTACCCGCCCGGCGTGCCCTGTTTCCGGTACTCGTGATACGCTTCGAGGGCGGCCGGGAAGGGTTTGAGGGCGCGCTCGAAGATGCCCAGCGAGTAGGCGATGGCGACGCCGTAGTTCGTGATCGGGACGCCCGCCTTGCGGCAGCGGAGCATCCGCGACAGCATCTCCCGACGGTTCCACATGCACGCACCGCAGTGCACGATGAGGTCGTAGGGGGTCACGTCGTCCGGGAAGTCGTGGCCTTGTACGTGGCTGAACTCCAGCTTGCCTCCCACATACTGCGTCAGCCAGCGGGGGATCTTCACCCGCCCGATGTCCTCACCGATGGGATGGTGTGAGCACGCCTCGGCGACCAGGATGTGATCGCCCGGCTTGAGGCGGTCAATCGCCAGCGCCCCGCGCACGAACTCCAGCAGGTCGCCTCGGTACCGCGCGAAGATGATCGAGAAAGAGGTCATGAGCACGTCGTTGGGCGTGTCGCCCGCGACCTTCAGGAAGGCCTGCGAGTCCGTCACCACCACTGCCGGCGGGCGGTTCAGCCGATCGAGCGCATCCCGCAGCTCCCGCTCCTTCACGACCATGCAGTACGCGTCGTTGTCGAGCACGTCGCGGACCGCGTTCACCTGCGGGAGGATCAGCCGGCCCTTCGGCGCCTCCAGGTCGATCGGCACCACCAGCACCGCGAGCTCGCCCGCCGGGACGAGATCGCCCAGGATCGAAGGCGCGTTGATGAAGTCTTCGGGCGCAGAGCGGATCAGCGCCTCCCGCAGGTCCAGAATGCCCTCGCCCTGCACCGCGACCGTCCGGACCACGGGGGTCTTGGCCGCCTTGAACCGGTCGAGCAGCGGGATCGGCGGCTCCGCCACGTCCACCTTGTTGAACACGATGATCGTGGGGGTCTCTCGCGTCTTGAACTCGGCGAGGAGCTCCTCCTCGAACTCGCTCCAGCCGTCGGGGCTGACGACGATGACCGCGAGGTCGGTCCGGTCGAAGATCTGCTTCGTCCGCGCGACACGCATCTCCCCGAGAGCGCCCACATCATCGATGCCCGCCGTATCGATGAAGAGCACCGGCCCGAGCGGGAGCAGCTCCATCGGCTTCTCGACCGGGTCGGTGGTCGTGCCGGCGATGTCCGACACGATCGACACGTCCTGGCGCGTCAGGGCGTTGAGCAGCGATGACTTCCCCACATTCCGGCGGCCGAACAGGCCGATGTGCAGGCGGAAGCCCTTAGGGGCGGAGAGGTTCATGGGTCTGTGAGTCACAAGTCGCGGATTGTGGATTGGCGCGAACGGCGTGTCGGACTCCAAGGGTACGACAACGCAACGCGGTGAGGCTGAGCTCCGTCGTCCGTTGCCCATGCGGCTCGCGTCGGCGTCGCGGGCGATGGTTGGGCGGTCCGCGAGGCTCAACGCAGGCCCGCGGTGGGGTTCACGCGTACAGCTCCCGACACCTCTCGGCGTAGTACCCGAAGGCCTCCAGGGAGACGTCGGGCGGGATGTGGTGATCGACACTGGGGAGGTAACCGCCGGCCGCGAACATGGCGGGGAGCTTCGCCTCGAGCTCGGCATCGATGGCGTCCTTGCCGAGGGCGAGGGCGCGCTTGTCGATCCCGCCGAGGATGCGGAGACGGGGATGCTCGGCACGAACGCGGCGCACGTCGTGGCCGGCGGCGACCTCAAAGGGTAGCAGGCCGTCGACGCCGACTTCGGTGAAGAGGGGGATGAGCTGTGTGATGTCCCCGTCGCTATCGAGCAGAATGAGCTTGATCCCGTGGGCGCGGAGGAAGCCGAAGAGCTCGCGGTAGTAGGGCAGCATGAACTCACAAACCATCTGCGGGCCGATGAGCGGGCCGCCCTTGTAGGCCATGTCCTCCCAGATGAACGCGAAGTCGAACTCGACCTCCCGTAGCTCGCGCTCGAGGATGACCCGTAGGAAGTCGAGGTGGTAGCGGCACATCGCGTGCAGCAGGGCCGGATCGTCGTGGTAAGCGAGGAGGAGGTTCTCGACCCCCATCAGCATCCGCGGCCAGCCAAAGAAGCTCAGGTAGCAGCAGCCGCAGCTGAGCAGGTGATCGCGCGTCTTCCACGCCTCAACGCGCTGGGGCCAGTCGGCGGGGTAGCGCTCGGGGGCGTGCGGATCGAGGCGCTCGCAGATCGCGTCGAAGTCGGCGCGGGTCTTCACCGGGAACTCGAGCCACTGCGGCATCGACAGCTCGTCCTTCCGCCGCCGCACGATCACCCCGTCCCACTGCCGCTGCACGGTCGTCTCGCCTTCGTCCTTCAGCAGCTCCGCCTCGAAGTGCGGCCAAAGCCCCATGTTGACGGGCGCGTGCTCGTACCAGGTGAGGCCGAAGTGCTCCCAGGGCTCGACACCCGCGGGCAGGCCCTCCCGCCGCCAGCGCTCGAGCGTCGCGGGCCAGTAGCCCCACTCGAACTGCGGGAGGAACGCGGCGCGCTCGAAGTTCATGATGGCGCGGAAGGCTTCGCGGAAGGACATGGGCGGCTCCTGGTCCTCACCGTGCACGGCCGGTCACGGCCAGAGGAGTAGCTTCAGACCGATCCCCAGCAGGAAGAGCGTGACCACGATCTCCAGGGCGCGCTGAGGCACACGCTTGAACACCGCCACGCCCAGCACCGCCCCGAGCACTGCCCCGGGCATGCAGGCGACCGCAGCGAGGACCACAGACCGGTCGTAGAGGCTCGCGGGCGGCAGGGCCATCACGATGATGCGCGAGACCACGCTGATCACGAACACCGCCTGCAGGGTCGCCGTGCGCTGCTCCTTCGTGCCTGGGCGGCAGTAGACGTAGGCGATGACCGGGGGGCCGCCCGTGTTGAACGCCCCGGCGAGGGCGCCCGTGGTCGAACCAACCACGATCCCGATCAGCGTCTCCCTCAGCGAGCGGGGCCTCGACGCCGGGCCGTCGGCCCCCGAGCCGTTGACCTTCGCCGAGCGGATGGCGGACGCGATCAGCACGACCCCGAGGATGCGCAAGAGCAGCTCCTGGTCGGCCTTCACCAGCACGAACACGCCGAAGGGGATGCCCACCAGCATTGCGAGGATGATCGGGGTCAGACCCTCCCAGACCACCGACTTCCGCAGCCGCCAGGAGAGGTAGAGGATCACCGGGAGGTTGAGCAAGGCGAGAAGCGGAGTGCTGATCCTCAGCTCCATGAACAGCGACAAGGCCGCCACGGCGATGAGGCCGAACCCGAAGCCGACCGAGCCCTGAATCAGAGAGGCCGCGAAGGTGACGGCGAGGAGGATGGGAAGCTGGCGAACGAGTTCGGGCGGCAAGATGAATGCTGACCTGCTACGGTAGAGTGGCTCGGGTATTCGCTCCCGTGGGCGGCAGACCTGCCGCGACAGACGAGGTCAGGCCTGAGGCCGCAGCGAAGCGATGCGGTGTTGTGAGGCTGCGAGGAAAGGACACGTTGATGAAGGCTGCGGTCTACGAGGGAACCGACCAACTGGTCATCAAGGATGTGCCGACCCCGTCGGCCGGCCCGGGCGAAGTGCTGGTCCGCGTGCGGGCCTGCGCCGTGTGCGGGTCGGACATCCGCATCTACCACCATGGCAATCCGCGCGTCATCCCGCCGGCGGTCATCGGGCACGAGATCGCGGGGGAGGTGGTGGAGGTTGGCCAGGGGGTCGAGGGCTTCCACGTTGGTGACCGGGTGGCGTCGGGCGCCGATGTGCCCTGCGGCGTGTGCCCGGCCTGCCGCGATGGGCGCGGCAACAACTGCCCGGTGAACTACGCCATCGGGTACCAGTTCCCGGGCGGCTTCGCCGAGTACATCCTGTTCAACAGGACCACGGTGGACTTCGGGCCGCTGCACCACATCCCCGACGGCCTCAGCTACGAAGTGGCCGCGCTGGCCGAACCGCTGGCCTGCACGATCAACGGGCTGGAGCTGGTGTGGCTGGGAGTGGGGGAGTCGGTGGTGATCATCGGCGCGGGACCGGCCGGGCTGCTCATGGCGCAGCTCGCGCGACACATGGGCGCGACCCGCATCCTCCTCGCCCAGCGGTCGCGGTCGCGGCTCGAGATGGCGCGCGAGTACGACGTGGACGCCCTGATAGCCACGGAGGAAGAAGACCTCGGAGCGCGGATCATGGAGGAGACGAACGGCCTGGGCGCCGATGTCGTGGTGACCGCCTGCGCCTCCCCCGACGCGCAGGAGGCCGCCGTGCGCCTCGCCGCAATGCGGGGGCGGGTGAACTTCTTCGGCGGCTTGCCAAAGGGCTCGCGACCGATCACCGTCGACAGCAATGTGATTCACTACCGCGAGCTCTTCGTCACCGGCTCCCACGGCAGCGTGCCGCGTCAGCACAAGGCGGCCCTCGGCCTGCTCGCGTGCGGCGCGGTGAAGGCCGAGGGTCTCATCACCCACCGGCTGGGGCTCGACAGCCTGCTGGAGGCCTTCGACCTCGTCGAGACGCGCAAGGGCATGAAGGTGGTGGTGGAGCCGTGAGCACCATGCCTCGCATCCTGGTCGTCGGCAGTGCGAACATGGACCTGGTGGTCAGGGCGCCGCGGATGCCCGTGGGCGGCGAGACGATCATGGGCCGCGACTTCAGCACCGTGCGCGGCGGGAAGGGCGCGAACCAGGCCATCGCGTGCGCGCGGATGGGCGCCGAGGTCTGGATGCTGGGCTGCGTGGGATGCGACGCCTTCGGTGATGCGCTGGTGGCGGGGCTGGAGTCCGACGGGGTGCGGTGTGACCTCATGCGGCAGCACCCGACGACACCCAGCGGCATCGCCATCATCATCATCGATGCCGAGGGGGAGAATTCCATCGTCGTGGCCACCGGGGCGAACGCGGAGCTTACGGCGGAGGATGTCGCGCGGGTCGAAGACCTCGGCCGCTTCGATGCGGTGCTCACCCAACTGGAGGCGCCGTTGGACGCGGTGCAGGCAACCCTCGCCCGGGCGAGGGAGACCGGGGTGCTGAGCATCCTGGATGCCGGACCGCCGAGCGCGGAGGCGAGCGTGCTGCTGGGGGAGCCGGACGTGCTGTCACCCAACGAGACGGAGGCCAAGGCGCTGCTAGGGGTGCCGGTGACTGAGACGGTGGAGCCGGAGGAGGCCGCGGATCAGCTCGTCGCTCGAGGCGCGCGGAGCGTGGTGCTCAAACTCGGCGCGGAAGGAGCGCTCGTGGCCGGCCCGGAGTGCCAGGAGCCCGTGCCCGCCTTTCGCGTCGATCCTGTCGACACCACCGGCGCGGGGGATGCCTTCACGGCCGCGCTGGCGGTCAGTCTCGCGCGTGGTGAGAGCCTCGTCCGCGCAACCACCATCGGCGCGGCCGCAGGCGCGTTGGCGGCGACCGTCTTCGGCGCGGCCCCCTCCATGCCCACGGCCGAGGCGGTCGAGCGCTTCATGCGAGAGAGGGGGCACAGCCACCCATGATCATCTCGGCTTCGCTCATGTGCGCCGACCTGACGCGCCTGGGGGAAGACCTCGCCGAGTTGGAGGCGGCGGGGGTCGACTGGCTGCACTTCGACATCATGGACGGCCACTTCGTGCCGAACCTGACCTTCGGCCCAGACCTGGTCCGGAGCCTACGACCGGTCACGTCGCTGCCCTTCGATGTGCACCTCATGATCGACGAGCCGATCCGCTACCTCGAGCGCTTCCGCGAGGCCGGCGCCGACATCTTGGTGGTCCACGCCGAGGCCTGCGGGCACCTGCAACGAACGCTCGCGGCCATCCGCGACCTCGGCGCCCGGCCGGGGGTCGCCCTGAACCCCGCCACGCCGCTCTCGGCTCTGGACTACATCCTCGACGATGTTGAGCTAGTGCTGTTGATGACGGTGAACCCCGGGTATGCGGGGCAGAAGCTGGTGGAGGCGACGCTGCCCAAGATCGCCGAGCTCGCGGCGCGGCTGCAGGCGGAAGGGCGCGACATCATCCTGCAGGTCGATGGCAACGTGAGCTTCGGCAATGCCCGACGGATGACGGAGCGCGGCGCCAACTGCTTCGTGGCGGGCTCCTCGAGCGTCTTTGCGGAGGGACTGACCCGGGCGGAGGGGACGAGGCGATTGAGGGCGGCGCTGGGAACCGGGGCCTGAGGATCGGCCCCACTTACCTGCTCCCGACAGACGCCACGTCGGGAACCGCCAGCCGGCGCCCCACCTCAGACGTGAGTCTCCTTCCCTACTTGCCCATGGCGCGGAGGGCCTGGAGGCTGCGGCCGCAGACCTCGAAGCCGAGGCCGTCGGGGCTGCCTTCCTCCACCACGTACCACTCGACCGGGTGCTGGTTTTCACAGAGCTCGAAGATGGTGGGCCAGTCGGCCACTCCCTCACCGATGACCGACCCCGGGGCTCCGCCGTAGTCCTTGAGGTGGACCGAGCGCGCGCGGCCGGGGAACTTGCGCAGGGTGCCGATGGGATCGCCGCCGCCGCCCGCGCAGTTCCCGATGTCCATCTGCATGATGACCTCCTCGTTCGTGTGGCTGAAGAGGATGTCCCACGCGATCTCCCCGTCCACCATCTCGAAGTCGAAGCCGTGGGCGTGGTAGCCCGTGTACATGCCTTCCCCGGCCACCTGCTGGGCGGCGTCGTTGAGGATTCCCGCCAGCTCCAGGATGGAGTCGCGGGCGCTCATCCGCGGCTTGTCGGCGGCGATGATGAGGAAGCGGTTGCCGAGGATACGGTTGAACTCCACCGTGCGGGCCAAGTTGTCGCCGAGCAGCGCGCCGGTGGCCAGATGGATGCCGCAGCAGACCAGCCCGTTGTCGTCGTGCATGGCGCGGATGTCGGCGGCCGAATGCCCCATCCAGCCGAGGCTCTCGCCCCCATAGCCCCACGGCTCGGCGCCGGCGTAGCCGAGGTCGGCCACGCCCTTCAGGGTTGCGGGCAGGTCCTGCTCGACCTCACCGCGGACGGAGTACAGCTGCAAGGCGATCGGGATGTTGCTCATGGCGTCACTCCTAGGTGGATCGGTCTGACGATCTACGCGCACAGCTCCTCGCACAACTCCCCGACGAGGCGGACGAGGCCCATGTCGCCGTTCGGCGGCACCTGATCGGCAGCGCCGACGATGAAGCGGCCGTGAGGCCACTGGTGTTCCACGATCTGCTCGACCTGCCGGCGGAGGTCGTCGGCGGCGAAGGGCGGCGCGAACATCGCGCCGGGAATTCCCCCGAAGAGCACGATGTCCGGACCGGCCAGCTCCCGCAGGTCCGCGATCGCCACGTCGCCGCACGGCTGAGGCGTGATCGACTCCACGAAGTCGAGCCCGGTCCGCACGAGCAGCGGCAGAATCCCGTGCATCGTGCCGTCGAGGTGGGTTCCGAGCTTCTTCCCCGCGGCATGGGCCTGCTCAACCCGCCGGACGTAGTAGTCGAACTGGTACCGCTCGAAGAGGCGGGTGACGACCTCGCCCGTAAGGTTGTCGCCGAACTCAATGTACGGGACGTCGCAGGCGAGGATCGCGTCGAAGGCACTGTCAGCGGAGCGACCGAGGGTCTCCAAGGTCAACTCCGTCTCGCCCGGCGCGTCGGCCAGCATATAGCTGAGGTTCGTGGCGCCCGTCCACTGAGCCAGCATCTGCGAGACCGGCGAGCGCGGTGGCAGCACGGTGGGATGGCCCTGATCCCCGGCGATGAGTTTGTGCTGCTCATACGCCTCGTAGCTGGGCGTGCGCTGCACGGAGTCGGCGATGTACCGGAGCACGCGCAGGTCGTCCGGGCAGGTGACGGGCCACTTGGTGGGCGCCCCGCTGAAGGTCTGGGGCAGGTACTGGGTCTGCCCCCAGATCTCGCCGACCGGGGTGTGCCAGCGGGTCGTCGTGACATGGCCCTCGGCCTCGGAGGTCACGCTCACGTTCTCGTAGGCTTCCGTGTAGACCGACGCGTAGCCGAGGTAGTAGCCCACATGGTGGTCGGCGTGGAGGCGGACGAAGCCCTCCTGACCCGCGTACTCGGGCGGCAGGGCCCCGGAGGCCTGCTGCGCGTAGTACCAGTAGGTGAGGTCCGCGAACCAGGGGAGCACATCGGGGCGGCCGCCCGCGATCGCGGTCAGCAGGCGTTGCCGAAAGGTCATCATCGGGCCGAGACTCCCATGGCGGCGACCGCACTAGGCGGGCGGGGCCTTCGCGCGGAGACGGGCGCGGATGGCCCAGATGATCAGCGCGAGCGCCAGGACGAATGGACCGAGCACGATCACGAAGTAGATCAGCGCCGTCACGATCCCACGGCCCGCCTTCACCAGTGTGTTCCACGCGTTCAGGACGTGGTAACCGGCGCTCCAGTCGCGCAGCTGCTGCTCGACCTTGCTCGGCTTCGTGTTGATGGTGAGGGTGATCGTGGACCAGGCGACGTTCTCGCGCAGGTAGTTCATCTCGCCTTGGGCCTGCTCGATCTGGCCCCGCACGCGAGCGAGTTCCTGCTCGACCTGCAGCACGTCGGTGATCTGGCCTTGGCGCTTGAACAGCTCCGCGATCACTTCCTCCTCGCGGCGCAGGTTCTTCAGCCGGGCCTCGAGGTCGACGAGCTGGCGGGTCACGTCCTCCGCGCGGGTGTTCTCGACGCGGAGGTCGCCGAGGTTACGCAGCTGCTCCATCAGAGCGTCGAACTTCTTGCTGGCGACGCGGAGGGTGAGGGTCGCGGTCTTGTCGCCCGCATCGGAGACGTTGGCCGTCTTCCCGCCGAGCCAACCGCCGACGTCCTTGGCCGCCTGCTGCGCTTCGGCGACGGCGTCGTCGACGTCGTTCACCTCCACCGTCAGCTCGGCGGTGTAGATGATCTCCCGCCGCGCCTCGGCGGCGTGGGCCACGCTCCCGATGAGGGGCGCGCTCTCGGCCGTCCTCGCCTCGGCGCCGCCAGCCATGGCTTCGCCGCCGGTCGGAGCCGCCGGCGGGGGCGCCCCGGGGGCGCCGGCGGCATCGAACGCGGCCGCGGACTCCGTCATCGGGGCAGGGGCCCCCGCCTGCTTGGGCTTCAGGAACGCGATGAACGCGGTCGCGAGCAGCACAAGCCCCACAAACACCGCCGCGGCCGCGATGCCACATCCCGCCAGCCAACGTCTCTGCCTCAGTCCTCCGGTCTGCTCTCCCATGGCCAGCCTCCTCTCGGGAACGCTCAGCTCTCCCTCAGTTCAACACCCAACTCCCGCGCTGCGTCGCGAGCGAGGGGCGTCACGATGGCTCGCGACACGTCGATCGACTCGCCCCGGCGCGCCGCACGCTGTACGTCCTCTTCGGTGATGACGCGGCGGCTCTGCAGGGGTCGCTCGCGAGTCGGCTCCCGGCCGGTGAGCAACGAGAGCACCGTCTCGCTCAGTCGCGCCGTCGGGAGGACATGACACCCGAAGGCCTCCAGTCGATCGAGGTACTCGTCATACAGCCTCACCAGCGCCCGCGGGGCGTCCGGAGCGCCCCGACCGTCCCGGGCAGCGAGGTCCGGGTCGACGCCGTCCTTCGCCACCACCACCGGCTTTCCGGACCAGAGCGCGTTGAGCGCCAGCGTGCTCGCGAAGGAGTCGCTCAGCCCCAGCCCGATCCGGGCCAGCGTCGTCCGCGTCAGCTGCGCGACCGCCAGCACCTCCACCCGGTCCAGCAGCTCCCACGGGTTGACCCGCTGCTCGGGGAGGACGACCTCGTGGACGCGCGCTTCTCTCCTCAGTCGATCTTCGCCGATTGTCTCCTTCGCCGCCGGAGTCAGGACGCCTACCACCCGCGCCAGCTTGGCGATCCCGCCGACCTGGGCCAGGGCCGCTGAGAGACCCCCCCGGGCGCCGCAGAAGATGGCCGCCACCGAAGCGCCGCCCTCGGGCCCGGGGGGCGGCGGAGCGAGCGCCTCCGTCCGGAGAGTCCGGCGGATCTGCTCAGCGACGAGGCGTCGGAGGCGGTCTTCATCCATGGAGGGGGTCAGTCGCCTCGCGGGAGCCGTCGGGGTTGCCCGGAGCCGCTACCGAAGTTGTGACGCACGGCGCCCGCGCCGGTGTCCACATCAGCATGATCCACGATTGCGACCACCGCCGACCGGAGGGGCGTGCGGTCGCTCCGCTCAAAGACCAGCATCGCCGACTTCCCTTCCTCACACACCAGCACCGTCTCCCCGGCGCCGGCGCCCACCGCATCCGTCGCGAGGAAGGACGGCCCTTGAGGCTGCATGGCGAGGTCCAATGGCTGCACAACCAGCAGCTTGCGCCCCGCATAGCAGGGATGCTTGATGGTCGAGACCGTGCTGCCGAGAACCGTGCAGAGCTTCATGGGGGAGGGCAGGATTCAGGAGTCAGGATTCAGGAGCCGGAATGAGAGCCACGACTCACAGTCCGGCATCGATGCGGTCGACGAGGCCGACGATGGTGGCGTCGGCGGCGATCTCGGGGCCGTCCCACGCGACGCCCGCCTCGCGGCCGCTCTCAGCGAAGACCACCTCATCCACGCCGACGCCCACGGCGTCAAAGGCCACGAGCGGCGCGCCGACCGGATGCAGACGGTGGTCGGTGGGCTGGATCAGCAGCAGCTTCTTGCCGATCGCGCCCTCGTCCTTGACTGTCGAGACGACCTTGCCGACGACCTTCGCGAAGAACATACGGAGTGCTCACGGCAGGAGTCTGGGAGTGTAGGAGTCCTGGAGAACGGCGACGGCACGCCCCGGCCACGAGGCCTCCCGATAGACGAGGGCCGGTGGGCCCTGCAGCTCTCCCAAGCTCCCAGACCCCCAAACTCCTACTCTCCGCCTTTGCGGTACGTGATCTTGCCATCGGCTTCGACGGTGTCCACGATACCGATGACGGTGGCGTCGACCGGGCAGTCCTGGGTGCGGGGCGTGATGCGCGCGGACGAGCCGGCGACCGTGAGGACGGTCTCACCCACGCCGGCGCCAACGGCGTCGATCGCCACCACATACCCGTCGCCGAGCTTTCCGTCGGGCGCGACATCCCGCACGATCAGCAACTTGCAGCCCTCGAGGGCCGCGTTCTTCTGCGTCGCAACAACGGTGCCGATGACCTTCCCGAGCTTCATGGCCACCCCCCGGCCACAGCAGGACGGCAGGAGTGTAGGAGATTGGGAGTGTAGGAGTCTGGGAGAACGGACACGGCTCGCGGATGGCCCTATCTTCGCTGCAGGCTCCTCAAGGCGGCTGAGGTGCCGGGTTCGTTCTCCCAGACTCCTACACTCCCAATCTCCCAGACTCCTGCCGTTACACCGTCGGCAGGATCTTCTCCAACTCCGGGTGAGGACGCGGGATCACGTGGACGGCGACCAGCTCGCCGACCTTCTTGGCCGCCGCGGCGCCGGCGTCGGTAGCCGCCTTGACGGCCCCCACATCCCCGCGCACCATCACGGTCACGTACCCGCTGCCCACCCGCTCCGTCGTGGGGATGAGGGTCACGTTCGCCGCCTTCACCATGGCGTCCGCTGCTTCGATGGCGCCGACGAGGCCGCGTGTCTCGATCAGCCCGAGAGCATCCTGGTTCATTGGGTCGGTCCTCCCTGTGAGCGCCGGGGTTGCCGGCGACCCTGGCTACTCGGCGGCGCCGCCGCCCTTGCTCTTGCCTTTGCGGAGCAGCGGCGCGATCTGGTCATCGGGCCGCGGGATGACGTGCACGGACACCACCTCGCCCACCTTCCGCGCCGCCGCGGAGCCCGCATCGACCGCGGACTGCACCGCCGCGACCTCCCCGGTCACCAGCACGGTGACGAGAGCCGCCGTTGCGCGCTCCAGCCCGATGAGCGACACCGTGGCCGCCTTCAGCGCCGCATCCGCCGCCTCAATCGCCGCCACCAAGCCCTTCGTCTCGATCATCCCGACCGCCATCTGCGCCATGATTCCTCACCTCAGCGTCGGTAACAGGTGACCGGTAACCGGAACTGCAATCACCGGCTGTGCCGCTGGAGCTCTTCGAGCACGAGTTCAGTGATGCGCGCGATCAGTGTCTCGTCGTCGGTCTCGGCTCGACCGCAGGCCTCGCCGGCCGCGAGGCACGACTCCTCGGTGGGCAGCAACCCGAGCTGCCCGCGAATCTGGTGCAGCTTGGCCAGTTCGGCGTCCTCGATCGCCTGGGCGCCGCCCAGAAGCCGCGCGGTAATGGCGATCTTCGCCGACTGCTCCAGGGCCTCCATGCGGTAGCTGGCCTGGAAGAGATCGCTGCCGACCGCTACGGCCCCGTGGTTCGCCAGCAGGAACAGGTTGTGCTCCTTCACATGCCGCG
>Ga0233425_10005651_pt1 | contig 19485 bp, 22 predicted proteins | sample Watercolumn_Towu_2_FD_181712 | JGI IMG/M metagenome (GOLD analysis project Ga0233425, IMG submission 181712) | Freshwater microbial communities from Lake Towuti, South Sulawesi, Indonesia - Watercolumn_Towuti2014_140_MG | ecosystem: Environmental > Aquatic > Freshwater > Lake | place... | reverse complement strand
TTTGCATTCACCTTCGCACAAACAAACACAACACACAACTGGAGCATACAAACATGCAACATACAAAACCTCTGCAACACAACAACAAACAAAACAATACATACATGGTATGCAATTGGCGACTACCTACCGAACATAACCAATAAAAAACCTGAAAACAATACAAATCTCACAACACAATACAACATGATTTTTAATGCAACAATCACCGATGACTTCGGACTGACAAACGCCAGCCTAATGATAAACGGCCAAATAAACAACACAAACAACACCGGACTAATAAACGGAACATACAAATTCCCATTCACATTCACACAAACAAACACAACATACAACTGGAGCATACAGGCATGCGACAACAACAGGCAATGCAACAACAGTGAAAACTTAACCATTTTCACGCACAACAATACAGGCTATACCTATCCAAATGCAAGCTTAACATCCCCGGAAAACAACACAAACATAAGCACAGCACCATACACAACAATATTCAACGCAACAGCAAGCGATAATTACGGATTAAGAAATGTTTCACTAATGATAAACGGCGCATACAACTTCACAAACAACACAGGAACCATAAACGGAACATACAACTTTGCATTCACCTTCGCACAAGAAAACAGCACATACAACTGGAGCATACAAACATGCAACATACAAAACCTCTGCAACACAACAACAAACAAAACAATACATACATGGATGATTGACACAACGCCTCCAAACATAAGCTCAGTTTATGCAATACCCAACCTTACAAAGAAAAGCGGACTTACAGAGATATATACAAACATAACAGACGGCACAGGAATCAGCAACATAATAATAAACATAACATACCCTGATGGGCAGACTGCATCACTATACTTTAACAATTCTGACTTTTCAAGAGAAAGCGGGAACAGCCAAAACGGAACATACAAACTGCAGTTTTATGACACACAAGTAAACGGCGAGCACATAGTTACTGTATTCACCAACGATACTGCCGGAAATTCCGCAATACTCTCAGGAAGCTTTAATGTTGATGCGTATGCCCCGGAAATAACTGCAACGCGCTCAGCACCATCAATAGTTATCGGAGAAAGCGCAGCGATATACGCAAATGTTACAGACACGAACAGCATAAGCAATGTTACTGCAGAAATAATAAATCCTTATTCAATAAGAGAAAATTCAACAATGACCTTATCAGGAGGATTATACACAAAAACATTTACCGCGGTTTACGCCGGCGATTACGCAGTTTATGTATATGCAAATGACAGCGCAGGAAACCTCGGGGCAAGCGCTCCAGTTACAGTAACATCAACCGGCGCCTCAACAGCAGGCCCAGTATTTGTCACAAGCACAATTACGCCGAGCATAAGCAGAACAGCAAACATAAGCATATCCTCAAGAATCATTGACCCGGACGGAATTGCAAATGTCTCATTTGAAATAACAAACCAGTCAGGAGCAAAAAAAAATTATTCTGCAACGCTCGCGGGGCTTGACCAAGACCAGCCGTCAGGAAACGAAGAGATTGAAATAACAAATTCAGCTGCGCAATCATTCACGCCGCAGCAGACAATACAGCTTTCAAAAATATCCCTTTACACAAAAAGAAACGGAACACCAGGCGACCTAAGCATTGAAATAAAAAATGACGACAACGGAACAATGGCAGAAACGCTCGCAACCGCAACAAAAACATACACAAGCATACCTGAAACAGAAGGATGGATTGATGTAATGGTAACCTCATACCCATGGCTAACCAAAAACACGACTTACTGGATGGTAATAGATGCGCCTTTTGAAAATGGAACATACACCTTATACACAAACAGCTCAAATGCATACACAAACGGCGGATTCATGAAGCTTGAGACCCAGACAATAACACTTGAAACCGGAGAAACAGAAACCCTAACAAACTGGATAAACTATTCCGACTATGACATAAAATTCCAGACTTACGGAGGAAACGGCTGGTACCAGCTATGGAATTATTCATCACAGGAAGGAGATTATTTCATAAAAGGATATGCAAACAACAGCTTCGGCTACAAAAGCAACAGCACAATAGGCAACTTTACAATAGACCTGACAAACCCGATAATAACTTGGTATAATGTAACACCGCTGTCAATAAACAAAAGCCACAACATAACAATAAGCGCAAATATAACCGAAACACACATTCTGGCAGTTTATGCCAATGTAACAAATGTCATGGGAATATCAACCGCAGTTAATCTAAGCAATGTTGAAGGAGGAATGTATTCTGCGAACTACACAATAAACCACACCATAGAATCATCAGGAAACTACAGCATTTACATATACGCAGAAGACCTCGCAGGAAACACAAACCTCACACCAGCATACAATGTCACGGTCTCAGGGACAGACACAACTCCGCCTTATGTAACAGGGCTTAATGTAAACCCAAGCATGGCAAGAACAAACATAATACTCAACATAACTGCGTCAATAGCAGACAACATAGGAGTTGCTTCTGCACTTGCAGAAATAACAACACCTACAGCAAAAACAAATTACACAATGACACTCTTATCAGGAATAGTATATAATTTTTCATACAGCCCAACAGCAGAAGGAAATTACACGGTAAAAATTTATGCAATAGACGCAGCTTCAAACATAAACGGCACACAGCAGAAAAACTTCACAGCAGACATAACACCGCCTTATTTCGGAACAACATCAGTGAGCGACGACGGCTACAACTGCCAGAATTCACCATACCAGATAACCATTTACAGCTATGTTTACGAACCAGCTGAAAGAATCTCAAAAATATGGGCGAATCTTACATCGCCTTCAGGAAAAATATATAACCTGACAGACATTGGAGGCTATTCATATTACTCGACATACACTCTTGCAAGACTGTACCAAAAGATAATAAATGAAAGCGGAGTTTGGAATGTTACAATAATAGCGAATGACACAGCAGGAAACACCAACAACAGCGTAAAAAAATCATATACTGTCTCATCTGTATGCTTTATGAGAGACACAAATATTCCATTTGATTATGGGGGGTACTGGATGAGAGGAGAACAGGTTGGGGTAAAGTTTGCCAATTTAAGCTCTGGAAGCAATTATAACATATCATTCATAGGACCTGAAGGGCTAACAAGAAACATAACCAGTGTAACCGCATCTTCAAAAGCAGAAGCAACAGCAAGATACACTCTCGGAACAAATGAAAGCTTTGGAACATGGACCGCGAAAATAGAAAACGACAATTATCAGGCAAACAACACATTCATTGTCCAGGCGCTAAAAGTAATAAACTTCTCAGTAACAACCTCGGGAAACAATTTAAGGATTGCAGGAACAATTGCCAACCAAAGCAATAATGCAGGAAGAAACAACATCCGCTTTTTCCCATTGATAATTGACCAGAGCCAGCCAGTGACAGGAAGCACAACAGTATTCAATTATAATGCAAGAACAAACAACAACTTAAGAACAACAAATGCAAGGCTTAATGCAAGCATGGCAAGCCCGGGAGACAAAATAAACACGAGCTGGACAATAAAAAGCCTGATAAACGGCTCAATAAAGACAAAGCTTTCAATAAGCGGATGCTTCCCAACACAAACCTATGACTGGGACAACTCACTACTCACAGGAACATCATCATACACTGGAAATATCAGCGGAGGAGACTCAAAATTCATACATTACACACACTCTGCATTAGCAGACCTCCACGCTTTCCAGACAAATGTTTACAAAGGAATAACAAGATATGTGCCTTTCTTCTGCAGAGGATATTATCACTCTGATGACTTTTCAGTATTTCCCCAAGGAAAATTAATGGAAGACTCATACGCCCATGTAAACAGCTTCCTTGTGCCTGATGAACTTAAAGGAAAACTGCTCTACGGGCTTCCAACAACAGACTACACAGGCCAATATGCAACAAACAGCTCAGGAAGATTCAACATAACAATAACAAACGCAAGCCAGTGGCAGAATATGACATTCTCAATAATGGCAATGGACACGAGAGGAATAACACAGGAATATCCTGTTGTTTATGACAGCTTAGCCCCAACAGTCTCGCTAATAAGGCCTTTGGGAACATCAGAGTATGTCGATGACATAGTCTCATACACATTTAATGTTACAGACAACAGCAACATTGCAAACTGCACGCTGATGGTAGACGGGTCGGCAAGAACAACAAAAACAACAATAACAAAAAACATTGAACAAGGAATAACTGCGACGCTTGACGCCGGCGATTACAACTGGTCAATCACCTGCACAGACATCGCAGGAAACAGCGCAACATCAGCAAACGGAAGCGTTACATTAACAGTGAGAGGAACACAGGCAAGCAAAGAACAGCCGAAAGCTCCGGCAAAAGAGCCTGAACAACCAAAAGAACCGGAAAAAGAGCCCCCAAAAGAACCGGAAAAAGAGCCCCCAAAAGAACCACCAAAACCCCTTGAAGAGCCGAAGCCAGAAGTGACAGAGCTTCTTGGAAATGAAATGGAGCAGACAAAAAATGCAGATGTTCCGTGCTACAAATCAGCAAGCGAAGTAAAAATAGAGCCGATAGAAAACAGCGCAATAAAAATTGAAAAAGGAAGAAATCTTGTTGTGGAGCCGTTCATGCTTGAGTGCGGAAAAAATGAAGTGGAAGTAACAGTCGCCGTTGACAATAATTACAATGACTTCAGCGTTGAGCTGTGCAGAAAAGGGATATGCAGCCCCGTCAAGATAACAAACACAACACAGCTGACCTGCGAAAATGGAGTTGTTCGGGATTATGTAAGAAAAGAAGAAATATATTATCCTGAAATAAGCGAGCTTAATGTTCCGATAACACAAAAAGAGCTGAGCGATGTCCAGAATGAGCTGGCAAGCAAAGACACAAAAGTCGTTTTCAAAGGTGTCCTCGCAAAAGTAAAAGCGAGCATGGAAAGCGTGAAAAACCCGCTGAAAGAGCCTGAAAATCCGAGCATGAAAATAATCGGGGCTCCGCTGAAAATAAACATAGAAGGAGCAGGCAGCCTCAATGCCACAATAACACTGCCGTACAGAGAACAGCCAGGAGTTGATGAAAACACCTTAAAGATGTATGCTTTCATTGACAACGGCTGGAAATATGTTGAAAGCAGTACAGACAAAAACACGAAGATAGTAAATGCAGACATAAAAAACCTGGCAAACTATGCAAAAGGAAACGAGGCGACCTTTGCAATAATCGGCCAGATATGCGTTGACTGCTACAAGTCAACACTAAAAAAAGCATATTCACCCGGAAGCAAAATTGCAGTAATACTCGTCCATGGATTCGGAAGCACGCCAGCGTCATTCCAGCCGTTCATAAACGATTTTTCACTCACAAAACAGCCGATAGACCTTTGGACATTCGGATATTCATATGACAAAAAACTGTCTGAGAGTGCCGGCGACTTTTCAAACATGATGGAAAATGAAATGGGCATTTACGACAAAGTGATAATCGTAGCGCACTCTCTCGGCGGAGTCGTCACACAGCTTGCAGTCTCAGAAGGAAACAAACAGGGGCTGAGCTATGTGAAGAAAGTTGACGAGATGATACTGCTCGGAGTTCCGAATAACGGAATGGAAAGCTTTGAAAGCATGACGGAATTGACAAACCTGCTGATAAACACAAAAACACTCAACACAGTCTTCAACTTTGACAGCGAGGCAATAAAAGACCTGAAAAACATAAGAGGAATAGAGCGGGTTTCGGGAATAAAATACAAAGTCCTCGCGGGAACAAAGCCTTATGAAATGAAATTCGGGCCTGTTGAAATAACATCAAACGCGCTCTTCAACTTCACAGATGAAAACGACGGGCTTCTCACAAAAACAAACGCAAGAACCATCGGCGGAAGCCAAATAAACAGCATGTGCGAGAATTACTGGGAGCTGAATGTCACCCACACAGAACTTAACGACGACGAAAAAGCGAGAAGGGTTGCGGAGATGCTGATAGCAAACAGCATAGGCATTGACAAAGTATCATTAGGAAACAAAAAATACCTGAAAATAACAATACCCGAATGCACAACAGGAGACAGCGTCTTTGTGACCGGGAAAAAATTGTCAGAAAAACCCGAGGGAGAATACAACATATGCAAGCTCGCGATTGAAGGGCAGCCGTATGAAGGAATAACAGAAAACAAAGAGGAAAGGCTGAGCACGGCGCAGACAGGCGCAACAAAATACCTCAGCTATTTCATCACCGGCGGGATTATAGCAATAATTGCGCTTTCACAAACAGCCGGAAGAAAAGCAGTTGCATATTCGGTGAAAAAGATTGTAAAAAGCGCAGTACGCGCCGAGTTGAGCATGCGCAGAAAAACAAAAAATATGCGGGCAAATACAAAAATAAACCGGCTGAAAAAACTTGAAAAAGAAACAGACAAAGCACTTCAAGAAATAAAAGAAATAAAAACAAAAGAAGCAAGGAAAATTGAGGAAAGTCTGGAAAAAATAAAAAGAAAAATAGAAAAGAAAACGGCAACAGTTAAAGCTAAAAGATAACTGCCAGTTTACCTGTACGACTTCTGAATCTTTGACCTTGCCTGTCCGTGGCGGTTGGGCTTAGCTGATTCCTTTCGCCTTACATCCGCAACAAGAAGCGCCCGGTCATAGTCCAAAAAAACCTTTTCATTCTTCTTGTCATTCTTTACAAGAGCGCGGGCAATAGCAAGAGCGCATGCATCAGCCTGGGTTGTAATGCCTCCGCCACCGACTTTGACATGAATATCAACAGACTTTACAGAATCACCTGCAAGCTGAATAGGCACCTGAACAGCCATCCTCAAATATTTCTGCGAAAAAACATCAAGGTTAATCCCATTAATAGTCACAACTCCCTTGCCTTCCTGATTAAGAACAGCCCTTGCCGTCGCACTTTTCCTTTTTCCTGAAGTTACAAAAACCTTACTCACTTTTACCTCCCATAAGCCTGCACAGCTCACCCACAAAAATATATCTTGATGTCAATGAATTTTCAATACCCGCCTCTGGAAGAAGCTCAAGCTTTCCCTTAAACTCCTCAGGAACCAAGTTATAGCACTTAACGCGCTTAAGCGCAGACCTTCCCCTCAGAGTCTTGTATGGAAGCATTCCCCTTAAAACACGCTTGACAAACCTAAAAGGAGTTTTCGGCTGGAAAGGGCCGGTTGTGTGAGTGCCGCGCTGCATTTTCTGCTGATACTCCTTCAAAAACCAGTCCCTATTTCCGGTAATCACCATTTTTGCGCAATTAAAAATGTTAACCTCCTCTCCAAGAAGCGCCTTCTTTGCAGCAACAGTGCAGACCCTTCCAAGTATCAAGTTTGAAGCATCAATATTCATCCTATCACCCTGATTTCAGAAGGCTTAATCTTCTTTTTCATCAATTCATCAAGAGACAAAGTCTGGCCGTTTGCCATAATTTTTTCTTTTGCAGACTGCGAAAAAGAGTATGCTGCAACAACAATCTTCTTATCAAGCTCACCGCTGCCAAGAACTTTTCCAGGAACAACAACCAGCTCATTATCCCTGCAAAACTCATTTATCCTTGAAAGATTAACCTCGCGCCTCTGCCGTGAAGGCCTTTCAAGATCCAGAGCAATCCTCTTCCAGACAGACGAACCATCATCTAAAGATTTCTTCTTAAGCTCGCTTATCAGCCTTAAAAGCTGGAAGTTTGTCGGACCCGTGCGCTTCATTTTTATTTAAACAACCCCTCAAACTCATCTATCTGTGAAATAAAAGACTCGCATCCCTCAACAAGCATTTCTTTCGGGGAAATCTGCCCCCAAGACTCAACTGTAAAAATCACCGAACCAGGAATTTCCCTGACAGAAACAGCATCCTGAGGAGCAAACTCGAGACATGACTCATAAAGGTCACTTTTTGATTCATCCAAAGGAACAAGCTTTCCATTTTCGGCCTTGAAAACACCGGCAGGGCATTTTCTCGCAATTTCATCAGCATTATCCAGCTTCCTTGACTGCTTAAACTCAAAATCAGAATGATAAAAAGCAAGCCCCGAAGCAAACTTCATATGGTCTTTGCCCTGGCCGAGAACAGCTGTCGCCTCAAGCTCAATTTCCTGAGACTTCAAAAGCTTTGCAACAATCATTTTAGGATAAACCGGCCTGACATTCGGGTCTTTTGACTTAATGTCGGAAGCATAAACAGTGCACGGCCCTTTTGCCTTTAAAACAAGCTTCACCTGGCACCGCGCACAACCCTCACCACCACACTTGCACTTTGCAGGCAGAGTATAACTCTTTAAGTCAGTTATTAAAGGAATCAAGCCAAGCCTGTGAGCAAGAACCTCATCATAAAGAGCAGAACTGTTCTCCCTAAACTCAACATCCTCAACAGCCATGACAGGCACACTCTCAATAATTTCCCGCCTAAGCATGTTGGCAAAAGCAGGAGAAACACCAGACATCCTGAAAACAATCTTATCTTCTTCTTTTTTGAGAACTTCCATTTTAAACACGCCTCCCTCTTTTTCCGCCCTTTGGCCTGCATCCACCGTGAGGTATAGGAGTAACATCCTCAATAACACCAATCCTAAGCCCGCGCCTAGAAAGAGCCCTTATAGCCGCCTGAGCACCAGGGCCGGGGTTAGCGGGACCGTTATGCCCCCCAGGAGCCCTTGTCTTTATGTGGATAGCATTAATGCCCTTGTCCTTGGCTTCCTGAGCCGCCTTGTTTGAGGCAAGCATTGCAGCAGTCGGAGAGCTTTCCAAACGGTCAGTCTTTACAACCTGGCCGCCGGAAGCAAAAGCAATGGTCTCAGTTCCAGTAATATCGGTAATGTGAATAATCGTATTATTATAAGACGAGAAAATGTGCGCAACACCCCACCTTAATTTTTCTTCCTTCATTTCTTCGCCTCTTTAGCCTTTTCTTCAGATTTCTTTTCAGCAATCTGCTCCTTCAGCTTCTTAACCTCTTCCTTTACCTCTTCCATGTCCTTTCTTTTTCTTTCAGGATGCTCGTCATCCGAGAAAGGAGAAACAGTCCTGAACACGATGCTGTTTTCCTCATTAATCTTGACAAGATAAGACGGGCTTGAAATTGTTTTCAATCCGACAGAAACATGGTTGTGAGTTATCATCTGCCTTGCCTGCTTCATAGTTTTCGCAAGCTTTTTTGCAAAAAGAACAGACTGAAGGCGCCTCTCAAGAAGCTTCTTCAGAGGAATGCTTAAAACATCATCATAAGAAGAATCAACCGCAACAAGACCGTAAGAACTTAAGCGCTTCATAAGCTGAACAGTCTCCTTCTTTGACTGCTCTGTCCTTGAGGCAGAAAGCCTTTTTGCCTGCGCCTTAAAATTAGAAAGCAGGGAGCCGAGACGCCAAATCTCCCTTTTCTTCACAAGCCCGAACTCTTTTGCAAGAGCATTCTCCTCATCAATCCTGAGCTTCTGCCAAGGATGAGACGGCCTTGAAAATTTCCTTCTTATTTTTCTTGGATGACCCATAACACACCTTATTTAGCTTCCTCTTTTTTAGGAGCCGCCTTTACAGGAGGCGCAGCAGATGAAACTTCCTTCTTTTTCTTGACGCCTGTCGCCTTTCCTTTGTTCTTTCTGAAATTTGATTTTGTCCTCTGACCGCGCACAGGAAGCCCCCACAAATGCCTAACTCCCTTGTAGCACTTTATCTTTTTCATGATTTTAATATCTTCATCCCTTGAAACAATAACATTAGTCAGAGAAACATGAAGGTCTCTACCGGTCTCAGGGTCGTTGCGCCTATTAAAAAGCCAGGAAGGAATGCCAAACTTTTCAGGGTTGCCAACCGCATCCTCAATCCGCGCAATCATCGGCTCGCTTATCTCTCCAACTTTTGAAGACTTGCTTATTCCCAAAACCTTGCACAGGGCGTTTGCGAACATAAAACCAACGCCCTTAATCTTAGTAAGAGAAATGTAAATCCCTTTAGAGCCATCCATGTCAGTGTTTGCTATTCTTATTAAGTTTTCAATCCTTGCCATATTTCTGCTGTAAGAACATTACAGCCCTCAACCGCCCACCGAAAAGGTGAACTCGGACAATAAAGGCGAAAAAACAGGCGCTTATTTATAAAGATTGCTGTTGAGAAAGGCAATCTTTTTAATCATCACAAAAATTCTTCAGGCATGGGCTGTGCACATGCTGTTCTTATTGCTCCGGCAGTGCTTCTGAACAACCCGGCAATAACGCGGGAAGAATTTGCAAAACTGCTGGATGAAACGCACGCATCAGAATTATATACATACAAACCTGAAGAGCTGTGGAGCGACTACACAACAAAAACAGAAGATGCAGAATATCACGCCGGCCTTGAAGGGCTTGCAGAAATTCTGGGCCTGAATTGCACTCAAGAATTCATTGAGTTCAGCAGAGAAAGAAAAGATGAAAAAGGACTGCCGATTTATGCCCCGATAAGAAAAGATGTTCTTGAAGTTGAAATCCACGAAGCAAATGCTTTCAAAAAGAGAGAGCGCATAGAAACGCACTCAAGCACAAGACTGAAAGAAGGAAAAATCTGGGAAGAGCCCGACGGACAAGGAGTTGTATTAAGGATATTCAGTGAAAAAAAATGCAAAGAGCAAGGATATTTTTATGACATGACTGTCAGACATTTTTATCCAGTTCTAAGAACAGAAAAATTTAGCTCTGAACAGGAACTATTTGAAAAATGGCCCCAGTTCAACCCAGATTTTGTATTTCACTGGGACCAAAAAAACGGGCATTTCACAACAGATTTTTTATTGAGAAAAAACTTTTTATGGATTCAAAAGCATGGCAGGTATTATCTTGACAGACAGACCTTTGACAGAATTCCTGCCAGCTTAAGGTGCTCAACAACTGAATTCGGATACACAGACTTAGTTCTCACCTCCGAAGCAGTAAAATGCAAAGCGTGGAAACTTCTATCCCGAAAAGGAATGAGATTTTTTCCTCAATTCATAAATGAGTTTCCGGATGCACAGCACGCGTATGAAAGGGCGGTCTGGGATGCACACACCTCGCTAAGCGCAAAAATGCAGGGGATGAGCATAACCGAATTTCTCAGGTACAGGCTGGGGCGATAGAGATGGTGGGATTGAGCGACATCGTGAGCGACTAAATCTGAGGATGACCACAGATTTACCAAGCGAACGAAGAGCGAAAAGTTCAGAAAGGGCGAATTTTCAGCATAAGATTTTTAAAATATCGGAGATTTCTTTATGTAATATGGCACAAATCGAATATGATGGCGGAGCAGGAAGTCACACTAGAATGAATTTTGATCTTAGAGATGCTAGAAACCGACAGCACGTTATAGATGAATTAACGCGATGGAGAGATATAAGAAATCTTAGTGCTGACGGGGTGCCATGTAGTGTTACAGAGTTTATTGAATATTTAAAAAGTCCAAGAGCTAATTTCTACAGATTTCGTAGAGAAGATGGTTGGTAATCTGGGTTATTTCCGAAATTCGCCCTTTCTGAATTGAACATAATCATATTATGTTCTCTCGTCGAGGTGAGGCTCGAGGAATTTGCGGAAGCAAATTCACTCCTGAGCCGAACACTCCTGACGAGACCGAGCATTTTTTCCCGCAGGAAAAAAGCGGAGGAGTTGAGAAAAAGGCACCCTAAAAAATAAACCATAATATTTATAATGTTTGTTCGACTTCTATATGTAAATGAGCGTTCAACAAGTAGATCGAAGAAATCTTGACTTAACTTATAGATTAAATATCGGAGACGAATTACGATTAGAAGCCTCTTTATTGGGTGCAGATATGGTTTTTTATGCAGGCATGATTGATAAGGAAAGATTTTCTTTATTATTTACTAAACAAACGCTTTTTTTTAATCATGCTATGGGAAATCTGTATTACCCAACCTATAGAGCCCAAATAAGAGTGGCACATCATCGATTAAATGTTATAGAAGTTGAACAAGACCATATAGTACTAAAATATTTAGGAATAGAATCCTAGGGTGCCTTTTTCTCAATTGTGCATAATCATATTATGTTCTCGGCTCCTCGTGAGGCTCCTCCAAAATGCGGAAGCATTTTGAGAGCTGGGGCGAACAGAGATGAGACGACGAGCAACTCTGCAGAGTTGCGAAGAGTTAATTCTCATGCGTGGGTGGTCGGGGACTTGGTGGGTTCGCCAGTTAATAGTATTATTGAGGGCAAAAACATTTCTACCAGAAAAAGAAAATCATTATTTCTAGTGATTCGATAATCCCTGCAATCAGTAATAGGGGTAAAATAACAAACAAGAAGACTATTAGTGCATCTTTGTATGCTTGAATAACATTTCTTCCTCTGTTTTTAGGTTTGAATAGGGACAAAAAAACCATAACTCCTAAAGAGGAAGAAATGATTATGGCAGGGAGTTCAAATATGCTGTGAGGGAGTATAGAAAGCAAAGAGCGTGAAAGATTATACTGCATAGCTCCGTTTATGATTGCAGCACTATTTGAAATCCCCCCGTCTATAACCAACCATGCAGGGATTATCGCAAATATTATCCCTGTTGTAATTCTAAACAAAGATGCAACAGCATTATGGGAGAATAAGAATATAAAATTTCCAGTAAAAGTTTCCTTAAGCTGACTTGTCTTAAAGAATTCATCATAAGCTTTCTTGGCGTCTTCAGAGGAAAAAGAATTTGAGTAGGTCATGCTATTGTAAATTAGTCCACCGACTAAAAACAGAATATACACCGCAGTAAGCGCAAAAATTACTTTTTTATTCTGTTTTATTATTTTCCATGACCTTTTATAATACTCGGTTAGCATGAGTGATGAATTCTTTTAATCTATTTAAAGTTTGTTTTTGCCCCCGAACTATCTAGGGGAGCTTGTTTTGGGAATTGAAACTAATCATATTATGTTCTCTCGTCGAGGTGAGGCCCCTCGAAAACACGAAAGTGTTTTCAGAGCTGGGGCGATAGAGATGAAACAATGAGAAATGCGAAGCATTTCGAAGAGTTAAAAAATCGTGCGTGGGGTGGGTGGGAAGTTTTATAAATTGGTGAGGGGCAAAACATTAAATTTATAAACTACTCAATAGTTACTACATAAATATGAGCATCAAAACTTTAGAAAAAGATGAATTATCTGAATTAGTTAAAAAACACTTACCAAATACGATAGTGGAAGGTTGTTTGGATGTGTGGCGCGACGATCTTACTGAACGGCAACTTCAAACCATTCTAGATACAATAACTCAAAAAGGATATGATAGAGAGGCATTGAGAGTTTTAGAATCTCTTGATCCTGCACCAAGATCTATTTCCTATCTGTTGGAAGGTCTTCCATATTACGCATCAACTACAACCTTTCAAGTCTTTGATCATAGACAAGAAAGAAGACCTGGATATTCTGCACATATCAGTACACGTTCAGCTCCAACTCCTTGTCAAGATGATATTCAATTAACTTTTTCTAATATTCGTTAGTTTTGCCCCGAACGTATTTGGGGAGCACGATTTTTTAATTGAACATAATTATATTATGCACCCTCTCCCCCGAAACCGACCCGCGAGGCGACAGCCGAGCTGGCTGGAGGTTTCAGGGCTGGAGAGGTCGAGCACCATCGTGAACGCAGTAAAATTTTAGCCGAGGCGACTGAAAGGAGCACTCCTGGATAAAATTTTACGGAGAGAACAAGGAACGGAGAAGTATGACGCAGGGGGCAAAAGTAAATTTAAAGAAAGTTAAGGGGCAAAAGGTTTATTCTTACAATCTCATACATTATGTGGCTTAAACAGTCCAATTATTCTAGCGTATGTAGCTAAGACGGGGTCACAATAACCCGCTCGTCTTTGGTTATCCAACATTTCTCTTGATTCAGATAATTCTAACGGAGAATAGGAATGGCAACTCGTGTGTGCATATTTACTTAAACCGGTAAATAATTTTGTAGCAGTGTTTAATGCTACAATATTTGTTGCAAATGGAATTAATAGGCAAGCAGACGCGCCATGCCTTGCAAGATAAGTGTATCCTACCGCCTCTGCAAGAGTGGTTAAAGCTCCAATTAAGTTTTCCTTAAAATCTGCATCATCGAATTTTAACATGTTAAATTCAAGTGCGGGTTCTCCACTACGTTTTTCCGCAAGAGTATTATAATTTCCTACATCCATCGCAATATTGTGTAAAAATCTTGTTCCTTTAAGTATGCCTCTTGCAACAGAATTATCAAACTTGTCAACTGCTCTGGAAAAAGTATCGTATGAGACTAGAGTTATCCAATCTAAAGGCATTGTAAGAGTATCCCAAGCATGCCATACCCTTTCTTGTGTTCTATTCATTTTATTTCCTCCATACCGCTTCATCAGAGGGGAATATATCGTCGTTTTTAAATCTTTTGCCCCGTTATTATAAATCGTTTTGCCCCCGAGTAATATTGTGCATAATTATGTTATGTTCTCCTTGCCTCGAACCGAGCCCGAAAAAACTTTAGTTTTTTCTGGGTGCGAGGTTCAGAGATGCAAGGATTGAGCGACATCGTGAGCGACTAAATCTGAGGCAAACCACAGATTTACAAAGCGAACGAGGAGCGAAAAGTTACAAATTGCAAATTTAGTTTAAATAAATTATAGGGGGCACTTTAGAAAGTTTTAAAAATCACATTATATTCGCGTTATTGAAATGGAAGTAACACACGTTAAGAGAAGCGAATTTTTCAGAGCAACTCAAGCCTATGACGCTAATGGATTAGATGGTTTAATAGCAGATTCAAGTTTAAGTCCAAGAGTTTGTGCGGTAGTAGTAAATCTTGCAACACAAGGAGGTACTACTATTGGTGGTAAGCCTGTTGCGGATTATATTGAAGAAATGAGAAGACAAACCTCTGAAAAAAAGCAACCTCGTTATGATGGAAGATAATTCTAGTTAAAGTGCCCCCTCACTATAAGACGTAGGATAAAATTTGCAATTTGTAATTGAACATAATGATGTTAGTTGTCCTTGTCTCGAAAATTTCGAGCACGAACGAAAGTGAGTGACTCCTGAAATTTTCAGAGCTACAAGGTCGAGGATTTTTCTCGCAAGAAAAACCGCAGAAGTTATGACACAGATAATTTGCTCCCATTTTAGGGCGGGGGACGGGAAAGCCGTTTTGCTTCTTTTTCTAAAAGAAGAAGTTTGGAGGAGGGCAGTTAGTTTTAGTTTTGAAAAGCGAAAGGTTTATAAGTAAGCATAGCTTACAATAAGAAAGTAAGAAATAGGAGGAAAAATAAAATGGCAGTTGAAATGATAAAAATGTCTTCAAAAGGGCAGATAGTAATCCCTCAAGATATAAGAGCGGAAATATGCGCTTCAGAGGGAACTATGTTTGCAGTAGTTAGCGGAAGAGACAGCATTGTATTAAAGAAAGTGGCAACACCTTCAAAAGAAGAGCTAATCTGCGAACTACGAGAGATAGCAAAAGACGGAAGGAAGAGACTAGAAGCAAAAGGTATTAAAGAAGCAGATATTCCAAGTTTAGTAGAAAATGCAAGAAGAAGATGACTCGGGTTGTGTTTGATACGAATGTATTGATATCTGCGACTTTATGGGAAGGTAGTGTTGCCCAGAAGTTTTTGTTTAAGTGTATCAAGGAAAATATTCAAATCTTTTCATCTCAAAAGATAATTGAAGAATATAAAGAAATTCTGGCAAGAGATTTTGATTATATAGAGTATGAAATCGGAGAAATATTAGAGAAAGTTCTTCAATTTGTAACTTTAGTAACTCCAATCAAGAAAATTGATATTGTAAAAGAGGATGCTGATGACAATAAGATTATAGAATGTGCCGTTGAATCAGATGCAGAATATATCATTTCTTATGATAAACATCTTTTGAAATTGAAAGTGTATTTGGGAATAAAGATAATTAGGCCTGAAGAGGCTTTGGGGATTTAATGAGTTTTCCTTTTTTGAAAAAGAAGATTTCTAGAGGAGGGGGTAGTTAGTTTTATTAGGTAGACGTTATCCTTTTTTTACTCTTAATTTTTTAGCCTTAATATTTTGCAAAGCAAGAGTCAGAGGGGTTATGCAAATTCTTTCTGGTTGATATTTTTCTAAGGAAGGTCTTAATTCTGTCGAGTGTAATTCTGAATATTTTTCTCGTGCTTCTCTTACTAAATCTTCTTCGCTTGCTTTTGCTAAGAAGTGGTATTCTCCTTCAGTCATGCTTCTTGCTTCCATTTTTCCCTTTAACGATGAACCATAAAGCAGGACTTCTTTCCCATATGCAAAATCTTCTTCAAAGATCATTCCAACAAGATGCCCTAATTTCTCATAAACTGGATCTTTTCGTTCGACATAATCTCCGACTCTGCCAATAGTGTGTTTACGCATGTATAGTTCTGTACAATATTTTCTAAATCGTTCGTCATCCCAGTTTGCAGTTATATGTTTATCCCATACAACATGGAATTCATTTTGGAAAAAATTACGCAATGCATAATATATTTCAACACTATCTGGAACAGAATCGTGCAGTAAGCTTTGAAATAGCGGCTCAACAAACTCACTAATCTCTCTAAAAGGATACTTCTTTTCTGAAGTTAAATCAACAAGCCCTGTTTTTTTTCTACAATCTGCAAATAATTCTGCTAATCTTTTATTATGAGTTGCTTTTTGTTGTCTTTTTGATTTTCTTTCATGCTCATAAGCAATGATATCTCTTTCAATGTCTTTCAATGTTCTTGGATTTTGCAATTGAACAGACAAGTAATTGACATATAATTTCTTATCATATTGCCTGCTATGTTCTTCTTGAACTGGGGCATAGAGTCTTTCTCCAGTTTCTATTGCTTCTTTTATTAATTCTGGCAATGGTGTTTTAACAATGTGCATATATTCTTGTTCTGTCAGTGTTCGATTATCAAATTTTTCATCCCAATAGAATCTAAATTCATATACGGCATCTTTTGACCTACGGGGAAGCCTTCTTTTTTCATTATCTAATGAAAAAGTGAGTTCATGAAGTTTTTCTTTAAAAGGATCATCGTGAAAACTTCTCCAATCGCAACTTTTCGCATTTCTAGCTCTTAAATCTCCATCAGACAAATGAAAAGTCGCTTCTCTATCTTTGAAATATAGTTCTTCCTCAACAGATGCCCCACTTGGACTAAAATAAAGACCTCTACGTTTTTGAGTATAACTCCCCAGATATTGATGTTCTCTTTCTCCTTCAAATTTTTCATCTAAACCCTGAAAGTTTCGTGCTTTTTTAAGCTCGCTTCTTGCTTTCCTTGCTATTCTAATCATTTCGGTTTGTTCTAGTGTTTGTTTTGTCATTTTCCTATTCTTCGTCGTGCTTTTAGCACAATAGAGTAATAACAACCAATTTTATAATACTTAGTGCCCCCATAGGGGGCTTATTTAGAAGGTTTTATAAAGGCTAGAACAATAGCAACATTATGGATAAGCAAATATTAAGAGAAATTGGACTATCAGAAGGCGAGATAAAAGTATATTTAGCTTTGCTTAAGATTGGAGAAGCAAAGAAAACAGAACTTGCGAAAGAGTCTGGAGTTTCTTCTTCTAAAATATATGAGATTTGCAGTAGATTGCAAAAAAAAGGAATAGTTGGTACTATACTCAAAGAGAAGAAAACACATTTTCAAGCAATGGAGCCAAAAAGATTATTAGATTTCTTTAATGAAAAAACAGCCAAAATAGAAAATCAGAAAAAAGAATTGGAAAAAGCTATCCCTATGCTTGAAAGTTTTAGTAAAATACAGGAAAACAAGGCTGTTCTTTATGAAGGGCTTAATGCTATAAAGAATTTTTATAGAAATATTCTTGAAGAATTAAAGCGAGGCGAAGAATATTATGTTATTGGTGTAAATTATGGAGAGAATATTCCAGGAGTTAAAGAGTTTTTTGAGAGCTTCCATAATCAGAGAGCTAAAAAAGGAATTAAAGTAAAAATGCTTGTAAATAGCGATGCAAAAGATATTCTTGTTAAGACAATACATTCAAAGTCGGAAATAAAGTATTTACCCCAATATCTTATGAGCAATATGATTATTCTATTTTATAAGAACAAAGCATTTATCTTCTTCTTAGCAAAAGATGCTATTGGTCTTCTTGTAGAAAATGAAGAAGTTGCTAAAGGATTCAAATCTTATTTTGATGCATTCTGGAAAATCGCCAAGTCATAGTCGTACCCTCCTCTCGTTTTAATAATCCTGAAACAAAGTTTCAGCTATCTTTCGGTGTACATTTAGATGATTAATCCTTTTAGGAGCTTGGGACTTCAAAATAGAAACCTTTATATATGAGGTGTATATATCTATATATGTGATGTAATATGGTACAAGCTGTAATAAATATTGATGAAAACACCAACAGGGTTTTGAATATTGTGAAAGCGAAGTTTGGTCTAAGAGATAAATCCGAAGCAATAAATATTGTCGTAAATGAATATGAGCAATCTTCGCTAGAACCAGAATTAAGACCTGAATATAAAGTTAAGTTAGCTAAAATTGTAAGCGGAAAACATCTTTCTCGTGAGGAATTTGAAAAAGAGGTTGCTTAATGTATAAAGACCTCTACAGCGAGGAGATTGTTAAGAAAATAGTTAAACTTAAGAAAAAAGATCCTGTTGAATATTCTCAAATTCGGAATAAGATGGATTCGATTTTAGCAGATCCTAGTCATGTTTACAAATTTTTGACTCATGACATGAAAGGTCTTAATAGAGTTCATTTAGGACATTTTGTCTTAGTTTTTAGTGTTGATCATGTTAATAAGACTGTTTCTTTTGAGGATTATGACCACCATGACTTTATCTATAAGAAGAAGTAAGTCCCAAGCTCCGTTTTTTTCTAAATAGCCCGAGCAGAGATGGGCGGGTCGAGCATTTCGACCGAAGGGAGAAAACGGAGAAGTTCTAATTTTGGCCGCACAAAGATTTATAAAAAAAGCAGAATTTGCATATTCTATGAATAGGCAATATGTTCAACAAGCTTATGAAAGAATTAGGTTTTATAGACATGAATATTCTGATGTGCTTCCTGAAAGAATGGTTTCAAGTTTGGATTCTAATCAAAGATATAAATGTAGAGCTGCTTGGTGGATGTTAGCATTTGGATGGATAAAAGAATTATCAAATATGCAAATTCTGCCTAAAGATCTGTCTGATAGATACGATTCTGCTTTTAAAGAATATGCGGAACATCGAACAATCGGTGATGGAAGAGCAACACCTCAAGATATACAAACAGCAAACAAATTACTGGACGAGGTGTTAATGGTTCTGACAGGAGTAGTAGGCCAAAATTAGAATTGTATATAATCATATTATGCACTCCTTTCCTCGAGCGAGCCCACCAAAATGCGATAGCATTTTGAGAGATGGCGAGTTGAGGGATGGAACGACGAGCCACGAAGTGGCGAAGAGTTTGAGAAAAATCCGTCTTAAAGGGCGAAGCCCATTTAAGCTACAGAATCGAGAGGTTTTGGG
>Ga0233425_10005650_pt1 | contig 19486 bp, 19 predicted proteins | sample Watercolumn_Towu_2_FD_181712 | JGI IMG/M metagenome (GOLD analysis project Ga0233425, IMG submission 181712) | Freshwater microbial communities from Lake Towuti, South Sulawesi, Indonesia - Watercolumn_Towuti2014_140_MG | ecosystem: Environmental > Aquatic > Freshwater > Lake | place... | reverse complement strand
CACAAGGTGACCGTCTCCAAACTCGTTGATGCCCCGTAGACGATATGGCGGATACTCGAAGCATCCACTGATTTGAACACGATGGATCCCCCCATTTGGAGAACCCTATGAAACCGGACCTCTCTACTATTACCCTGCTTACTGCGGTTGAACAACTGCGCCGCCGGGAGTTCACCGCGGCCGAGCTGACCGCCGCCTGCCTTGATCGAATCGCGCGCCTCAATCCAACACTCAACGCCTTTATCACCCCGACACCGGAAGAAGACGCACCGGGGGCTTTATCTGATCGGCTGCAGCTACCGCGGCATCGGGATCGGGGACTGCGTGAAAAGCGGTTTCGACGTGGCGGCCGCGATCGAGGCGCTCCGTCCGTAAGAAAATCTCCCCTTCCGCACTTTTCCCCTTGATAATAGAACGAGAGTTCTATAAGGTACCACTCTGCAATATGATTGACAAATATGGCAGAAGGTGGTTTATTCACACCGTTTTTCGTTCCCATCTTCACCAGGCAGGGAGGGGCAAAGATGAATGGATCGGAAACACCATTGTTAAACAGCGTCAGGGAAGGGATACATCCGCTGCCGGGATCTATCCACGTTCTACCCCGTCTGCCGGCTCGTCAATCCCCCAAACTCCTTGATCAACTGCGGGAGGCCCTGCGTTCCCGCCATTACAGTCGCCGTACGGAGGCCACCTATTACCACTGGGTAAAGCGGTACATTTTTTTCACCATGTGCGCCACCCTGCCGGAATGGCGGAGCCGGAGATCAATAGATTCCTGACCCATCTCGCCGTAAGGGAGCATGTCAGCGCTTCAACTCAGAACCAGGCCCTGTGCGCATTGCTCTTTCTTTACCGTCATGTTTTGAGACGTGAGATTGGCGATCTTGGGGAGGTCATTCGTGCCAGGAAGCCCAAACGCCTGCCCGTGGTCATGACACGCGAGGAAGTCAAAGCCGTCCTTGCCCACCTTGTCGGCGATAAATGGCTTATGGCCTCTCTGATGTACGGGGCAGGGCTGCGACTGACGGAATGTCTGCGTCTGCGCGTCCAAGACGTGGACATAAGCCGCAATGAAATTACCGTACGTGACGGTAAAGGTGCGAAGGATCGAATCACCATGGTGCCTAAATCGCTGAAGGGGCCTTTGCAGCAACATTTGACGCAAGTTAAAACAATCCATGAAAAAGACCTCGCAGCGGGCTGGGGGCGCGTCCAATTGCCCGATGCGCTAGAGAGAAAGTATCCTAATGCCCCGCGAGAATGGCGATGGCAGTGGGTTTTTCCCCAAGAAAAACGATGGAAAAATCCCCGGACCCAGGAGCAGGGGCGTCATCATTTAGACGACTCGCTGGTGCAAAAGGCCATTAAAGATGCTGTCGTCAGGGCCGGACTGACCAAGAGGGCCTCTTGCCACACTTTTCGGCATTCTTTTGCTACTCATCTCTTGGAAGGGGGTTACGACATTCGGACGGTACAGGAACTGCTTGGTCACAACGATGTAAAGACGACCATGATCTATACGCATGTTTTAAACCGGGGACCATCCGGCGTACGCAGTCCTGTTGATGAGCTTTGAGGGTACCGAGAAGATTTTATGCCGATCGGTATAAAACAACTGGCTGAAAGCGATTAAATTAGATAATGGCTAAATATTTCAATCTGTTACTATGTTGACACGTAAGTTGCGCCAGCGTGTTATACCGACCGGCGGATCGGCGTTTGAGATATTATCAAGGATAGGTCTAAACATTGATGGCGCGGACGCTACGCGCCGCGCCATCGGCGCTGCGAATTGCCATCCACTTTCTGGCCGGCGCTAACGCGCCTGGCCATCAAGCGGCTGCAGCGGGCAGCCGTCCCCGCGAGCACGCTCGCGTGTACGTCAGCCGCTGATCCGCAGCGCCGATTAGGAGTGAATATCTGATTGATCTTATATGGGTAAAATGGTAATTTAGAAACATGAATAGGAAACACACGACGATATACAAAATGAAGGATGAGCGACATGACAATTACGTTTCTGGCACCCCAGAAGACCTCATTCTTCTTGTCTGGCCGTTGACAAAAGAAATTGCCTCCCTAAGCGTAAAGCACGATGCTGAACGAAGATTACAGAGAAATGTTACAAGCCTTGTCCGACGAGAAGGTTAGGTTTATCCTCGTCGGAGCATACGCGCTTGCTGCCCATGGTTATCCTCGAGCAACTATGGACATTGATATTTGGGTCAAGCCATCCCCTGATAATGCCGAGGCTGTCCTCCGCGCATTGCGTAATTTCGGCGCGTCGTTGCACGATCTTACCAAGGAAGACCTTCAGGAGGAGGGCACAATTTTTCAGATAGGAGTTGCTCCGAGGAGAATTGACATTATCACAGCGGCATCGGGGCTCCAGTTTGAGAATGCATACCAAAATTCAATTCTGGTAAACATCGAGGGAATTGGTGTCCGCATTCCTTCGGTCGGCGATCTTATTGTCAACAAAAAAGCAACGGGAAGAACAAAAGATTTTGCTGATGCCGAGGCCTTGGAATCCTTAAGAACTCCGAACAGCGACATTGAGTAGGACACATAAAAAACCGCGCGCCTCTCATGCCGTTCGTTAGGCAGATGAGACTGTTTCTGTGATTAAGCTGAGCAAAATTCCCAATGCGGTTATCGAACGTCTTGGTTGGTATGTATATGTGTTGATTGTAGAATACCTTTGACCCCCGAAAGGGTCAAAGGTGTCGACAATCTACACTGTACTAGCCATGGTATCAAACCATTTGTTCTCGTTTGGCGGGAACAAGCCTTCCGATATCTATCATTTGATTAAATATCCTAAAAATTATTATTGACTTACTTATTTATAAAAAGTAAGATATTTTAAAAAATGGGAGGTGAGATGCACCATGGAAGAATCCACTATAACCAGCAAGGGGCAGATTGTGGTCCCGGCTAAGCTGAGACGGCGCTACGGCCTTACCCCCGGCACCAGAGTCTATTTTATCGAAAGAAACAGCGAAATCATATTCCAGCCGCTGACCAAGGAAACCATCCGGAGCGTCCACGGCCTACTGGCGAGCAAAACTTCGGTCACCAAAGAGCTTCTTAAGGAACGTGCTAAAGACAAAGAACACGAGGAGGCCAAAATTGAAAAACGCCGTGCTCGATAGTTATGCCTTATTGGCCTTCCTCTTTAAAGAAGAAGGGCACGAAACCGTACTGGCGCTCTTCGAGAAAGCAGCCGAGTGGGATCAAAGACTCTTGATGGCTTCACCGAATTGGGCGGAAGTAAGGTATATGGTGGAACGAAAAGTTGGCGCCGACAGGTGGGACGTAGTCAAAACCAAGCTTCTCGGATTGCCGCTCGAGATCGTCGACGCCGATCAAGCCCTGGCCGAGACGGCCGGGGAGATAAAGGCCCATCATAAAATGTCCTTGGCCGACTGTTTTGCCGCGGCCTTGGCCATGCAGAAAAAAATCGAAATCTATACGGGCGATCCGGAATTCAAAGCCATCGAAGCCGAGCAGAAAATAGTTTGGCTTTAATGATCAACTATTTATTACCCCCGGTCGTAAGTCAAGACCCTTTCCTGCCCTCCCCCGGCTCATAGATGCAGAGCGGCTCCTCGGCCAGGTAGTCGCCGGTCATCTCGTATGCCCGCGCCCGGCAACCACCACAGACCCGGAGGAATTCGCAGCGGCCGCATTTCCCCTCGTAGAGATCGAGGTTGCGGAGGTTCCCGAATATGTCGGAGCCGCTCCAGATCTCCGGGAAACTCTTTTGAGTGACCTGTCCGCAGTCCAGTTCGAGATAGCCGCAGGGCTGGACCTGTCCCGTGTGGGAGATGAAGCAGAATGTGATCCCCCCGAGGCACCCCCGGGTCATCGCGTTGAGGGCGTGGCCGCCATGCCCGCCGGACGGTTTTCCGGCTGCGGCGTCGGTAGGCATCGGTTTTTCTGTCATGTTCCGCCGTTCTTTCTGTCTCTGATGGAAGATCCGGAAGTAGTGGGGGGCGCAGGTTGCCTTGAGCTGGATCCCACACCCGAGCCCCTCCTCGTAGAACCAGTTCAGCGTCTCCTCGTAGGCCAGAGGGGTGATCGCCTGCTCAGCAAGCTCCCTTCCACGACCCGTCGGGACGAGAAGGAAGATGTGGTGGGCCGCGGCGCCGATGCGATGGGCCAGGTCGTGGATCTCGCGGATCCGGGCAAGATTGACCTGGGTGATCGTCGTGTTGATCTGAAACTCCAGCCCCACCTTTTTCATCGCCTCGATGCCCGCAAGCGCTTCGGCAAAGGCGCCCGGGACTCCGCGGAAGGAGTCGTGGCTGGCCGCGTCGGGACCGTCCAGACTTATGCTCACCCGCCGGATGCCGGATTCGATCAGTTTCTTCGCAACGGCTTCGGTGACGAAGGTCCCGTTGGTCGCCAGGACCATCCGGAGCCCGAGGCTGCTGCCGTAAGCGGCGATCTCGTAAATGTCCTTACGAAGGAGCGGCTCGCCGCCCGTCAGGATGATCACCGGTTTGCCGACCGCCGCGATCTCGTCGAGGATCCGCAGGCACTCCTTGGTGCCGAGCTCCCCCTCGTAGGGCCCGCACAGCGCCGAGGCCCGGCAGTGCCCGCAGGCCAGGTTGCAGCTCCGGGTCACCTCCCAGGCCACCATCCGCAGGGGGCTGGGCAGAAGTTGAGACTTCTTTTCCGTCACTTCATTCATCCTATGATTCCAAGATTTTCGCGATTTCGGGCGCGAAGTAGGTGATGATCATATCCGCCCCGGCGCGCCGGATCGCCGTGACCGATTCCAGCATCGCCCGCTCGCCGTCGATCCAGCCCATCTGCGCGGCTGCCTTGATCATGGAAAACTCGCCGCTCACGTTATAGGCGGCAAGCGGCAGATCGAACTCCTCCTTCGCCCGGCGGATCACATCGAGGTAGGCCAGCGCGGGCTTGACCATGATGATGTCCGCCCCCTCCGCCACGTCGAGGGTGATCTCCCGCATCGCCTCGTCGGAGTTCGCCGGGTCCATCTGGTAGGCCCGCCGGTCGCCGAAGGCGGGGGCGCTTTCCGCAGCCTCGCGGAAGGGGCCGTAAAAGCACGAGGCGTACTTCGCCGAGTAGGCCATGATGGGAAGGGTATCGAAACCCGCTTCGTCGAGCCCCTCCCGAAGGGCGGCGATCTGGCCGTCCATCATCGCCGACGGGGCGACCATATCCGCGCCCGCTTTTGCGTGGGAGACAGCCGTCTCGGCGAGGACCTCGATGGTGGCGTCGTTGGCCACATCGCCCCCCTCCAGCATCCCGCAGTGGCCGTGATCGGTGTATTCGCAGAGGCAGACATCGGTGATCACAAGGATGTCGGGGACCTTCCCCTTGATCCCCCGGATTGCCTGCTGGATGATCCCGTCTTTGGCCATCGCCCCGGAGGCGATCGCGTCCTTCTTGTCCGGGATCCCGAAGAGGAGGACCGCCGGGATTCCCAGTTCCTTTACACGTTGCGTCTCCCGGACGAGATGATCTACCGACATCTGGAAGATCCCCGGCATTGAATCGATCGGCTTTTTCACCTTGGTCCCCGGGACCGCAAAGAGCGGATAGATCAGGTTATCCGCGGAGAGTTTGGTCTCTCTGATCAGCCGCCGGAAATTCTCGTTTTGCCTCAGCCGTCTGGGCCGGTAATCGGGAAAGTTCATATAACCTCCTTATTTTTTTTGAAAAACGCAACGAGCGCATCAACCAGGCCTGGAATCGTGTAGTGCTCCTGGAGGATATCCACGTGAAGCCCCGCCTTCCTTGCCGCCGCTTCCGTCACCGGACCGATACAGGCGATCCGGACCTGGGACGGGAGACGAAAATCAGGGCCCATAATCCTTAAGAAGTTAACCACCGTCGAGGGACTTGTAAAGGTGATCACATCGACCTTTCCCTCATCGAGAACAGGGACCAGCTCGGAGGCATTCCGGTCCGAACGGACGGTCCGATAGGTCGTCGCGATGTCACACACAGCACCCATCACGGCAAGGCCTTCGGGGATGACGTCGCGCGCTTCCTTGGCCCTTGGGAGAAGTACCCGGCTTCCCTGAAGATCCTCGCCAGCAAAAGCCTTCACTACACCTTCGGAAACGAACGCTTCCGGCACGAGATCCACGCGGATGCCCAGCGCTTCCACCGCCGAGGCCGTGGCCGGACCGATCGTGGCGATTCGGATCCCTTTTAAATCCCGGATGTCCCGTCCGCGCTCCCGGAGACGTTTGAAGAAAAAGGAAACGCCGTTGGCGCTCGTGAAGATGATCCAGCGGTAGCTCTCCAGGCGGTCGAGCGCCCTATCGAGCTCCTCCCAGCTCTCCGGCGGGGCGATCCGGATCACCGGGAAGGGGATCACCCTCGCCCCATTACGCCGGAGGAGTTCGGACATTTCCTCCGCCTGCGCCTCCGGACGCGTAATGACAATCCCCCGGCCGAAAAGGGGTTTCGTCTCAAACCAGTTAAGGGTTTCCCTCAAGCCTGCCACGGTACCGACGATAAATATGGCCGGCGGCGCAAAACGCCGTTCCTCGGCCTTCTGCACGATATCCCCGAGGGACCCTGTCAGCGTCTTCTGATCCGGTGTGGTTCCCCAGCGGATCAGGGCAGCGGGCGTCGAGGCCTCTTTTCCAGCGCGGATCAGGTTTTCGGCGATCGTCCGGAGATTCTTTACCCCCATCAGAAAGACGAGCGTCCCGATCCCGGCCAGCGTAGGCCAGTCGATGTTGCTCTTGCCCTTGGTTGGGTCCTCATGCCCTGTGACAAAAGCTGCCGATACGGTATGATTCCGATGCGTCAGAGGGATCCCCGCATAGGCGGGAACGGCAACCGCCGAACTGACACCGGGAACGACCTCGAAAGGGATGCCCGCCTCGCCCAGGACCTCCGCCTCCTCGCCTCCCCGTCCGAAGATGAAGGGATCGCCGCCCTTGAGCCTCGCGACGATCGCCCCCTTTTCCGCCTCCGCAATCAGTAGCGCGTTGATCTCCGATTGGGAAAGGGTGTGGTCTCCTCCGTGCTTGCCGGCGTAAATCAGACGTGGTTTTTCCCCCGCGCGGCGGAGAATTTCGGGGCTGACCAGATAGTCGTAGACGATCACATCCGCCTCACGGATGCACTGCGCGCCGCGAATGGTGATCAGTCCCGGGTCGCCCGGCCCGGCACCGATAATATAGACCTTCCCCTTACCCGTCATGGATCTTTCCTCGGGACCGCCTCATGGCTCAGGGTTTCGGGGGCTGTGTATAGATCTGGTCCAGAATATCGCGCCCCCCCCGCGCCAGAATGTGGTCCGCAAGTTCCCTTCCCAGGGTCCCGAAATCCAAAGCGGCCCCCTTCATTTCATGGCGGATCATCACCCGGCCGTCAACGCTGCCGACAAGTCCGGCGATGGCGATCTCCGCCCCGTTTTTTTTTGCATAACCGGCGATCGGAAGCTGGCATCCCCCGCCCAGACGCTGCAGGAAGGCGCGTTCGGCGCTGACCTCGCACCAGGTAACCGGATCGTGAAGAAAGGCGATCGCTTCGCCGACAGAGGGGTCGCCCCGTCGCGTCTCGATCCCGAGAACTCCCTGGCCGACCGCGGGGAGCATCAGCTCCACCGGAATGAACTGGGAAATCTTGGCGGCCCAGCCCATCCGCCTCATCCCCGCCGCAGCCACGATCACACCGGCAAGCCCTTCGGTTTCGAGTTTTCTGATCCGCGTATCGAGGTTTCCCCGGAGCGGCACGATCTCCAGATCGGGCATCCGGTTCCTGAGCTGGAATCCGCGCCGAAGCGAGCATGTGCCTATGCGCGCACCGCGGGGCATCGCTTCCAGTTTTCGGTTGCCCGTCGAGATCAGCACATCCCGGGGGTCCTCCCGCGGTGGAGTCACCGCGATCTCCAGTTCCTCCGGCAGCTCGGCTGGGACATCCTTCATGCTATGGACGGCGATATCGACTTCGCCCCGGAGCAGCGCCTCCTCGATCTCCTTGATGAAGAGCCCTTTCCCGCCGATCTGGACGAGCGAGACGTCCTGCATGATGTCGCCTTTGGTCTTGATGATGACGAGCTCCACTTCGGCATCGGGAATCTGTTCCCGGATGCGCGCCGCCACCCACTGAGACTGCGTCAGTGCCAGGGCGCTCCCCCTTGTTCCGATTTTTAAAGTCCTTTTGATGCCGTCCTCCTATTGTAAAACTCTTGCTAAAAAACCCTGCGCCACCCCTACACGGACCCGCCCCCGCCCAGAGGGAGTGATTTTTCGGGGGGGTTATAATTTAAACAATCTGCGGACGACCGCCACGATGGGCAGGGCGTCCTTCTCCCGGCTTTCCTCCTTGAGACCGGTCATCGGCTCGTGGAGGATCTTGTTCATGATGGAGGTGGTGAGGATCTCGACCCGGTTCCTCTGCTCCTCATCGAGCTTCCCCAGCCAAGAGGCGGATTTCTCCAGTTCACCCTTTACAATCCCCTCCACCTTTTCCCGGAGCGCGACGATGGTCGGCACGACCTCCAGGGCATTGAACCATTGCTCAAATGCCTCGACCTCCTCTGCGATAATCGCTTCTGCTTTCATCGCCTCCGTCCGCCGTCCCTCCTTATTGGCGTCCACTACACCCTGCAGGTGGTCGATGTTGTACAAATAGACGTTGTCGATTTCGCCCGCCGCTGGTTCGATATCCCGGGGAACCGCAATGTCGATCAGAAAGAGCAGTCGGTTCCGCCGCCGGCGTAATACGGCAGTCACCATCTCCGCGGTTAGAATATAGCCGGGGGCCCCGGTGGAGGTGATCACAATATCCACCTCCGGCAGGACCTCCCCAAACCGGTCGAAGGCCACGGGAGCTCCTTGGAACTCCGCCGCCATCGTCTCGGCCCTGGCATAGGTCCGGTTGGCGATGAGGATTTTACCAACTCCCTGGCGCAGCAAGTGGCGGGCGGCCAGTTCCGACATCTCGCCTGCACCGATCAATAGAATTGTTTTCCCTTTGAGATCACCAAAGATCTTTTTCGCGAGCTCTACCGCCGCGTAACTCACGGAGACGGCGTTTCCTGCGATCCCTGTCTCGGTCCTTACCCTTTTCGCGGCCTGGAAGGCGTGGTGACTGAGCCGGTTGAGGAAGACCCCCGTTGCGTGGTTTTCGATCGCCATCCGGTAGGCCTCTTTCATCTGCCCCAGGATCTGGGGTTCGCCCATGACCATGGAATCGAGGCTCGACGTGACACGGAAGAGATGCCGGACCGCTTCGAGATCCCGATGGATATAAAGGCATTTTTCCATCTCCGCGATGCTGAGATTCCCCCGGCGGAAGATGAAGGATTTCAGGACATCGACCGCCTGCCCGTCATCCTCGGCGCGTGCGATGATCTCGACCCGGTTGCAGGTGGCCAGGTACAGGGCCTCCTGGATCCCATCGAGGCGCATCAGCTCGGTCAGCGGCTGATTTCCCTCGCTGCAGAATAGTTGCAGTCGCTCCCGCATCTCGATAGGAGCGGTCTTATGGCTCATGCCGATGAGAAAGAGTCTCATAGATTCACACGAAACTGTGGATCGTCTGGAAGAAAAGCTTCCTGAAGATCAGCAGGGCGATGAGAAATACAAGCACGATCAGCGACCAGAGGGCCGCTTTGCGACCCTGCCACCCCACCACCAGTCTCTGATGGAGCAGGAGGGCGTAGAGTCCCCAAGCCAAAAGGGTCCAGACCTGCTTGGGGTCCCACTGCCAGTGACTCCCCCAGACGATCCTCGCCCAACCAGAACCAGCAAGGATGCCGAATGTTAAAAGGGTAAACCCCCAAGAGAGGCAGATGTTGTTGATCCGATCCAGATCGCGTAAAGACGGCAGGAGCCGGATCAGGCCCCCTTCCTTCTTCCGCTTGATTAGGCCGTCCTGGATCAGATACATGAGCCCGGCGCAGGAGGCCAGGGCGAAGAGGGCCTCGCCGGTTACGGAGAAGATGACGTGGAACATGACCAGCGACCCCTGCAGGGCGGCCGGCGCACCGACCGCCCCGCCCAATTCCACCGAGGCGACGACCATCATCAGGCAGATCACAGGCGAGACAAAGGCTCCCAGGATCCGGGTCTTGGTCTTCAGTTGCAGGGCCAGATAGGCAGCGGCCATCACCCAGGCGAAAAAAGAGAGCGCGTCGTGGAGGCCGACGGCCGGGCTTACGCCGTTGGTGTACCACCGTGAAGCAAAGGAAAAGGTGTGGATGACAAGCGCCACAAGCATCAGCCAGGTGGCAACTCGCGCTGTCAGAACCCTCCTGACCCAGAGCGAAGCGGCATAAACAACCGCACAGACCAAGTAGACAGTTAGGGCGGTTTTGAATAGAACGATCCCCGTCATCGCGCTTCCACCTCCATCTCTATGCCGGTTCGCTCAGCGATCAGCGCCTCGATCTCCCGCCACCGCTTTGCACGGATATGACCCAGAATCTCGGAAGCGACGACCGCTTCGAAACGATCCCTGTTCGCTTCGGAAGGATGTCCCTCGGCGATCATCTTTTCCCTGAGCTTACCCATGATCTCCAGCAGGACCGCATATTCGGGACCGTAGGCAGCCTCCAGCTCGCCCCTGAGTGTCTTGGCCAGGGCGGGACTTTTCCCGCCGGTGGATACCGCGATCGATAGGCTGCCTCTCTCGACAACAGACGGGAGAATGAAGTCGCAGCGAGCGGGCTGATCGACGATATTCACCAAAATGCCCAACGCCCGGGCATCCGCTGAGATTCGGCGATTCACCTCGCTGTCATCGGTCGCACCGATGACGAAGAAGGCGCCGTGAATCAGGGTCCGATCATAGTCGGACTCATGATGAACGATTTGTCCATTCGCCCTGAGCGCGGCAAGCGCGGGGGTCAGAACCTTTCCGACAACCTCGACTCGGGCGCCGCAGGCCAGGAGCCTTTCGGTTTTCCGTTCGGCCACCTTCCCACCGCCGATCACCACACACCGTCTTCGGGATATATCGAGAAAAAGCGGATAATACCGCATCGCCGTTCCTCTCCTGTTTCCATCAGCGCATCGGCAGCGGAGATGCCTTGCGTCTGAAAATCCAAGTATATTTATCATAAAGACCCTTTGAATTCAAGCTGCTTGATAAATATTTCGATAGAGGATATAGATATTTATATTAGGGCAAAGGGGATACCGATCATGCCGGAGGAGCCTGACAAGGCAGAAAAGAATCGAGCGGAGTGGCTGAGGATCGAGCTTACCGCCCCGACGGAGCTGAGCGACGCCCTGACCAACTTTCTGACCGAGATAGGCGCCCAGGGGGTCATTCAAGAATCCCGGGAACCGGAATCGCCCCACGATCCGCCCGAGACCGCCCTGAGGGAGACTCTTGGAGCCTTCCTTCCCTGCGATGTCGACCTCGAACAGCGGCTCTCGGAGCTTAGAACCTACCTCGAGAGTGTGGCGGAGATCTTCCCTGGGTTGGAGAAACCGGCGTTACGGACCGAGCTTGTCCGCGACCCCGGCTGGGGCAGCGCCTGGAAAAGATATTTCAAACCCCTCCGGGTGAGTCCGAATCTGGTGATCAAACCGACCTGGGAAAGTTATACCCCCCAAAACGGGGAGATCGTCATCGAGATCGACCCCGGTATGGCCTTCGGGACCGGTCAACACGCCTCCACACGGCTGTGTCTTGAAGCGATCGACGCCCTCTTCAGCCAGGAGCGGGATTTAGAGAATTTACCTGTCTTGGACGTTGGAACCGGGACCGGCATCCTCGGTATCGCTTGCGCGAAACTGGGCGCCACGGCGGTCTTGTGCGTGGATATCGATCCGCTGGCGACAAAGATCGCGCAGGAAAACGTCCTCATCAACCAGATCGAAGACCGGGTGACGGTCGAACAACGGGACATCGCTGAAACCGTGGAGACGTTCGTCCTGATCGTTGCGAACCTGACGGCCGGGATCCTTGCTGAACTTTACCCCCATCTCGTTCGTCTCGTCGCCTCCGGCGGCTTTCTCGTCATCGCGGGGATCATCGAACCGGACAGACCGGAGATCGAGGCCCGTTTCTTGGCAAGCGCCTTTACCCTCCGCCGCATGATCACCGAAAAGGAATGGGTCTGCTATATCTTGAAGAAAGAAGGCGGCCGCCGATGAGTATCCCCCGAATCTATCTTCCACACCCCATCGAGGCGGGCGACGTGTTTACGGCAACGGCGCAACAGGCCAGGTATCTCAAGACCGTCCTGCGGATGCGGGTGGGCGACCCCTTGTTCGTCTTCAACGGGACCGCGTGGGAATACAAAGCCATCGTCAGGCAGACCGCCGACGGGCTCGCCCTGGAGATCAACGACAAGCGTCCCGTGCCCGCCGACGCGATCGAGATCACCCTTTGCCAGGCCATCCCCAAGGCGGAGAAGATGGCGGCGGTCATCCGGCACGCCACCGAGCTCGGCGTCGGCAGGGTCATCCCCTTCTGGGCAAAGCGTTCAGTCCCCCGCTGGCCTCCCGAAAAATCGCCGCAGAAGCAGGAGCGCTGGCAGAAGATCGCAGTCGAGGCCTCACGTCAGTGCGGTAGAAACGACATCCCCGAAATCGGCGAGATTGCGACATTCGACGAGATGCTCCGCTCCGGCCGATCGGAAGGTCTCAATCTCATCTGCTGGGAGGAAGAGTCCGCACGAGGGCTCCGCGAGGTCCTGCGGGATCCCGGAATTGAAGGTATCAGAGAATTTCTTGTGACCGTGGGGCCGGAAGGGGGATTCGACAGGGACGAAATCGCCCAGGCCCTGCGGGCGGATTTTCTATCCGTCAGTCTGGGAAAACGGGTGCTCCGGGTAGATACGGCCGCGGCGGCCGTCCTTTCCATCTTCCAATACGAAAAGGGCGCCCTCGGCGGCGCCGAGAAGGGAGATCCGTATGGCGGATAAGCGATTCGGCGGCTTCTGGCGCAGGCTTCTGGCTTACGCCATCGACAGTATCATCCTCTATTTTATCTCGTTGATCCTCTTCATGATCGGCCTGCTCGCCTTAAAATTGGGGGGTATTTCGTTCGGGAGTATCATTATGACGGGGGATCTCCCCCTTGGAACGGGCCACTTCGCGGCCGCCTACATCGTCACCACATTTCTCACAGGCATGATCTACTTCATCTGGTTCCACGGGACCGTCGGGCAGACGCCGGGGAAGATGCTCTTCGGGCTTCGTGTCATCCGGATCTCGGGTGAAAAAATGACCCTCGGCGTTGCTTTCCTCCGCTGGGTCGGCTCTCTGGTCTCGGGTCTGGTCTTTTCCCTCGGTTTCATCTGGATTGGCTTCGATGGACGAAAACAGGGCTGGCATGACAAGATCGCCGCGACACTCGTCATCCGTACGGGGAATAAACCCGATACAGGGGGACATTCCTCCGGAAATCCGCCCACAGCTGTTCATACGCTGAGCGACGTCGAGAGTTACTCGATCTGAAAAAATGCCGGCGCAACGCAGCATCCGGGCTTTTTACAGAGCGGTCAAAAATGCCTTGACAAAGGAGAGTATCTTTTATAGAAAAACCTTCCGTTTCAACGGTCACTAAGCTGCGGTACGGGCCGGTAGCTCAGTCGGTAGAGCAACGGACTGAAAATCCGTGTGTCGACAGTTCAATTCTGTCCTGGCCCACCATGTGAATGAAGGGGTTAGTCGATCCAAGGCTAACCCCTTTTTTATTCTGCAAACCAGCTTTCTGTGGTATACAGGACTGGCGCAGAAGTGAAATGCATCATTTAAAATCCCCTTGACAACCATGGCCACTTCTTTTAATTTTCTCCATAAACACGGGAGAGACAATATGGGAATCATCAACCTAATAGATGCAAAAGTATCCTATGAAGGTCAGACGCTTCCCGCCATCAATCTGCTCAGCAAATTGCAGATGCAGCTTCGCGATGCAGCATGCCGGATCGCTACCATTGCCGAAACTCTCGGAGACCTTCAAACGGCCCTGCTCAATTCCCATACGGTTGAAGTGAAGCTGACGCTTTCCAAGGAAGACTACAGCAGATTCAAATCCATGGAGGGGATGGATGACAACGAACGGATCCGCAAAGTCATCATGAACGTGATTCATCCTGAAGAATCGGGAGTTTCCGAAAAAGCAGGCGAATCGAAGCCGGCTGTGACCGCCGTTGAGTCGAGAGCGGTCCCGCTTCCGGTTGAATCCGCACCTGTGATTCCGAAATCTGCAGAACGGCTCAATCCTCCGCTTCCCGAGCTGCAACCCGTTGAAAAAACCCCGCCGGGGGACCCGGTGACCCGAGAGCCTGAAATAAACAAGAAACCAACAACCCGATGTCCCACATGCCATGCTTTGATTGAATTACCAGGGACGTTAAACGACGAGTGGCCTGTTGAGCTTAAATGCGGAACCTGTGGGGCCAAGTGTTTACTAAAACCCCTCTTCAGGAAGTGAAGCTCCCCACTCGCAGGACGGGGCTTGCGGGTTACGCCCCCGCTCAATGAATTATTTATTTATCTTACGTACAAAAACCGGTATCGATGTACGTATCTTATCCCACCATATAAAAAATCCATAGGCCGACAATACCGCTTGCACCGGTAAAATCGACAGGCGCAATCTGGGGCTGTCTCCAGGTCCTCCGGATAGTATCAAATAATAAAAACCGATACTCAACAGGACAATGATCGGCGCTTTATAAGAAATATAGCGGGGGAATAGGGCCGTCATCATAAAGAAACAGATCAGCAACTGAACGGCGCCGAAAATCACATAGGACATGAACATGACCGGTTTTTCTTTATAAAGAAACCAAACCGTTTGAACGATGCCGCGATCGACGAACGTGCCCAGATATTGACCTTGTTCCGAATCCGATTTAAACAATTTAAAGAATTTAACGATGCCTGGATCCAACAAGACCCGTAACATCCCTTTGGCGTGGAGTATGGCATAGGCCCATGCATCATCCCTTATGATTCTTAGCCCCTCTTGTCTCATATAGTGAAAGCGTTGTGACGCATCCCAGGTCCTTTGCTCCGGATGATAATTGAAATATTTTTCCAAATCCAACAATCCCATCTCCATCTGCAGATCCATATAGGGGCGCTTTTTTTGGAGGGCCGACAACCCTGCGGCGTTAAAGAAATAGAGGTTCACATCTTGAACCGCCGAGAATCCCGCATAACCGGCGACCGTCTTATTCCTTAGCTCCCAAAGCAAAGCCGGTCCCATTGAAACAACCAGGAAAACGGCGGCATATAAAAAAATGAGTTTTTTTCTGGCGATCTCTTCATAGCGGATGATGACGAAGATTAAGAACAATAACGGGGGGAGGTAATAACTTATCGGCCGGACAAAGATACTGGCCGCCAAAACCACCGCCGCCAAAAAGAGGCTCCGAAATACATTGTTTCCCCGATATCCTAAAACGCAATACACAAAAGCGGCGATCAGGAAAGTACTCAGGGTTTCCGTTAAAACATGGATTGAAAAGAAGATGGACATGGGGTCCAAGGCCACGAGAAGCGATGCCGCAAGCGCAATCTCTCTCCTTAAAAATATGTTCAAGGCAACTCGATAGACCAACAATGCCGTCAAACCGCATAGGATGATTTGAATCAACCCCGTAACCGCTTGAACGTTGTTTAGAAGAACCCCCGGGATCAGAAACAACGGGTAACCGGGGGAGCGCACAATCTCCGGCACATCGATCCCCGGAACTCCGACGGGAACGCCCGTGCGAAAAAACCGGCCCGAGGCGAGCAACTCTTCCGTCAGCGCGATATATTCCCTGGAATCGCTGGCGTGATAATCCAAATTGACTGGAAACAGCAGGACCGCCAAGACAAACAACAGTCGGACCACGAGGGTGGTAGTTACTGCATACCACAGATATTTATCTTCCTTGAACATGACCCGAATATACCGACCGGAATGATCACACTCATGAGCGCCCTATCTACAGTGTTGATCATTCCGGTAAAGAAGAGATTTTTCTCCGACAACCCTTATCCAAGCTAACGAGGCGGGACTTCAAGGGTTGCCCTCCCGAAAAAGACAGATCGGTATTTGCAATCTTTCGCTTAACAAGAAATCTGATCGTATCAAAACCCATATACACACCAGTTCAACCACTTCTAACCGTGACCATCAGCATTATTTCTATTATAATAGACAATGGAATTGGTGAGAATGTCCCTTTGTTCCGGGTACTGTAGGAAACGGCTTCGTCTGTGTCAAGATATTTCTCCAGCAATGCCTCCAGAATATTCGATTATCCCCATTCGAGGATGGATAAAATCCCTTATTAATTCTCCTTGACATAAGAGAGTCCTTTCATTAGTTTTGAGCTATTCAAAAATATCTCTGCAATTCCAATGACCAATGAAGTGTTCATTATACGATTCGCTTAGCTATTCCATATGTTAAAACCCACAGGGAAAAAGGATTACATCGTTCTTAGCGCTCTCTACATCATCATGGCCTTCATTTGCGGTATTACATGGTTAAAATGGGGGAACCTTACCATCGACTGCGGCCGAGAGATGTACATACCAGCAGCCATTAATGAAGGGAAACGCCTATACCTTGATCTCTGGTATCCTTACGGCCCTCTTATCCCATACTGGAATGCCCTTCTATATCGATTGTTCGGGACCCAGTTGTCAGTTCTTTATGCAAATGGAATCGCTGTCATTTCCATAATCGTTCTTACTTTGTACTCACTGAGCCGAGTATTCCTGCCGATCAGCCACAGTTTTACTATCGTATTCGCATTTCTATTACAGGCATTTCAATTAAATATTTTCAACTACGTTCTTCCCTATTCTTATGCAGCTGTGTATGGATCCATGTTTTCAGTAGTCCTTATTTGGTTATTGGTGCAAAATTGTTACAAAGATGAGCCTTGGCATATCGTTGCGGCGGGAATGATTTCCGGAATGACGCTGCTTACAAAAATTGAGTTCGGAATGGCTTCCTATGGAATCCTGATGATCGCGATCGCAATACGGGCTTTTACCAATAGGTCGGTTAAAAAATTTACTTACGATATATTCCTTTGCATACCCGGCTTGCTGTTAAGCATAGGAATATATATGAAGCTCGTCTCCATCAGTAGTTTTGCCTTTATTTTTGAAGAAAACATCGCAATTTCACCAAAATCCTATTTTGTAAAGAATTACGGCATTTTGTGGCCAAAATCTTTAGATTTTACAATGGATGTGCCTGTGTTGTTCAAGTCAGTCTTTGTCGGTTTATCAGGCGCTGTGATCTTGTTAGCCTGTCTCTGGATTGCATCTGTCTATTGGAAAGCTCGGCGAACCATGTCCATACTTGCGATTGGATTATGCTTTTTCCATTTATCCGTTGCATTCACATCTAAAGTACTCAAAATCGATCTGCCTTCCCTATTACTGGATGTAGCGCCTTATTTCTTTTTTAACTCAGGGCTCATCTGGATGTCGGTCATTCTATTGCTTTTCACATTCGTAACATGGAAGAACTCGGGTTATAGTAACCGAGATGCTGCAACTTTGATAGTTACTATTGGTTCCATTCTGTTAGGCGCCCGTATGTTGACATCTATGGCGCCTACAAACTATCCGATTTATTATGATATCGTTCCATATCTGGGATGGTATTTGGCGTTATATCGCTTCTCGGGTAAATGGCAGGTAAGGCCAACAGAAAAGATCTGGAGGGCATTCAATATTCTGATATGCTGTGGTCTCGTCGCGATCACGATGTCACACTACGGTGTATATCGCAGGCCATATTTACTGAGTACGGCACGCGGCGCGATTTACACAGAACAGCAAAAAGGAGAGGCTTATAGTCAATTAATAGATTTCTTAACATTAGCTAAGTCACGATCAGAATATTTTGTTACAATGCCTGAAGATGTTTCCCTTTACTACTTCACGGCGACCCAGGCACCGAGTCGTTGGCATACCATTACACCCTATACATTACCTCCTGGAGATCTCACTTCGCGCTACCTTGATGAACTCGATCGGGCACGCATAAAATACGTCATCCTATCAAACAGATCAGCGATAGAGTATGGAACTCCGCTCTTCGGCATCGACTACAATACAAGCATCTATCAATGGATAACCCAGAAATACAAGGTTATCGGACAAGTTGGGGTATATGAACGCGTTGTATCGCCCCCACATTGGGGAGCGCTTATATACCAGAGGATGGGGGACTAGCGGTGTATTTGGAGACATCATTCACCAAACGGTCATTGACAACTTCTCATCAAATCGCTATAGTTACGAAATGATGAAGAATATTAATCGCGAACACATATTCATTCGTCGAACACAAAACCATGCGCAATCAGCCCCAATGAACCCTCTGATTTTGTAAAACCAAAGGTCATCAATGCTTCCAAGCAGTCCGCCAAAATCATCGCCGCACGTCGTTGTACTTATGCCTCTCCGCGACGATTGGGCTTCTGCATCGGAACTCATTTGTTTACTCGATCAAGCGATTTGTTCGTATCCATGCACTCTTGACGTGTTGATTGTGGACGATGGTTCGGTTCAAGACTACAGTTCGGATGACTTTCGATCCCCATTAGAGGCAGTGCGAACCATTCGGATACTCCGCCTACGCCGAAATCTCGGCCACCAGCGGGCAGTGGCTATCGGTCTTGCCCACGTCAGGCAGACCATTGCCTGTGACGCCGTCCTTGTTATGGATGCCGATGGAGAGGACACCCCCGATGGCGTATTACAACTTATCCGTGCCTTTGTTGAAAACCATCGCGGTGAGAAAGCAGTCTTTGCCGAACGGCGCCGCCGGTCAGAATCACTTGTTTTTCGTTCATTTTATCAATTGTACAAATTCATGCATCGCATTCTTACTGGCGTCAGCGTGCGTGTCGGAAATTTCAGCATTTTGCCTTCGTCGTACGTCAACACGTTGGTCGTCATGTCCGAACTGTGGAATCACTACGCCGCTGCGGTCTTTCGCTCCGGGCTTCCGTATACAACGATCCCCATTCCTCGCGGATACAGGATTTCCGGGGCATCGAGGATGAACTTTGTCTCACTGGCCGTGCACGGAATAAGCGCGATTTCGGTATTTGGGGATATCGTTGGCGTAAGGCTTCTGATCGGATCCATGGCCGGTTCGATCATGGCCGCCCTCGGCATTCTCGCCGTCATTATCATCCGCTTCTTCACCGACATGGCCATCCCGGGCTGGGCCACCTATACGATTGGAACGCTGGCCATCATTTTCATTCAGTTGATAACCATAGCAACCAGCTTCACTTTTACTTTGCTTTCCAATAGAATCAACCTCGGCTTTGTGCCGCTGCGCGACTACGAGCTCTTTGTGGACAAGACCCGGGACATCTACCGCAAATGATTGAATACACGTATATCGGCTCGGAATTGGCGTTGTTCGAGACCATGCATAACTGGAAGTCCTATTGGTCAAGCCGAATTCATCCCTTCATTATCGGTGACATACTGGAGGTGGGCGCCGGAACCGGGTCCAATACCCCCTTCCTCAA
>Ga0233425_10005649_pt1 | contig 19492 bp, 17 predicted proteins | sample Watercolumn_Towu_2_FD_181712 | JGI IMG/M metagenome (GOLD analysis project Ga0233425, IMG submission 181712) | Freshwater microbial communities from Lake Towuti, South Sulawesi, Indonesia - Watercolumn_Towuti2014_140_MG | ecosystem: Environmental > Aquatic > Freshwater > Lake | place... | reverse complement strand
GGGCGTATCTGATTACTTGCACCAGCGTCGTGAAGGATGCGGCGGGCAACGTCGTCGAAGTGCATTGCACGTACGATCCGGAGACCCGCGGCGGCAACACGCCCGACGGCCGCAAGGTGAAGGGGACCATCCACTGGGTTTCCGCCGCGCACGCCCTGCCGGCCGAGGCCCGGCTCTACGACACGCTCTTCACGAAGGAGAACCCCGACGACGTGCCGAAAGGCGGCGATTTCAAGGCCTTCATGAATCGCAACTCCTTGGAACGCGTGCCCTGCTTCGTCGAGCCCAGCCTCGCCGCCGCCCAGCCCGGCGACCGTTTCCAGTTCGAACGCCTCGGCTACTTCTGCGTCGATCCCGACTCGACCGCCGCAGGCGAAGAAGGCAAGACAGGCAAGCTCGTTTTCAATCGCACGGTGACGCTGGTCGACACGTGGGCGAAGATCGAGAAGGCGCAGAAGAAGGGGTAGTGGAAGACCAATATCGCATCGCGGTCCGGCTATTCCGCGATGCGCGTCTTGATCATTTCCTTGCCCGATTTCTCCTTCAGTTTCAGCGCCTTTGCGGTGACCGCGAGGACTTGGTCTGTCGACACATGGCCCTTCTTGAGGATCGGCGGGTCGCAGGCCTCGACGGTCTCGATCAGGGAACCATCCGCCACCTTCCAGGTGCCTGTCACGGACACCTTGTGGCTCTCATCCCGGAGTTTTAGGGTGGCTTCACCGGAGAACGTGCCGTCCTTGCGGTACGTGGTCGTGCCCTTCAACTCCATCCCTTCACCTTTCCGCTCTTCATACCATTTGCCGACCACGAGTTTCGTGATCTCGGCATCGCTCAACTTCTTTGCGGGCTCGTCAGCCCGGCCAGGCGCACTCATCAGCCCCAGAATGAACAAAACCCCTGCTGCGAGTAAACGGCAGTCCATAGATCCCTCCAATTCAAGGAAAAGAGAAACGGGACGCAGCTTTCCTGCACGTCCCTACTATCTTGTTCATGCCCAAAGTGTCGACTCGCCCGGCGAAAAGAACTACGGCCACCTTTTCAACTTCTTTCAACTCGTCGGAATACCAGACCGGCCATCGCGCCCATCGCCAGCAACAGCCACACGCTCGGCTCGGGCACGACGGTGTAACCGAGATCACGCAGCGATTGCACGGTGGTGTTGCTCAGGAACGGCTCGCCGTAGTCGGGATCGATGGCGGCGGACATGAGTTCCAGGCCGAGATCGCGGCCGGCGGAGTCGGTGATTCCCAACAACGGCGACTTCAGCCACGGATCGCCGGAACCGCCCTCCTGGCTGCGGAATAGCTGGTCCCAGTGTACGTCTTTCGAGCCGACCGCCCCCGCGTTCTCGACAGGGATGAACGCCGCACCGGGGTCGAACTCAGCGCGGTAGGCCGCCACGCCGTACTGGCCGGTGTATTGGAAGGTGCCGGTAGTGTAGACGTTGTTGGCAACCCACAGCGTGCCGATTCCCAAGACGTGGCCCGTCTCGTGGCCGACCAGTTCATCTACACAGTTGTGGCCCGTTTTTCCCCCGCTGGTCGGAAGATACTGCCAGTTGGCGAAGGGCTCGATCTGGTTGGGGTTGATGCGGATGTAACCGCTGGTGGCGACGGTAAAGCCGCCCTGCGTCACCGTCGAGTAGTAGCCCGCCTCGGCGAGCGCGGGCACGGTGCTTGCAGAAATCGTGATCGGCAGCGACGAGAGGGTGATTCCCGGCTGGTAGCCGGAAATCCTCGATTCCCACAGACGTTCGGCGTCGGCGATGGCCGTCGTCAGGACTTGAAGTTGGTTCGCCGTGAAGGCGGAGGGGTCGGCAATGGTGTACTGCAGGTCGAACGCCGCGTCAGCGGCCCGCGCGGAAGCGAAGACGGCAGCAGCAAATGCCAACAGTACGCCGAATTGCCGCATCACGATCGTCCCTCAAACCGCCGCAACTCGCTGCCTCGTGCCGTGCCAACAGGTTCAGTCTAGTTGCGGCGAAACGCCTGTCAATGGAATCGTGCGACCACCGACGTGGCTGCCCTTCCTCGCCGGCACGAGGCCGCGGCGAGAATTGAGAACGCCGTCACGCCCCCACCACGCGCCCGCTGAACACATCCTGTCGTTCCCACGTCTGCCAGAGGTGCTTCATGGGCGGTTGTTCGCCGCGGAATTGCCAGTTCCAGGATTGGGCGACCAAGAGCGCGAAGAGCATGCGGCTCGTGTGCAGCGGGTGACAGACGCCGAAGGGGAAGAGCCGGGCCCAGTCGCGGACGCTCCACAGCGAACGCTTCCCGCGCCGCAGCCATTCTTCGGAGGTCAGGTGATAGTCGAAGGTGGCGTCCCGCTCGCGGAGCAGGCGGAAGCACGGGCGGGCGCAACGCTCGAACTGTCCCGGCGTCGGATAGTAGCCGCCGAAGCCCCGCATCAACCAGGCGTAATGGTAGTCGTCGGAAAACGGCCGGAACGCCCACGGCCCTTTGAGCGCGTTGTGCGGGTCGGGCTGGTAGCGGCCGAAGTGGATCGTCGTGTTGATGAACTTGCGGCTCTCGGAGTGCGGGTCGAGCAGCCGGTGGCAGAGCGCGAAGAAGTCGGCGTAGATCGCGTCGCCGTGGCCGCCGGCAGCGTCCTGCGGCTGCACGAAGTGTTCCATCGAGCCGTTGGCGATCACCGCATCGAACCGGCCGTTCCACTCTTCGCCGATGTCGCGATAGTTGAGCAACCGGACGTCGAGCCCGCGCTGCCGGCAGAACTCGGCCTGGTGCGGTGAGATGGTGATGCCGACTCCCGCGGCGCCGCGCTGCCGCGCCTCTTCGAGCAGCCGGCCGTTGCCGCAGCCGACGTCCAGGATCCGCGAGCCCGCACGGCACTCGGCCTCGTCCAGGAGATGGCAGATCTGGTTGTGCTGCGCCTCTTCGTAGGGCAGCGTGGCGTCGCCCTTGTAGTAGCCTTCGGTGTAATCGATCACACCGGTGCGGCAGAAGACGCGGTCCCAGAACTCGTAGCAGTGGACGGTCGTCGCCGTGGGCGATCGGTCTTCCCGCTTGCCGGGCGATTCCGGCGGCCGGGGCGGAGGAAGCGCCGGCTCCCTTTCCAGAATGGCGGTACTTGTTTGGGCACCGCTGGGCGAGCCGGAAATCCGCGGATCGGAGTCGACGGCTGGCATGAGATCACCGCCTTTCTTCGTCAAGCGAGAAAACGACGGGCGATACCACTTGCCAGAATCATACGCATCGCGCGCCAGCGGGTGAAGTGGGGGGGCCGCTGCGACCGCGTTGGGGCGACAGTTGCACCGTCGCTCCGGGGTGGCAGTACAACTGCCACCCCAACCGTTCTGCCGGCTAGAACATGAATCCCAGGCTGACCGCCGCACCCTGGTAGAACGAGGTGGCCGAGCAATCCACACCGCCCGAAGGCCCCAGGAGATTGGTGCTGCGGCTCTGGTCGGGGGCCAAGGCCACGCCGTACAGCCAGAGCAACTGATAGCCGGCGCGGGCCTCGCAGGCGCGGCTGAAGCGGTAGACGACCGTCACGCCCAGCTCGCCCACGAACGCCACGCGGTCGAAGGTGTCCTCGACGGTCGTGCCCAGCGTCGGCGAGAAACTGCCCTGGTGCGCGTGGTTGCCGTAGATGCCGGCCTTGAGCGTGCCATCGAGTCGTAGCGGCCCGCCCGCGCCCAGGATGTACGGTTCGGCCCCGATCTGCAGGCCATAGAGGAAGTTATTCGCGCGCGTGCCGATGCCGACCGTCTCGGGCAGCGGATCGAGCCGCCAGAGTTCCAATTGCTCGTGCAGTTGCAGGGTGCGGAAGCCGACCACCAGCGGCATTCCCTCGGCCACGCGCGGGCGGAGGTTGATCTCGAAGTTGTAGAGCCGCGAGCCGTAGTCGATCCGCTCCCCAAACGCCGGCGCGGAAACGCCGAAGCCGTCGAAGTGGATGCCGCCCGGATCGCCAACCGTGCGCGACGCATTCCACGAGTCGATGCCGAAATAGCGGATTTCCAGTTCGTTGGCCTGACTGACGGCGGTCAGCAGCGTAATATCGAGCCCGGCGGCGGTGCCCAATTCCAGGTCGGCCATGTCGAACAGCAGAGCGCCATCGGACGTGCGCAAGACCTTACCGGTCGGGTCGGCAGTTGCCCGGTCGCGGGTAAGGATCACCGCGCCGGCGCGGACCGTGCCCAAGAGCGCGGCGACTTCGGCCGTCGCACTGCCGGCCGGCAAAACGGCCAAAGCAATCGCAATGGTTAGAAACCGACCGCAATGCATAGTGCTGTCAATGCTTGCGAGTTGCCGCCCCGCATGATCTGGGATCTGCAAGACGCCCTTCCACCGCGTCTGCCGACGGACGCGGCAATGCCGCGTCCTGCTCGAGGGCGCGGCCGCGGAGGATACCAGTCGGCCGCCTTCGCGTCCAGGTGAGAATGGGGCGACTTCTGCGGGCGCGGCCGGAATCAGGCGGCACGGAGTTTGAGCGGGTGCCCGTCCGGATCCTTGCCGCGGATCCGCCGCCACCAGACCTGCAAGGTCGGTGCATTGACGGTGACCAGGAACAGCTTGCGCAACACTCCGGGCGGGCAACCCAACGGACGCACGGCGTGCCAGGAATGGGCCGTGCGTTGGAAGAGCAGGCTGCCGTTCCCCCGGGGATCGACCGTGGCGGCGACTTTCAGGTCGTCGAAGCCCGGGGCCGAGCGGCGGCTGAGTTTGCCTTCGTCGTCCTGGATGAGGACGTGGCCACCCCAATCGTCGTGCCAGTCGGCCGCGGTGTTAAAGTAGAAGATGTGCGTCGCGCGCTTGCGGAGCGCGTCGCAGTGCGGCGAGACAGAACAGCCTTCCCAGGCGTAGAACCAATCCATGGTAATGATCATTTGTCGGCGGCTGCCGAGGCCCAACATGCGGCGGAGGAACTCGCGATACTCCCTGCCGTAGAGCAGTTCCGAACAGAACTGCCGCCAAGGTTCGGCGACGGGCTTGCCGTCTTGATAGTGCAAGATGTAGCGGTCGTGGTAGGCGCGGCCGAACTGGCTCGTCTCACCCTCGGTGCGCCCGAATAGCGACACGTCGGGCAGCGTGTCGCACAGCCGTTGGAAGCCTTCGGCGGTCAAAGTGCCGCGGATGTCGACCCAGGGATAGGGCCGCCGCTGCTGGAACTCCTCGTTCGACAGCGCCGCCAGACAATCGCAATTCAGATATTGCATCGTCCGTCCTCCTTGCTTGGACAACGCAGGAGGACGTCGGCGCAAAGAGACACCTCTCAGCCGGCGTCGCAACGTTTCGGCGCCGCCTCCTCCGCATCGTAGGGCGAAGTATACCGCAGCGCTCGGAGCGTTCAATAGCAGTTTGGGGGGGCGGAATTCCTACGCCAGCCGCTCGCGGAGGATGCGGGCGAGGAACAGCGGGTTGCCCAGCAAGTAGCGGCGGGCCTTGTCGCGGGGCTGTTGCAGCAAACGCCAGATCCATTCGTGGCCGATCCGCCGCAGCCAGGCCGGGGCGCGGGTGACATCGCCGCCCCACAGGTCGAACAGCCCGCCGATCCCCATGCAGACCGGCACGCGAAGCTCGGCCAGGTGCTCGTGAATCCACCGCTCCTGCCGCGGATTGCCCATGCCCACCAGCAACACGTCGGGCCGCGCGGCGTTGATCCGGGCGATTGCCTCCGTGCTGGCTTTGCTGTCGGCCACGTAGCCGTGATGATGACCGGCCAACGTCCAGCCGGGGAAGGCTTCGGCGGTGAAGTTGGCGGCCCGACCGATCGTGTCGCGGTCGGCGCCCAGCAGGAAGTAGCTGTAGCCGCGGCCAGCCGTGCGGCGAAACATGGCCGGAACTAGGTCAGTGCCGACCAGGTTGTCGCGGAGGCGGACGCCGTTCAGGCGAGCGGCCCATCGCACGCCCGTCCCGTCATTGAACACGTGGTCGCCCGCATTGAGCACCGCATGGTATTCGGGATCGGTCGCCGCCAGATTGAGTGTGTGGGCGTTGGCGATATAGATGCTGTGCGAGCGGTCGCCGCCGTGGAGGATCAGGTGCTCGATCAGGTCGATGGCGTCGTTCTGCGTCAAGTCAGTGAAACGCACGCCCAGGATTTCGACGCTTCGGGCCGCATCGGCCGGCGAGCACGGGACGTCGAAGGTCGATGCAAGATGATCGACCGCTTCGTCGAGCACCGCCGCCGAGGTTGCCTGTTCGGAGAGGAGTTCCCGCGTTTCTTCGAGTAGCATGGTAGTCCTCGCTGGCGAAGTCCCGGTCTGCCGCCGCGGACTCCATGAGCAGCAAACCGCGCGCCGAGGATGCCCTGTAGACCGGCCTTTCCAGGCCGACAGCCACGCTCCATGGACCGGCCCTGTTCTTTCCGCCAGCGACCGCCTGGAAAGGCCGTCCTACGTCCGGCACAGCCGTCACGATCATCAGCCTCTGCTCGGCGCCTGGCCCCTGCGGCTTGTTGCCGAACGGCAACGCGGTTGCCGGGAAGCGACGCGAGATTACGCGGCGGGCACGACGCGCTGGACGCCACGGCCAAACGTCACGGCCCGAAGATCGGGTCGTCGGCCGGCTTGCCGGGCTTGGCCTTTTCGGCGGGCTTGGCCGGTTCGGCGGGGGCGGGCTGGTCGGGGGCAGGCTTTTCGGCCGGAGATTCCTTGGCGGGATCGGCCATTTCCTCTTTGGCTGTGGGCTTGGCTTCGCCCTCTTCTTCGGCGGCGGGGATGATCTCCTCGCGCCCTCCTTCCAAACGCTCGCCGCCCAAGTAGAGCTTGCCGCCTTGATCGACCCAGCCAGCCGCGGTGTTTCCCAGCAGGCGGCTGTTGTAGAGGACGGTCTCGGAGTGCGGCAGCGTGAGGAGTTGGGCCTGGCCGTTGTTGCCCAGCAGGCAGGCGTCGATCTCGACAGTCGCTGCCCCGCCCACGGTCACGCCGCTGCGGCCGTTGCCGCGAGAGGTCACGCCCGCCAAATACACGTTCCGTGCGGTGTTGAAGGCGCTGATGCCGTCGATCTGATAGCCTTGCACGGTGAGGTCGTTGATCGTCACGCGATCGACGTGGTAGAGCGTGATACCGGTCGCCCGCTGCGCGACGCTCAGCGCGTAGTCGCTGGGGAGCTTCGTCGGCTCGACACAGAAGTAGATGTATCCGCCTTGCAGGGCCCATTGCAGCGGCGCGAGCTTGGGCGGGCTGTCGGACAAGTGGCTTACCGGTACGCGTTGCGCCGGCCGGCCGTCGAGGAACAGTTGCTGAGAGCCCTTTTGCGGCGGCTCGAAGCGGAAGACGGCGCCGGCGAAGTGCTTCCAAACCTCGGGCGGCACCGGGGCCGAACCGTCGAGGATCGCGCCGTTGCCTTCGATCGTGAAGGCCGCGTTCGGGTATCCGCTGTTGCGGCTGCCCACCAGGGCGATCGACTCGCGGTACGGCTCGTCGGTCTTGGCCAGCACGATACGGTCGCCGGCGGTCGCCAAACGGATCGCCCGGCCGATGCTGTGGACCGGGCCGCTGCCGTCGTCGCGCCCCTCGGGCGACTGGCCGCTGTACCGGTCGTCGCCGGCCACGTTGCTCACGTAGATGTCGCGTGCGCCGGCCGCGGCGGCCAGCAGCAAGCACAATATCAGGGCCGACAACAGGATAGACCAGCGGATCATCGGGAGGGCTCCTCGAAGCTCGGGCGTTCAACCTACAAGTGTAGCACAAGGCGACAGCCGGGGCAGAAGAACCGTTACAGTCGGCTCGCCCGAATCTCACACGTAATCCACCCAAATGGGGACGCAGCCGTTGCACTTAGCACCGCCAGCGGCTACTCTGGGATTGTCACTTTCACCTGCCTGGAGGATATCATCATGTCTCAGCCGATTTCGCGTCGTTCTGTTCTGCGTAGCACCCTGGCTGGCGGGGCGGCCGCGGTCGCCGCCGCGTCGTTGTCGCCCAGTCTTCATGCTGCCGAGGAGCAAGCCGCCATGAAACTCAAGGGCCGCATCAACCACTCCGTCTGCCACTGGTGCTATGGCAAGATCCCCCTGGAGGAGTTCTGCCAGGCGATCGTGCCGATGGGCATCAAGTCGATCGACCTGATGGGGCCGGACAAGTGGCCCATCCTCAAGAAGTACGGTCTGACCTGCGCCATCGCGGGCGGCGCCGGCATGGGCATCGAACGGGGCTTCAACCGCGTCGAGAACCACGACAAGCTGGTTGCCAGCTACGAAGAGTTGATTTCCAAGGCGGCCGAAGCGGGCATCGAGAACGTGATCTGCTTCTCCGGCAACCGCGCCGGCATCGACGACGAGAAGGGGGCCGACAACTGCGCCGTCGGCCTAAAACGCTTGATGAAACTGGCCGAAGAGAAGAAGGTCAACGTGGTCATGGAACTGCTCAACAGCAAAGTGAACCACAAGGACTACCAGTGCGACCACACGGCCTGGGGCGTCGAGGTCTGCAAAAAGGTCAACTCCGAGCGGTGCAAGCTGCTCTACGACATCTACCACATGCAGATCATGGAAGGCGACATCATTGCGACGATCAAGAAGTTCCTGCCGTACATTGCCCACTTTCACACGGGGGGCGTGCCCGGCCGCAACGAAATCGACGAGACCCAGGAAATCTACTACCCGGCCGTGATGAAGGTCATTGCCGAGAGCGGCTACAAGGGCTTCGTTGCCCAGGAGTTCATCCCCCGCAGTTCCAATCCGTTGGCCTCGCTCCGCAAGGCGATTGAGATCTGCGACGTGTAGAGGGGCATATTCATACCCCAATTGAAGCCCGACGCGCAAGCGAGGGAAGGATATGCTTTCCCTCGCTGGCGCCTCGGGCTTCAATCGTTTGCGGTGTCTACCCATGGTGCCGACACAGGCTGGAAGCCTGTGCTACGAGGCCCCGCATCACCGGGCCATAGATAGTGTCCTGCGCCCTCGGTGGGCCGCGGTTGGACACGACAATCGCCTCCCGACGACAGGGAAACCCCGGAACTGCAATGGCTATTGGGGCAGCCGGAGACCGCTTGCTCCCAGCGCCCGGCGTAGCTGTCTTCGGTCGCGCCGCGTGTCAGAGGCCCAGTCGGCCCAAATTCCGTCTGTGGCGTCACAGGTCAGGCGGATTCCGCAACATATTGCGGTATAATGAGTTACGACTCATCTTGCGGGGCGTTTCGCGCATCGCGACTGCCTTTCTAGAGGGGGTGGCGTTGGCCGCCGGGCAATCCTGACCTAGTCTTTCCTGAGCGCCCGCAAATAATTCCCAAAATTCCGATTTCCCCCAGGGCACACAAATCCCCGCACCCCTAGTTGACATTCCTTCCAACTGTGCTAGCTTATCGGACTAAGCTGTGTATTTGTTGCCGCACGATGCAGCCGGTAAACTTCAACAGGGCAGTTGATGCGGCCTGCAAGACGGCGGTGACAGCATTACTTTGAAAGCCTCTCCAGTTGCGTGCCGTCAAGGCTGGCGAGTCAACCGAAGCGGGACGGCAAGCGTTTGAGTCCCATTTACACTACGGTACCTTTTGTTAGGAGGTTCCTCGAATGAACCGCATGTATGTTCTGGGTTTCGCGATTGTGGTTGCCGTGCTGGGCATCGCCCTGCTGAGCAACAGCCAAGTCATGGCCGCGGATGAGCCGGCGCCCTGCGCCCCGGCCACCTGCGCCCCGGCGACCTGCGAGCCGGCCACCTGCGCCCCGGCCACCTGTGGCCCGAAGCGTTGCGGCCTGTTCGCCCGTCGGACCTGCCGTCCGAAGACCTGCGAGCCGAAGACTTGCGAGCCGAAGACCTGCGAGCCGGTCTCGACCTGCGAGCCGAAGACCTGCGCTCCGAAGCGCTGCGGTCTGTTCGCCCGTCGCACCTGCAAGCCCAAGACTTGCGAGCCGAAGACTTGCGAGCCGAAGACCTGCGCCCCGTCGACCTGCGAGCCGAAGACTTGCGCTCCGAAGACCTGCCGCCCGAAGCGCGTTCCGCGGACCTGCCGTCCGAAGAGCTGCGCCCCGGCGACCTGCGCCCCGGCCACCTGTGAGCCGAAGGCCTGCCGTCCGCGGACCTGCGAGCCGAAGACCTGCAAGCCGAAGACCTGCAAGCCGAAGCGCTGCCGCCCGAAGACCTGCTGCCCGAAGACCTGTGAGCCGGCGGCCTGCACTCCGCCCGCCTGTGGCAAGGTTGAAGAGGTGAAGGAAGAGGTCAAGGAAGAGAAGAAGGGCTAACAGCCGTCCTGGCTGCTGCCCGATCTCGTTGAGCCGGGAATTGCCCTGTTGATCCCGAGCCGTTGAGGTCAGAAACAAGGAGCCGGGCCCGAATGTCGGGCCCGGCTCTCTTTCTTGTCACGATTGAACGGTGCCATGCCCATTCTTGCCGTGGGCATGTGGATCACGGCGGGAAACTGCTGCATGCCCACGGCAAGCGTGGGCATGGCACCGCCCCAAACGGGTCTGCAACACAGAGACTACTTCGTCGCGTCAGCGTAGCACTTGGCCGCAAAGTCCCAATTCACGACGTTCCAGAACCCCTCGACGAACCGCGGCCGCTCGTTGCGGTAATCGACGTAGTAGGCGTGTTCCCAGACGTCGACCGTGAGGATCGGTTCCTTGCCGTGCTTCAAGGGCAGGTCGGCGTTGCTGCCGGGCATGATTTCCAGCTTGCCGGCCTTGTCGGTGGCCAGCCAGCCCCAGCCGGAGCCAAAGACGCCCACCGCGACGTCGGAGAACTTCTTGCGAAAATCGGCAAGGCTGCCGAAGTCGCGCGCGATGGCCTCGGCCAGCTTGCCCTTCGGGTCGCCGCCCCCCTTAGGAACCATGCAGTTCCAGAAGAACGTGTGATTCCAGGCCTGGGCGGCGTTGTTGAACACTGGGCCACTCGACTGGATCACTACCTCGCGGAGCGACTGGCTGGCCTCCGGCTTGCCCTCCAGCAGCCCGTTGAGCTTGGCGAAGTACGCGGCATGGTGCTTGCCGTAGTGATAGGTCATCTGCTCCTTGGAAAGAAACGGCTGCAATGCGTCGAGCCCGTAGGGCAACTCCGGCTGCTTGAAGCCCATAGTCGAACCTCCTTTTTTGGTGACAGGTTTGGATTCCGCCGCGGCGGCCGACGACTGGTCGGCAAGCCAAAGACCGGTGCCAGCGGCCAGGGAACTGGCCAGGAAATCTCGTCGCTTCATCGAGACACCTCCACTGGGTGGGGCATGTGAAAACGCCTCGGTTCACGTGCCTAATCTTACGGAGATAGTCAAGTTTCCTGTTTGTTGGGGCGGAAGCTGCACCTCCGGCCCCTGGGGACGGCGGTGGAACTACGGCCCCAACGCACCCGTTTCGCGGAAAAAGATGCGGATTAGGCAAGATTTTTGGCCGAAGTATACGGTTGCACGTCTTTCGGTTTCCGCTTTCACGGAGGGTTCGTCTCATGCGCCGTACCTGTTTCGCCGGCTGTTTCGCCGCCTTGCTGCTAGCCGCGACCGGCTGCACGATGTGCGATCATCCGTACGACTACTGCGGCCCGACGTTTTCGGGCGAGTGTGGCCAGACGTGCAACCCACTGGCTCGTGCGGGGTCGATCCTATCGCCGCCGGCTGAAGTTACCACGAGCGGCGGCGCGGCGACGGCCAACGAGATTCTGCCGGAACCGGCCGCGAAAGCCGCGCCCGAGGTTCCCGCGGCGGACGAGCCGCCTCCCGCAAAGGAGTCGCGTTCCGCAGCGCCGCAGCGGACCAACCGCACGCGGCCCACGACCACGGCCGGTCGCTGGACAGCCCGCCCCACGTCACCGCCGCCGATGTAGCACAACCCGTGGGGCAGGTTGCCAACCTGCCAGAACAGCGGCAGGTTGGCAACCTGCCCCACGACGAGATCGGCCGCCTTGCGTGTGGCGCGTCACATCGACCAGCCGTCGGGCAGCGTGGTATCCTTGGGAACAACGACGATGCCGTCGCGGATCATGCCGTTGGGCGTTTCCTCGCTGTTCTCCACGCGCTGGCGGTTGCCGATTTGCACGCAGCGGCCCATGCGGCAGTTCTTGTCGATGATCGCCTGCTCGATCCGCGAGCCGGCGCCCACGCCCAACGGCAGCCCTCGGGCCCCGCGCGCTGCCGACTCCTCGGGCGACTCGTAGTAGTCGTTGCCCATGAGGATCGAGTTGCGAATCTGCACGTCGCGGCCGATGACGCACCGCAGGCCGATCACCGAGTTCTCGACGACCGCGCCGGCCTCGATCGTCGAGCCGTCGGCGATCAGGCTGTCGATGATCGTGGCCCCCTCGATGCGTGTGGGGGGAAGAAACCGGGCGCGGGAGTAGACCGGCGCGCCGGGCAGCGCCAGCGTAAACGGCGCGTCCGGCTTGGCCAGCTCCAGGTTGGCTTCGAAGAACGATTTGATCGTGCCGATGTCCTCCCAATAGCCGTCGAAAAGGTGGACCTGCACGTGCCGGCTGCGGATCGACGCTGGAAACACCTCTTTGCCGAAATCCCGGTAGTCGGTCTTCTGCAGCACGTCCAACAGGGGCTGGCGGTTGAAGAGGTAGATGCCCATGTTGGCCAGGCAGTCGCGTCCGCGGCTGACGATGCCGTGGGCGTCGATCCAGGCGGGATCGGTCCGCACGTGGTCGAGTTCGGCCTCGGTCTTCGGCTTCTCGAGAAAGCCTACAACCCGCCCCGTGTCGTCCAACCGCATGATGCCCAGGCCGGAGGCGTCCTTGCTCTGCACGGGCACGGCGGCGATGGTCACGTCGGCCCCGGACTCTCGGTGTGTGGCGATCATCTTCCGGTAATCCATGCGGTAGAGTTGGTCGCCGGAGAGGATCAGCACGTAGTCGATGCCCGGCTGCTCGAAGTAGCGGACGTTCTGCCGCACGGCGTCGGCCGTGCCTTGATACCAGTCGGCGTTGTCGAGGGTCTGCTGGGCGGCCAGGATCTCGACGAAGCCGCGGTCGAAGGGGTCGAAGGTGTAGGTCGCGCGGATGTGCCGGTGCAGGCTCACCGAGTTGAACTGCGTCAACACATAGATGCGGTTCAGCCCGCTGTTGATGCAGTTCGACAAGGGGATATCGATCAGCCGGTACTTGCCGGCCACCGGCACGGCCGGCTTGGAGCGGAACTTGGTCAACGGATAGAGCCGGGTTCCTTGACCGCCACCGAGCACGAGCGTCACCAGGTTGTTCATGTGGTCGCCCCTTGGATTGTGCCTTACTCGGCCGCCGGCACGGGGCCCGCCAGCAGGGCGTACTCGGCCAGCGGCGTCGTGTCGCCGGAGAGAATGTGCTCGCAGTTCATTCGCAACACCGGCATCTCGCGCTGGATGTACCGCCGGGCGACGCTCTTCTTCCGCTCGTTGACTGCGGCCTGTCCGAGGAACAAATGACCGATGATGATCGAGATTGCCGAATCGACCAGCCGCCGGCCGCAGAGATCCATGTAGGAGGTGCCCTGCGTCTTGATGAACTGCACGGCCTCCAGGATCCGCTGTTTGCCTTCGACCAGCTTCTGCCGCAAATCATCCAACAGCGGGTCGCCGTATTGCTTGTTGTCGTATTCGGCGGTCCACGTCTCGAAGGCCCCGGAAGTCACGCCGCGGACGGCCGCCACGACCTGCAACTGGCTGGTGCCTTCGTAGATCGTGGTGATGCGCGCGTCGCGGAGGTAGCGCTCGGCCGCGTAGTCCTTCATGTAGCCCGAGCCGCCCAACACCTGGATCGTGGTGTCGGTCACCGTGCAGGCCATCTCCGAGCAGTAGTACTTGCTCATAGGCGTCAACATGCCGTTGAGCCGCTTGAAGCCGCGGGAGAGTTGCGTGCGGCGCTTCTTCTCATCAGGCGGCAACGGCGGGCCGAGTTCCAGCAGGCGGAGGTTGTTGTTCTCGTGGTCGCAGATGCGGCAGGTTTCGTAACACAGGGCGCGCGCGGCTTCGATGTGAATCTTCATGTCGGTGACCATCTCGGCCACGGCCGGCAGCCGCTCGATCGGCCCGCCGAACTGCTGCCGCGTGTGGGCGTAAGTGCGGGCCAAACGATAGGCGGCCTCGGCCACGCCCAGCGACTGCGCGGCGATGCCCACGCGGGCCCCGTTCATCAGGGCCATTACGTACGTGATCAGCCCCCGCTGCCTCTCGCCGATCAACCGCGCCGGGGCGTCCTCGAACACCAGCTCGCAGGTGGGCGAGCCGTGGATGCCCAGCTTGTTTTCCAAGTGCCGCACGCGCACGCACGGCGAACGCTCGGTGATGAACAGACTCAGGCCGCGGCCGTCGGCGATTTCCGGCTCGCTGCGGGCCAAGACCAGGAGGATCTCGCCGCAGCCGTTGGTGATGAACCGCTTCACGCCACTCAAGAACCAGTGGCCCTGCTCGTCCTGGTACGCGCGCAGCCGCACGGCCTGCAAGTCGCTGCCGGCGTCGGGCTCGGTCAAGACCATGGCGCCGGTCACTTCGCCGCGCGCGAACAGTGGCAGCGTCTCGTCCTTGATCTGTTCGTTGGCGAAGGCATAGATCGTTTCGGCGATGCCCTGCAACCCGAAGAGATTCATCAGCGACGTGTCGGCGCGGCTGACAATCTCGTTGGCCATCGTGTAGACCAGGACGGGGCAGTTCAGCCCGCCGTACTTGCGCGGCAGGGTAAAGCCCATCATGTCGGCCTGGGCAAGCCGCTTGAGGTTCTGCTGTACCAGGGGATGAAGCGTGACGGTGCCGTCGTCGTTGAGCGTGTTCCCTTCGCGGTCGATCTGCTCGGCGTTGGGGGCGACCATCTCGCCGGCGACCTGGCCGATGATCGTCATGATGCGGCGGTAGTTGTCCACGGCGTCGGCCGCGTCCTGCGGCGCGAAGTCGGTATCGCCGTTGTCGGCGCGGGTGAAGTCGTCCTCCTGAATCCGGGCCAACGCACCCAGATCGATGTGCTCGAAGAGGAAGAGGATGTCGTCGTTGTCGAGAAAGTAGTTCGCCACGGAGGGTCTCCGAATGATCGCTGCCAAGCCGCAAGCGGGAAAAAAGGGGACCGTCCCCATTTGCCGGAACGGCCCGAAGGGTGCTTCGCACAAATGGGGACTGTCCCCTATTTTCCCTCTAACCACTACCCACTAACCACTACTCACTGTTTTTCTTTGATCGCCTTGATCATCATGGGGATGATCTGCTTGTAGTCGCCCACGATGCCGTAGTGGGCCACCGAGAAGATCGGTGCATCGCCGTCCTTGTTGATGGCGATGATCTTGGCCGATTCTTCCATGCCCGCGCGGTGCTGAATCGCGCCGCTGATGCCCACGGCGATGTAGAGCGCGGGCCGCACGGTAGTGCCGGTCTGCCCGACCTGGTGTTCCTTGCCGATGAAGCCGCTGTCGACGGCCGCGCGGCTGGCGCCCACGGCGCCGCCGATGGCGCCGGCCAGGTCGTAGATCAGCTTGAAATTGTCCTTGCTGCCGATGCCGCCGCCGCCGGCCACGATCACCCGCGCGCCCTTGAGGTTCACCCTGCGCGGCTCGACGTGCCGCTGGATGAGCTTCACGGCCAGATCGGTCGGGTCGATGGCGACCTTTTCCTCGACGACCTTGCCGGGGCGGTCGGGCTCGGGCGGACGGAGCGCCATCACGCCCTCGCGGACCGTGGCCATCTGCGGCCACTGATCGTAGTTGACGATTGTGGCGATGATGTTGCCGCCGAAGGCCGGGCGGATCTGCAGCAGCAGGTTCTTGTGGACCGTCCCGGTCTTCGTCTCGGCGACGTCGCTGATCTCCAGGTCAGTGCAATCGGCCGTCATGCCGGCCCGCAGCGACGAGGCCACTCGCGGCGCCAGGTCGCGGCCCAGGGGCGTGGCCCCAAAAATCACGATCTGCGGCCGGTGCTTCTCGATCAGCGTACGGACCACGCGGGAATACGGCCCGGTTTGATAGTGGGCCAGGTTGGGATCGTCGACGACGTAGACCGTGTCGGCCCCGTGGGCGATCAGCCGCCGGGCCAAGCCGCCGACGCCCCGCCCCGGCAGCACCGCGCCCGTCTTCACGCCCAACTGATCGGCAAGCTGGCGGGCTTTGCCGCACAACTCGAGGGCCACGTCGTGCAGCGAGCCGTCTTCCTGCTCGGCAAAGACCCAGACTTCGCCCTGTCGATTCGGTTCAATCATCGTTCTGGCAACCTCGGCTAGGAGCCTCTCCCGAAACGGGGACAGGCACCTCGCAATAGTGTTTATTCCAACAGGCAACCGCACATCAACTCGGGGCCAGTCCCCGTTTCGGGGAAGGCTCCTAGCCTAATGTTCGGTCCACTACCAACTCGTGAATCAACTGCCGCACGCCGGTTTCCGACGGCTCGATCTGACTGTAGCCTTCCTTCTTCAAGACGATGGCCTGGATGCGATGCACCTTGGTGGGCGAACCGGCCATGCCGCACCGTGAAAGGTCGGCGTGGATGTCGTCCAGCGTCCACTGCTCGATCAACAGGCCCTTCTCCTTCAGAGCCTCACAACGCTGCTTGGTTTCGGCGGCGAGTTGCTCCTCGGATGTCTCGGGCCGTTGGGCCTTGACCTCGGCCGCGACTTCGGCCGGCACGCGGGCCCGCTTCAGACGCATCACCCGCCGTGCCGCCGACGGACGCGGCTGATTGGCCGACTCCAACACGGTGACCAGCGCGGGCAGCTTGGCCTCGACGACTTCCCAGCCGGTGCCGCAGTTCCGTTGGATTCGGACAGTGCCGTCGGAAAGACTGACCAATCGTTGAAGATAGGTAATCTGGGCAATCCCCAGTTTCTCGGCACACTGCGGTCCAACTTGGGCCGTATCGCCATCAATCGCCTGCCGGCCGCAGAATACGAAGTCGAACCGGCCGACCGTGCGGCAGGCCTGGGCCAGGATGTAGCTGGTGGCCAGCGTGTCGCTGGCGGCTGCCCGCCGGTCGGTGATTAGAATCGCCCGATCCGCCCCCCTGAAAAGGCAATCTCGCAGCACATCGGCCGCCTTGGGCGGCCCCATGCTGACGGCCGTGACCGTGCCGCCGTGGGCATCGCGGATTTCCAGGGCCGTTTCCAGGGCGTGGAGATCCTCGGGGTTGAAGATGGCCGGCAACGCGGCCCGATTCACGGTGCCGTCCTCCTTCATGGCCTCCGCCGTAACGTTGGCCGTGTCGGGAACCTGCTTCACGCACACTACACTGTCGTATGGCACAGCGCATCGCTCCAGAAAGCACAGGCTGGTAAAAGCCCGAAAGGTAACAGGCGCGGGGCTTTGGGTCAAGGGGCGGGGTCAGTCGCTCATCCCGAGGCTGCGGCGATATGCCTTCCGCTGCGGTTCGAGCCCCTTGGCTTTGGTGATCCGCTCCCACTCTTCCCGTGCAGCCTGCAGGGCCGCAAGCGGGATCTGCTCGCCCGAGATTGCGTCGTGGACTGCCTGGTCGAGCGCGGCCAGATACTCGGCCCGCCCGGGGATCGGCAGGGCGGCCAGCCACTCCTTGCGGGAGAGGGTCTGTTGGATTTGCTTGGGATCTTCGCGGTAGTAAGGCCGCGCCGCCGTTGTTCCTTCATTCGAGCGTCCGCCGGAGAGCGTTCGCTCGGCCGCCGCGGCATACTGCTTGGCCGCCTCGAAAGATGCTTGCCGTTCTACCCACGCTCGTGGAAACCGGACCTGCGTGCGGCGAAAGAGCGTGGTGGCGGGGCTGGTTGCGCTGACTTGCGGACTGAGTTGGTCGCTCGCCAGCCAGAACAGCAATTGCGTGGCGGCGTCCGATTGATCCGATTTGGCGATAACGGCGCCCATGCGCCCGGAGATTGTCAGCAGCGGGACGTGCGGATCCTGATTCTCCCCACGCGTGTCCCAGGCGCGACGGCCGAGGTCGAAGACCTTGGCGGAGCCGGGGAGTTCGACAAAGCCGATTTGCTTGCCAGAAATTGCCGTGCTTGGCGAAGCATCGGAAGGGAACAGTCCCGTTTTCGCTGGGGCGAAAACTGGGACAGTCCCCGTCGGCCACGTCAGCGCCAGGCCGCAGCGGCCTTGCCAGAAGGCCGTGCGCACGGCTGCCGGATCGGCCTGCAATTGTTCGGGCGCACCCAGCTTCGCCACTGCCACCAAATCCCCCAGTGCCTGCACGAAGGGAGCCTTGTCGATCAGCGGGGACATGCTCTCAATGTCGAAGAGCGTCGAATAGTTGTTGTGATGTTTGGCGTACGGCGCGGCCCGGGCCAAGAGGGTCAAGCCGGCCCAGCCGGGGCCAAGCGGCTCGATCGCGCCGCACCACGGTTGATCTGCGGGCGGCGCGGCGTCGCCCAGGTTCTTGCGGTCGGCCAGCAATTCGGCCAAACGCTGGTACTCGGCCCAAGTCTGCGGCGGCCGGCGACCGAGCTTCTTCAGCAGATCGGCCCGGTAATAGCACACCAGCACCGGAGAGCCGAAGGGCACGCCCGCGGTTTCTCCGCCCCACGTCGCCTCGCGGAGTTGCAGCAACTCGAAGACGTCGTGCCACTGTGTGCCGGCACTCTTCAGCGCGTCCTTGGGCAAGGGAGCAATCAGTTTCCGCTCGGCCAACGGACCGAGTTGATAGGCCGGGCAGATGACAGCGTCGGCATCGAGGGCAGCGGCCGTCTCCAATTCCTTCTCGGAAAGCTGGCTGACCCGATACTCGGCGCGAGTTTGGGCAGCCCATTCGCCCTGCAAACGCGCAGCCGCAGCGGCGATTTCCGCATCACCCACCACCAGCAGACGCAGTTTCACGCCTTCCAGCGGCCGTTCGGGCGCTGTCTCTGTCGGCGGCTTCGAGCCGCAGCCGGCCAGGAACAGCAGGAAGCAGGACGCGGCCAGCAAGCAGTGGGGAGTGGGTAGTGGGTAGTGGGTAGTAAGCGGTAGATGGGCGTGCATGATTCTGTGGAATCGGCTTCGGGCAGCAGTACGAAGTGAGTCCCTCAACTGCCACTTTAGAGGAAAGCCGACCGTTGTGCTAGTACGGCCGCGGCTACAAGGTCTTCTTGGCGAGCCCCGGGCGTCAGCCCCGGGGATGGCGTAGAACGGCGATGCGACGTCATCCCCGGGCTGACGCCCGGGGCTCGCCGCCAAGCGGTCACTCCGCGGCGTTCTGGTTCGCGTGCGGACGCACGCTCAGTGCGTTTTCGTTGAGGCGGCCGAGGTGCCGCTGGGGGATGCGGCAGTGGACGATCACGCGGCTGTCGTAGAACTTCTTCGAGAGTATCTCGCCGTTGGCGGCCAGATAAGCCAGCAGCCGGCCATTGTCGACGCCCAATTCGACGTCGACGTCGAGGAACGCCCGGCTGAGGGCCTCGGCCACCACGGACGCCAACTCGGTCAGGCCGTAGCCCGTCCGGGCGCTGATGCCCACGGCGCTCGGGTAGCGAGCCAACAGGCTATCGAGCCGGGCGCGGTCGGGCATGGCGTCGACCTTGTTGATTACCAGCAGCGTGTCCTTCTGCTGGATGCCGATTTCTTCGAGCACCTTGTACGCCGCGGCAATCTGTTCCCCTACGGCCGGATTCGCACCGTCAGCCACGTGCAGTAGGAGGTTCGCCTGGCGGGCCTCTTCGAGCGTGGCCTTGAAGCTGGCGATCAGATGGTGCGGCAGGTCGCGGATGAAGCCCACC
>Ga0233425_10005648_pt1 | contig 19501 bp, 15 predicted proteins | sample Watercolumn_Towu_2_FD_181712 | JGI IMG/M metagenome (GOLD analysis project Ga0233425, IMG submission 181712) | Freshwater microbial communities from Lake Towuti, South Sulawesi, Indonesia - Watercolumn_Towuti2014_140_MG | ecosystem: Environmental > Aquatic > Freshwater > Lake | place... | reverse complement strand
GCAGAAGCTGTAGTCCGTGGCGTCGGTGATCGCGGGGTTGCAGTTGATGACGTCCACGTCGAGGCGCGGGTTGTTGCAGTAGCCCAGCTCGACCCACGTGGCACCGTTGCCGTGCGGCGCCTCCGCACAGGCCGACGTGTCGGTCGTCGGCGGCAGGCCCCAGTCCACGCCGCCGCCCCACGAGAAGTCGTCGGCCGTGCAGTTGGCGAAGTAGCAGTCCTCGCCTGTGAAGAAGTCCCCGTTCGTGCCGTTCTGGTGCAGGTGGAGGTCCACGTCGGTGTCGCCCCTCCCCTCGCCTTGCGAGTCCCAGTTGAGCTCGACCCGCAGGCCGGTGCCCTGGACGAAGACGGCGAAGCTGCACTCGAACGTCTCGCCCGAGGTGGTGACGATTGTCACCCGCACGCGGTACGTGCCCGAGGCGATGAAGTAGACCTCCGTGTTCTGTACGTTCGGATCGGTCGGCTGCGGGCACGACGACGCCGGGACCGTGGGCGGGCACTCGATCGACCAGTGCCACGACGAGTACGGGCCACTGTAAATCTCGGAGCCGTTCAGCCGGAACGACGAGAGCGGCGCCGCGCCGCGCCCGCCGGGGCACTCGATGGCCGAGTCGCACCCCCGCAGGTCCTCGTCAGTGCTGCCGTCGCAGTCGTTGTCCATGCCGTCGCAGACCTCGTCCACAGGCACCACGGCGCCGACGCACGAGTTCCACGTCCCGAACTCGGAGCAGGTCTGAACGCCGTCGGAGCAGGCGCCGACGTTCCGCCGGTCGGGCGGCGCCGGGAAGCAGGACATCGAGTCCGTCATGGGCTGACACGTGCAGTCCTCGTCCACCTGGCCGTCGCAGTCGTTGTCCAGCCCGTCGCCACGGCCTGCCGAGCCGCACAGCTCCGTGTCGCCGCACGCGGTCTGGCCGCAGGGATCGAGCGGAGACCCGTCCCAGTCGGGCCTGTCCGCGTCGCCGTCGGTGTCGCTATCGGCGTCGCCGTCGGGGATGGACCCGTCCCACCTGGCGTTGGTGTCGCGGCAGCTCATCGAGACCGCGATCCCCCCGATCACGAATGCCAGGACCAGCCCGAACGGCACGATCGACTTGCGGCTCATCGTCACCTCGTTCGCAGTGACAAGTCTACTCGTTCCATCGCTCCGGCTCCAGGGCAGCGCGTCGCCGCCGACACGCTGCGGGCATGGACGAGCGGCGGGCCGTGGGCGAGAATGACGCTCACCGGAGGTCGGACCGATGAGGACAGCGACGATCACGAGCCAGGTCTCCACACCGTGGGAGGAGGTCGCCGGCGCGCTCTGCGACGAGGCGTACGCCGTCGCAGCGGACGCGCTCCGCGAGGGCGTCGTCAGGAGCAGGTTCGAGCTCGTCGAGAAGGCCGATGAACGCGCCGTGTTCAGGGTCCACTCGACGGAGTACAAGCGGAAGATGACGGGCGGGCTCGACCGCAACGCGACCGTCGAGACCGTCACGGACCACTGCTGGAGCGCGAGGGACCGGACGTTGACCTGGGTCTACCACGGCGAGGGCGGCGACCGCTTCCACCTCCGGGGCGTCTATCGGTTCGCTCCCGCCGGCCCGGGCACCCGGCTCACCCACGAGGTCACAGTCGAGGTCAGGATCCCGCTCATCGGCGGCCAGATCGAGAAGCACGTCATCGCGGCGTTCGAGAAGCCCGACCCCCGCTACACGAGGCTGATGGAAGAGGTCCTGGCCAGTCGGCGAGCGTGATCCCGACGCTTGCGCGGGACACCGTTCCAGCATATGCAAGAGGGCACGTCACTGGAGGTCGATCGATGACGAACCGTGGTCTCGCGGCGTGTGCCGCGCTCGCGTGTGTCGTGGTGCTGGGGTCGCCAGCCGTCGCGCAGTTCGGCGGCGGCGGCCTGACGGTGAACGTCCCGCTGTCGGGGATCTTCCATCCGGGGCTCCCCATCGACGGCTCGGGGAAGCCCTTCATCGACTACCAGTTCACCGTCAACGCGCCCGGCACGTACCAGTTCGACCTGATCAGCTCGAGCACCTCGTCGTACGACCCCTACCTCATCGTGATGCAGAACGGGGTGCAGATCGCGTCGAACGATGACGCGAACGGCCTGAACTCGCGGATCGTCACGTTCCTGCAGCCCGGGTACTACGTGATCCGCGTCACACGGTTCGGCACCGGGCCCGTGAGCTTCCCGGTGTCATTCACGCTGACGGCGATGGCCGCGGTCGCGCCGGTCCCGATCCCCGTGCCGACGCCGATGGCGTTCCCGCTGACCGACGCCGCGGCTCGGGTGCTGGCGACCCAGTACTATGCGACCCAGAGCGAGTGGGCCGGGCAGTACGCCATCACCATCCTGCGGACCCGGGTCGTCCCGACGGGCCCGACTTCGGCCGAGGTGCACATCAGGTACTCGTACACCTGCCTCCTGGGCCGCTGCGGCGGCTCGCGGACGGGGCTGGACCAGCGCGTCTTCTACTACCAGCTCATCGGCTCCCAGTGGAGCTGTGTCCGCATGGGGCCGCACATGTCGGCGATCTTCTGAGCGGCGCGGTCGTTTGACGTGACCACTTCGAGGTGCTAGCGTGACCACATGGACGTCGGCGTCCGCGAGCTCAAGGCCCACCTCTCCGAGTACCTGGAGCGCGCCTCGCGCGGCGAGGTGATCCGCGTCACCGATCGCGGGCAGCCGAAAGCCGTGCTCTGCCCGGTGTCGGATACAGAGGCGGCGCTCGAGCGCGGCGTCCGCGAGGCATGGATACAGCCCGGGGTCGCCGCCGACCCCGCGCCCGTGGAGCGAGAGCGGTCGCGCCGCCGTACCAGGGATGTGCTGCTCGAGGACCGCGGTTGACGCTCTACGTGGACACGAGCGCGCTGCTCAAGCGCTATGTCGAGGAGCCCGAGAGTGCGAGGTGCGAGCGGGCGCTCCTCGCCGATCCGGTATGGGTCACGGCACGCATCACCTTCGTCGAGACACGGCGCAACCTCGCCCGACTCCTCTCGGGAGCTGCGCTCGAACGGGCACGAGCCGCCTTCGAGCGCGACTTCGCACGGATGCACGTCGTGGAGCTGGACGAGACCACGTGCCGTCTCGCCGCGGGGATCGCCGAGTCGCTCGGCGTCCGGAGCCTCGACGCCCTCCACCTCGGCGCCGCCTCGCGCCTCGGCCCGGCGGACGTCGTCCTGCTGACCTTCGATCGCCACCTCGCCAGGGCCGCGCGCGAGCTCGGGTTCAGCGTGCGGGGCGTGTAGCGGCCCCCGCCGGTCCTACGTGTTGTCGGTCTGCTTGCGGATGAACGTGGGGATATCGATCTCGGCTTCGTTGTAAATGACCGATCCGACGCGGACCGGGACGGGCTCGGCCGGCACCTCGGAGCGGCGGCCGAGGGCGCGGTTGACCGCCGGCCGCTCGGTCGCGGCGCGGTAGGGGAGCGGCATCTGGCTCGAACGGCGCTTCGGGATCTCGACCCGCGCGCGCGCCTCGACGTCCGTGGTCGCGGCGGCCCGGGACTCGAAGCAGGTGGCGATGACCGTGACCTTGACTCGGTCGCCCACCGTGGGGTCGATGACGTGGCCGAAGATGAGGTCCACGTCGTCGGCCGCGGCCTCACGGATCACGTCCGCGGCGGCGTTGAGCTCGAACAGCGTCAGGTTCTCGCTGCCCGTGATGTTGAGCAGCACCTTCGTGGCGCCCGCGACTCCGACATCCTCGAGCAGCGGCGACGAGATGGCGGCGCGCGCGGCCTGGACGGCGCGCTCGTCGCCCTCGCCCCAGCCGGTCCCCATCAGGGCCGGACCGGCCTCGTGCATGGTCGTCTCCACGTCGGCGAAGTCCACGTTGATGTGCCCCGTGAGCTGGATGAGGTCCGTGATCCCCTGGACCGCGTCGAGGAGCACCCGGTCCGCGAACCGGTACGCGTCGAGCGCCGTGATGTTCTGGCCCACGACCTCGAGGAGCTTCTCGTTGGGGATCCTGATGAGGGAGTCCACCTCGCTGGTCAACGCATCAAGGCCCTCCTCGGCGCGGCGCATGCGCCGCGGGCCCTCGAAACCGAACGGTGTGGTCGCGACCGCCACGGTGAGGATGCCGAGCTCGCGCGCCTGGGCCGCGATGACCGGCGCCGCGCCGGTCCCGGTGCCGCCGCCGAGTCCGCAGGCGATGAAGACCATGTGGGCGCCCTGGATATGCTCGCCGATCTGGCTCATGTCCTCGAGGATCGCCTTGCGCCCCTTCTCGGGGTTCCCGCCGGCGCCGAGGCCTTCCGTGAGGGCCGCGCCGAGCTGGATCTTGGTCTCGGCGCGGTTGCGGTCGAGGTCCTGCGAGTCCGTGTTGCAGGCGATGAACTCGACCAGGCCCTCGAGGCCCGCGTCGATCATGTTGTTGACGGCGTTGCCGCCCGCCCCTCCGACCCCGATGACCTTGATACGGGCCATTGGCTTCGCAGGTTGTGCTGATTGGAAAAGTGCCATCGTGACCTCCTGGGCTCCGGCTCCCTGTTGGCCGGGCTCCTCGTGCTCCTTCCAGCCTCGACCGCGGTCCGTCGCCGGCCTCGACCCGGCCGGCTCGCGGGCGCTGCTAGAAGACCTCCCTGATCCACTCCCACGCCTTGCCGAGCACGGAGGTTCGGTCGGACTTCTCCGAGCTTCCCCTCATCCCTCGGCGGGTTTCATGTGCGCTGTGCTTCGCTCCCCACAGGACCAGGCCCGAGCCGGTGGAGAACACCGGGTTGCGGACCATGTCCGTCAGACCTCCGAAACCGACGGGACGACCTTGCCGGACAGGCATGCCGAGCACCTCCTGCGCGAGGTCGTCCATCCCCTCGAGGACCGCCGCGCCCCCGGTGAGCACCACGCCGGAGCCCAGGAGGTCGGCGTACCCCGTCTCCGTTATCTTGCGCTGGACCAGCGCGAAGATCTCCTCGACACGCGGCTCGATGATGCCACAGAGGTCCTTCCGTGGCACCGCCCTCGACGGCCTGCCCCCGACGCCGGGCACCTCGATGCTCTCCTCCGCGTCGACGAGCGTGCTCAAGGCGCAGCCGTAGCGCTGCTTGATCGCCTCTGCCTCCGCGGTCGGCGTTCGGAGCCCGACCGCGATGTCGTTCGTCAGGAGCTGTCCGCCGAGCATCAACACCGACGTGTGGACCACCGCGCCATCGACGTAGATGACGATGTCGCAGGTCCCGCCGCCGATATCGACGAGCGCGACGCCGAGCTCGCGCTCGTCGTCGTACACGCACGCCGCGGCCGAGGCGAGCGGCGCGAGAACGATGTCGGCCACCGTCAGGCCGCAGCGCTCGGTGCACTTGATGATGTTCTGCGCGCTCATCACCTGGCCTGTGATGATGTGCACCCGCGCCTCGAGCCGGACGCCGGAGATGCCGATGGGGTCCCGCACTCCGTCCTGCGCGTCGACCACGAACTCCTGGGGGATGGTGTGCAGGATCTGCCGGTCCTGGGGGATGGGGATGGCCTTGGCCGCCTCGAGCACGCGGTCCACGTCGGCCCTGCTGATCTCGCCGCCCTTGGGCTTGACCGCGACGATGCCGGTCGAGTTTGCGCCGTGGACGTGGCCGCCGGAGATGCTCGCGTAGACGGTCGAGATCTCGCAGCCGGCGATCTGCTCCGCCTGCTCGATCGCCGCGGTGATCGATGCGACGGTGTTCTCGATGTTGACGACCACGCCCTTGACGAGCCCACGCGAGGGGTGAGAGCCGATGCCGATGATGTCCACGCCGTCCTCGTCGGTGACCTCACCGACGACGGCCGCCACCTTCGACGTACCGATATCGAGGCCGACGATGATCTCCTCCCGCTTTCCCATCCCGTTCCTCATCGGAGTTCTCTCTGCCCCGCGGTCCACCCAAGCACAGCCCGCTCCCCGGAGGCAACTTTTTGACCCATCTTTGTTCGACGACCCTCGTTCACGGCCGCAACCTGACGACCGCGCGGTCGGGTTGCACGTCGTCGTCGCTCTCCTCGAGGTACACGTAGTCCGCCACAGCGTGCTGGCTTCGCAGCTCGCGCATCAACCGCATGAGGCGCTGGAGCTTGCGCCGGAACGGCGGACGCCCCAGGCGGATGTTGGTCGCCTCGCGGTCCGTGTACACCGACAGCGAGCCGTCCTGCTCGACGTGGACCTCACCGAGCGGGACCTGGGCCGCGATCCCGCTCTCCTCCCACAGATCGATCAGCGCGAGCGCCTCCCGGACATCGACCCCGGCGCCCGGGTGGTCCTCCTCAGCCCGTTCGAGGCCGGCGCCGGTGATGACCGGCAGGTCCACGGGGTCCCCGGGCTCCAGCCGCTTGAACACGACTCCGTCCGCATCGATCAGGTAGAGCGCGCCCGCGCGAATCAGCGCAACCGGCCGCCGCTCCACGACCTCGATGACGAGCTGGCGCGGGAGCCTGCGCCGGACGGTGGCCGACGCGATCCACGGGTGCGCGGCGATGCGCCGGCCCGCCTCGGCCGTGCTGACGGTGAAGATGTTGGTCCCCGGCGGCAAGCCGCTGAGCTCCTGAATCCGGGCCGCCGAGACCCTCTCGTTGCCCGAGACCTCGGCCGGCGCGGCCGCGAAGTAGGAGCTGGTGGTGACGTAGGCGTGGGTCCAACGTCCGAGGACGACCAGCCCGGCGACGGCCGCGGCGAGCACGCCGACCTCCGCGATCCGGCGCCCCACGCGCCCGAGGCGCTTCAAGGCGCGCAGCCGCTCCGGCGGAGCCGCCGAGGCACGACGCTTGTTGACCGGGAGCTCCCTCGTGCTCCGTGTCATCGGTCCTGACCTCCGTCGCGGGGCCGGTCCCCACCGGCGAGCCGCTCGAGGAGCGACCGCCCGACCCGGTTCACACTGCCGGCGCCGAGGGTGATCACCACGTCACCCTCGTCCACGTTCCCGGCGAGCCACCGCGCGGCCTCGTCGAGCCCCGGCTGGTAGGTCACGGCGGGATGCCCGTGGCCCCGGACGCCCTCGGCGAGGGACTCGCCGCTCACGCCCTCGATCGGGTCCTCGCCAGCGGCATAGACGGGCAGGACGACCAGCACGTCGGCCCGGTCGAAGGCGTGCTCGAACTCGCGCCGGAGCAGCTCGACCCGGCTGAAACGGTGGGGTTGGAACACGGCGACGATGCGCCGACCGTACGCGCGCTGGCCGGCCTCGAGCGTGGCCATGATCTCCGCTGGATGGTGGCCGTAGTCGTCGACCACGGTGACCCCCCGGGCCTCGCCGAGCACGGTGAAGCGCCGCGCGACGCCCTCGAAGGACTCGAGCGCGGCCGCGGCCGTTCCGAACTCGACGTTCAGCTCGTCGGCGAGCGCCAGGGCCGCCAGGGCGTTCAGCACGTTGTGCACACCAGGCATGCGCAGCCTGACGCGGCCCAGGGGCGCGCCGCACCGGATCGCCTCGAAGCTCACCGAGAGCCCCTCGGTCCACACGTCGCGAGCCCGCACGTCGGCCTCCTCCGAGAGCCCGTAGGTCACGGTCCGCTTCTCGATCCGCGGCAGGATGGCCCGGACGTTGGGGTGGTCGAGGCACAGCACGCACAGGCCGTAGAACGGCACCTTGTTGGCGAAGGCCACGAAGGTGTCGAGCAACCGGTCCATGGACCCGTAGTGGTCGAGGTGCTCGGGGTCGATGTTGGTGATGGCCGCGAGCGTGGGCGCCAGGTGCAGGAAGGACCCGTCGCTCTCGTCGGCCTCGGCCACGAGCAGGTCTCCCTTGCCCAGCTTCGCGTTCGAGCCGAACGCGTTGAGCTTCCCGCCGATGACCACTGTGGGGTCGAGGCCCGCGGCCTCGAGCACCGTCGCCACGAGCGAGGTCGTGGTGGTCTTGCCGTGCGAGCCCGCGATGGCGACCCCGTGCTTGAGCCGCATCAGCTCGGCGAGCATCTCGGCGCGCGGGATGACCGGGACCCCGCGGCGCCGGGCCTCCAGGACCTCGGGGTTGTCGGGCCGCACCGCGGACGAGGCCACCACGACGTCCGCGTCGCCGACGTGGCTCGCGCAGTGGGGTCCGACGAACACCGTGGCGCCGAGCGACGTGAGCCGGTCCACCGCCTCGCCGCGGGCGAGGTCGGAGCCGGTGACCCGGAACCCGAGGTCGATCAGCACCTGAGCGATGCCGTTCATCCCGGTGCCACCGATCCCGACGAAGTGGATCTGGTCGATCTTACCTCTGAACACGGGTCAGCTCCTCGAGGTCCGAGACCACGCGCAAGCTCGCGTCGACGGCGCCGGTCGCTGCCGCTCGCGCCGCCATCTGGCGCAGCGTGTCGGGGTCGTCGAGCAACGCCGCGATCCTGGGTGCCAGCGTCTCGGGCGTGGCGTGCTCGTCGCGCACCACCACGGCCGCTCCGGCGCGCTCCAGCTCCTCGGCGTTCCTGCGTTGATGGTCGTCGATGGCGTGGGGGAACGGCACGAGCACCGCGGGCCGCCCCACCACGCCGAGCTCGGCAAGGGTCGTGGCGCCCGCGCGGCACACGACGAGCGTCGCGGCGCGAAAGGCGCCGGCCATGTCCTCGATGAAGGGCTCGACCTGCGCCGCCAGCCCGAGCTGGTCGTACGCGCGCCGCACCGACTCGGCCCGCGCCTCGGCGGTCTGGTGCGTGATGACCAGGCCGCGCCGGCCCGCTCCGGCCCGCGCCAGCGCCTCGGGCACCGCGAGGTCGAGCCGCTGCGCGCCCTGGCTCCCGCCCAGGACGAGGACGTGGGGAGGGTCGAGCGCGAGAGGCGCGCCGCGCGCCGCGAGCACCGACCCGCGGACCGGGTTCCCGGTGACGCGCACCACCCGCGCGGGGAAGTACCGGCCGCTCGAGGCGTAGGTCAGGTACGCGCGGTCGATCGCACGGAGCCGCGAGAGCAGGCGATTGGTGGAGCCCGGGACCGTGTTCTGCTCCATCACGGCCGTCGGGATGCGGAGCGCGGCAGCGGCCAGCACCACCGGGCCCGAGGCATAGCCGCCGAGCCCGACGACCGCCGTGGGACGAAAGCGGCGTAGGAGCTCGACGGCCTGGACCAGAGCCAACGGTAGGGCTGCGATCGAGAGCACCTGGTCCCCGAGGTTCCGGCCGCGCAGCGGCCGGGCACTGATGAAGAGCAGCTCGCAGCCCGCGGCCGGGACGGCGCGGCGCTCGACGGCCCGGCCCGTTCCGACCACCGCCACGGCGCTCCCCGGGTGGCGCCGCCGCCACTCCTCCGCCACGGCCAGCCCCGGGAAGAGGTGCCCTCCCGTGCCCCCACCCGCGAGCATCAGCAGGGGGGCTCCACGGGGAGTGACCTTTCTGGAGAAAGGTCCCTCCCCGGACCCCTCCTCCAAAGACTTTTCACGATTTTCTCCGCGGTGCTCGCCGGACGGGATCATGTTGTTTTTCGGCGGCTCGACCATCGATATCGGTGCACAACGCCGGAGGACATCGAAGAATTCGTGAGGAGTCTTTGGGAAAAGGGGTTCGGGGGAAACCGCTTTCTTCAGAAAGTGGTTTCCCCCGAGAGCGTATCCGTAAAGGGAGGTCACGCTGGCGCCTCCTGCTCTTGGCGGCGCGTCACGCGGTTGCGTCTCTCGCGGGTCTCGCGGGCCGCCTCCTTCGCCGCGGACCGCGCCTCGAGCGGGCAGGGCTCGCCACGGGAGATGTCGAGCAGGATGCCCACCGCGATCATGTTGAACACGAGCGACGACCCGCCGTACGAGACGAACGGGAGGTTCAGCCCCTTGGTCGGCACCAGACCGAGCGACACCGCGAGGTTGAGCGCGGCCTGGAGCGCGATGAGCGCCGTCAGGGCAAACGCGAGGTAGCTGCCGAAGGTCCCGGGGTTGCGCAGGGCGATCCGGAGCCCGCGCCACGAGATGAACAGGTAGACCGCGACCACGGCGCAGAGACCGACGAAGCCCAGCTCCTCGCCGATCTGCGAGGCGATGAAGTCGTTGTGCGCCTCCGGGAGGAAGAAGAGCTTCTGCCGGCCGTCGCCGAGCCCGAGCCCCCAGAGCCCTCCGGCTCCGAACCCCAGCAGCGACTCGGTGATCTGGTAGCCGTCGTCGAACCGGTGCGCGAAAGGGTCGAAGAACGCACGCATGCGAGCCATGCGGTACTCGGACGTGGTCACGAACAGGTAGAGCACGGGCACGGCCGCGGCGATCGCGCCGATCAGGTACAGCCACCTGCCGCCCGCGACGAAGAGCATCAGCAACGTCAGGAAACCGAGCAGCGCCGCGGTGCCCAGGTCCGGCTCCAGCACGACGAGGCCGACCAGGACGCCCGCGACCGCCACGTGCGGCACGAAACCGATCTTGAATGTCTTGATCTTCAGCGCCTTCTTGGTGAGCGAGAATGCCAGCCAGATCGCCAGGGTGATCTTCGCCAGCTCCGCAGGCTGGAAGGTGAAGCCCAGGAACCGCAGCCAGCGCTGGGCCCCGTTGATCGTCGTGCCGAGCGGGGTCAGGACCAGGATCAACAGCAGGATCGTGATCCCGAGCAGGGGGTAGGCCAACCAGGCCGAGGCGCGGTACCCGAACCGCACGCACAACATCATGGCCACGAGGCCGATGCCGACCCACATCACCTGCCGGTCGAGGAAGTACTGCGCGTCCTCCATGTTGCGTTCAGCGAAGACCGCCGACGAGCTGTAGATCATGACCACGCCGAAGCCGACCAGGAGCAGCACCGCCGCCGCCAGGAGCTGGTCGATGGGGTTGCGAACCGCTGGCCCGGCCTCCGCGACCGCGTCCTGTGCCGGGCGGGTGTCCACGACGGCGCCCATCACTCGCCCTCCCGTCCGCGCGCCGGCGCGGCCGCGAGCTGCAGGACCGCGCGACGGTAGTCGTCGCCCCGCTCCATGAAGTTGCGGTACATGTCGAAGCTGGAGCATGCGGGGGCGAGGAGCACAGCGTCCCCGGGTCGCGCGGCCGCCGCGCACCTGACCACCGCGTCGGACATGTCGTGCGCTCTCGTGAACCTGGCCGCCCCGGACAGCGCGGTCTCGATCAGGTCCGCCGCCTCGCCGATGAGCACCACCTCGCGGACCTTGTCCTCGAGCAGCGGCCGCAGCGGGGCGTAGTCGCCGCCCTTGTCGTGCCCCCCGAGGATCAGCACGACCTTCCGATCGAGCCCGCGCAGCGCGGCGACCGTGGCGCCGACGTTGGTCGCCTTCGAGTCGTTGAAGAACACGACGCCGGCCACCTCGGCCACCCGTTGCATGCGGTGCGGCAGCCCGCCGAACGACGCGAGCCCCTGACGGATCGCGTCGGGGGTCGCCCCAGCGAGCCTCGCGGCAAGGATCGCGGCGCAGGCGTTGGACCGGTTGTGCTCGCCCTCGATCCTGAGCAGGTCGGCCGGGTAGCGGACCGGCCCGTCCGCCGCACCGAGGTCCACGAGCACGTCACCATCCAGGCGGACCTCGCCGTCGCGGCTCCCGAAGCGGTGGAACCTCGCCCGGCTGGCCCGGGCCAGGGACACCGACAGCGGGTCGTCGCCGTCGGCCACAGCGTGGTCGTCCGGTTGCTGAGCAATGAAGATGTTGCCCTTGGCCGCCACGTACGTCGCCATCGTGGGGTATCGGTCGAGGTGGTCCTCGGTCAGGTTGAGCAGGACCGCGACGCGCGGCCTGAAGCGCCGGACCCGCTCGAGCTGGAAGCTCGAGAGCTCGACGACGAGCACGCCTCCGGCCGACCCCGCGTCGGTCCCCACGGCCTCGATGAGCGGCGTGCCGTAGTTCCCGCCCACGAAGGTCGGCCGGCCCATGGCCGACATCATCGCGTGGACGAGGCCGGTGACCGTCGACTTGCCGTTCGTGCCGGTGATGCCGATCAGCGGCGCTTCGAGGTACCACGACGCGAGCTCGACCTCGGCCACGACCGGGACCCCGGCGGCATCAGCCGCGTCGATCGCATCCGAGGGCGGGACGCCGGGACTGATCACCACGAGGTCCATGGCCGCGAGCCGGTCCGCGGGCTTGCCGCCGAGGTGGAGCTCGACGCCGAGCGCCTCGAGGCCGCGCGCCGTGTCGGCGGCGAACCGCTCGCGAGGCGAGTCATCGATGCCCAGCACCACCGCGCCCCGGCCCGCGCAGAACCGACACACGGAGACTCCGGAGCGTCCGAGCCCGACGACCGCGATCCGCTTGTTTCCGAGCTCCATCGTCACGTCACCTCACCGCAGCTTCAACTGAGCGAAGGCGATCAGCGCCAGCATGATCGAGATGATCCAGAACCGGACGATGATGCGCGGCTCCGGCCATCCCTTGAGCTCGAAGTGGTGGTGGATCGGCGCCATGCGGAAGACGCGCCTGCCCGTGAGCTTGAACGAGACCACCTGCGTGACGACGCTCGTGGCCTCGAGCACGAAGATGCCGCCCGGGATGATGGCCAGGACCTCGTTCTTGGTCAGCACGGCCACGGTCCCGATGGCCCCGCCGAGCGCGAGGGAGCCGACGTCGCCCATGAACACCTGCGCGGGGAAGGTGTTGTACCAGAGGAAGCCGAAGCCGGCGCCGATCGTCGCGGCCGCGAACACCGCGAGCTCCCCCGCCGGGACCACGCGCGGGATGTCGAGGTAGTCGGCCAGGCTGGCGCCGAAGAGCACCGTGGACGAGACCCAGGCCAGCACGAGGTAGGTGACCATGTTGATCATCACCGGGCCGATGGCGAGACCGTCGAGCCCGTCGGTCAGGTTGACCGCATTCGAAAACGCCACGATCACGAAGGCGCCGAAGACCACGTAGGCCCACGGCGGCAGGGAGAGCGGGTACTTGTCGAACGACAGGAACGGAAACGCGAAGCGCAACCGCAACGGTGTGTCCCGCACGACCTCGAGCGGCGAGAGCGGGTTGGAGGGCTCCAGCCAGTCCTGCGGGAGGCTGCCCTCGCCCGCGTAGAACACGAAGGCGCAGACGCCCAGGGCGATGATCACCTGGAGGGCGAGCTTCCACTTCCCGGGCAGGCCGGCGGAGTCCTTGTACTTGACCTTGCGGTAGTCGTCGTAGAACCCGATCAGTCCGTATGCGACCGTCACGAGCAGCGCGATCCAGATGAAGGCGTTGGAGATGTTGGCCCACAGGACCGTGGGGATGACGACGGCGAAGAGGATCAGGCTGCCACCCATGGTCGGCGTGCCCGCCTTGGAGAAGTGGCTCTGGGGACCGTCGCTCCGCACGGTCTGCCCGATCTGCTGGGCCTGGAGCCGTTTGATGAACCAGGGCGAAAGGGCGAAGCAGATGAGCATGGCCGTGAGCAGCGCCGCGACCGCGCGGAACGGCACGTACCTGAGCACGTTGAGCCAGCCGAGCCAGTCGGCGGAGGTCCGCAGCGGGTAGAGCAGCTCGAGCAGCACCTCGCTACCTCCCTCCCCCTCGCCGCAGCACGGTCACGGCCCGCTCCATCTGCGCCACGCGCGAGCCCTTCACGAGCACCACGTCTCCCACCGCGGCCCGCGGCTCCACGAGGCGAGCCGCCTCCTCCGGCGACGCGGCGCACAGGACCGCGCCGCGGTCCATCCCCGCCCCGACCGCGCCCTCGCACAGCCAGCCGGCAGCGGGCTCGACACCGATCAGCGTGGTCACCCCGAGGCGGGCCGCGAGCGCCCCGATCCGGCGGTGCGCGGCCTCGCGCTCGCCGCCGAGCTCCGCCATCTCGCCGAGCAGGACATGCGCCCCGCCGGACCCCCGGTGCTCCCTCAGCACGTCGAGAGCCGCGGCGACGGAGCCGGGGTTCGCGTTATATGTGTCGTCGATGACGCGGAGCGCGCCGGCGTCTCGGTGCATCACGAGCCGGCCAGCGGCAGGCAGGACGTCGCCGAGCCCGGCCTCCACATGCTCCGCCTCGATCCCCGCAGCCACAGCCAGCGCCGCGGCAGCGGCCGCGTTGCGGGCGTTGTGCGCGCCGAGCAGGCCGAGGCGTGGCCGGACGGTGCGGCCAGGAAGCGCCAGCTCGAGTCGCTGCGTCCCGTCGGTCCCCGGCTCGCGTCCCGACAACCTGACGTCCGCTCCGGAGTCTTCTCCGTAGCCGATGCGCCGTCGGGCCGGCGAGCGCATCGTGCGGACCCGGGGGTCGTCGAGGTTGACCACGGCCGTGCCGTCCACGGGCAGCGACGCGAGGAGCTCGCCCTTGGCTCGCGCCACGCCGTCCAGGTCGCCGAGTCCCTCGAGGTGCGCCTCCGCGACCCTGGTGACGAGCCCGATCGTCGGCGCCGCGATCCCGGCCAACAGCTCGATCTCGCCGAACCCGTTGCACCCCATCTCGATCACGGCGAAGCGGTGCTCCGGCTCGAGCCGCAGGAGAGTCAACGGGACGCCGATGTGATTGTTGAGGTTCCCTCTTGTGAAGAGCGTGCTCCCGGCCCGCGCGAGCACGGCGGCGGCGAGGTCCTTGGTGGTGGTCTTGCCGACGGACCCGGTGAGCGCGATCACCAGAGCGGGCATCTGGCGCCGGTGCCAGGCCGCGAGCCGCTGGAGAGCACGGAGGGTGTCGGGGACCACGACGGCTGCGGCTCGATCGGGGAGGCACGACGGGTCGCCGACGAGCGCGGCCGATGCGCCGGTGGCGAACGCGCCGCGCACGAAGTCGTGCCCGTTGAAGCGCGGGCCCGCGAGCGCGACGTACAGCGCGCCGCTCGAGAGATCGCGTGTGTCCGTCGATACGGACGTGAGGCGGGCCTCGCCGTCTCCGACGAGCGAGCCTCCCACGGCCCAGGCCACCTCTGTCAGGCTCAGTCGCATCCCGCTCCAGCCTTCACCTATCGACCATCACCGGCCACCTGTCACCTTTTTCACCTCCCAACAGCGAGGGCCCTCTCCGGAGGCGAGTGTTCACGGGGGAAACCCCTTTCTGAAGAAAGGGTTCCCCCCCCTTCCCGAAAGACTTCAGAGATTTTTTCCTGCCGACACCTTCACAGTTCCGAAAAATGTTCACATCGGGGTTGTTAGAAAACCTGTCCAAGTCGTTTGAGGAGGGGGTCCGGGGGAGTGACTTTCATGCAACTCCAGAAAAGTCTCTCCCCCGTGAACGCTCAAGACCTTCTTTCGGCACCACCCCGAGTGACGACCCTCGGACGCCGGGCGGACACGCCGGTGGAGATGATCCTGGGAACCGCCGACAAACTGGTTTCGTCCTGGCTGGTCGATCAACGGTCGACCTGTTCCCCTCCCGCTGGACATCTCGTTTTAGCTCCACCTGCGCTCCGTGCTCATTCAGGGCTGGCCCGCCGCTCGCTGCTCTCCCTATAACCGCCAGCCCTTGGCGCCGCGCTGCCTCCGGCGACCTCGGGACCAAGGTCGCTCTCACGCGCGGCCCGACCTCCGACACCTCGCGCCCGCTCCGGCCACCGACCGGCATGGACGCCCGGCGTCCGGGAGCCATCACTTCGAGCTCACTCCCTCCTTTCGCGCCTCGATCGCGGCCCGGATCGCGTCCCGGGCCTCCTCCCGATCATCGAAGTGGATCGTTTCCGCCTTCAGGATCTGATACGGCTCGTGGCCCTTGCCCGCGATCAGGACGACGTCGTCCTGCCTCGCCGCGGCCACGGCGGCGCGGATCGCGGTCCGGCGATCCGGCTCGACGACGTACCCTTTCGCGGCGGCGCCCAGATCGGCGAGCGTCAGCCGGGCGATGCCGGTGGCGATCAGGCCGGGGAGCGCCATGTCGATGATGGCCCGGGGGTCCTCGGACCGCGGGTTGTCGCTCGTGACGACGACGAGGTCTCCGCCGCGCGCGGCGGCCTCTCCCATGAGCGGCCGCTTGAGAGGATCCCTGTCGCCGCCGCAGCCGAACAGGACCACCAGGCGCCCCCGCGTGAACTGCGCGAGGGTCTGCGTCACCTTGGTCAACGCGTCGGGCGTGTGGGCGTAGTCCACGAGCACCGCGGTGCCGCGCGGGTCCGGGACCCGCTCGAGGCGGCCGGGCACCACGGACAGGCCCGCCAACCCCTCGACGATGGCCCCGTCCGGCAGCCCGAGCGCGTCGCCGATGCCGACGGCGACGACCATGTTCGCCAGGTTGTGCTCGCCGATCTGGGGGCACCGCACCTCGATGCGACGCCCCCGCACCTCGAGCGTCGCCTCGGTGCCGTCCACGGAGAGGTGGCGCGCGACGACCCTGACGTCGGTCCCGGACGTCCCGGCGGCGCTGACGCGGACAGCCGGGCACCGCGCCTCGCGCGCCACCCGCTCGCCGAAGGCGTCGTCCACGTTCACGACCGCCACCGCGTCCGGCGAATGCTCGAGCTCGTCGGTGAACAGCCGGAGCTTTGTCGATCCGTACCGCTCCATGGAGCCGTGGAGATCGAGGTGGTCCTGGGTCAGGTTGGTGAAGGCGACCACGCGGAACCCGATGCCGTGGCTCCGCCGCATCGCGATGCCGTGCGAGGTGACCTCCATCACCAGGACCCTGGCGCCGCGCGCGACGAGGTCCGCGGCGAGCGCCTGGAGCACCGGGGCCTCGGGCGTGGTGTACCCTGACACCGTGGCGACGCCACCGAGCCGCACGTTGATCGTGCCGATCACGCCGGCGGGCCGCTCCGCGGCGGCGCACATGGCCTCGAGCATGTACGTGATGGTCGTCTTGCCGTTCGTCCCCGTGATGCCGACGGTCGGCACGCGTCGGGTCGGGTGGCCCGCGACCTCGCAGGCGGCCAGGGCGAGGGCACGCCGCACGTCGTCCACGGCGACGGTCGTCACACCAGCGCCGCCGTGCGCGGCGGCGCCCAGGAGCTCCGAGGCGACGACCGCCACTGCCCCGCGCCGGACCGCCTCCAGAGCGTGGTCCAGGCCGCGCGTGCGCGCGCCGTCGAGCGCGAAGAATACGTCTCCCGGCCGGACCTTCCGGGAGTCGTGCTCCACGCCCGAGACCAGCATGGACAGATCGCCGCGGTGAGCCACGACACGGCAGCCCCTGAGCAGTCGTTCGAGCGTGACATCACCCATGATGCTCCTCCACGGGTGAAGGCTCGTGACCCGCGCCGTCCCCATCCTCGCCGTCGTCGCCGGGCTGCTCAGTCGGCTCGGACTCCGGTGCCTCGAGCTCGACCTCCACGTCCTCGCCTGGTGGCATGATCCGCCCGGCGGAGGGCGGCTGGAAGCGGATGACCGGGTGCCTCTCGGGGTCGACCCGGTAGCCGGCGCGCGGCGCCTGCTCGACGGCCCGACCGGTCCCTTCGATCACGACATCGAGGCCGGCCTCGCCAGCGGTCCGCAGGGCCTGACGGATGCTCATGCCCGTGAAATCCGGCATCCGGGGCCAGGACGGATCGCCCTCGTCCGCGACCGGCTCCTGGTCCGCGGCAGTGGGCTCGTCGCGCGTCGCGGCTGCGTCGCCGTCGGCTTCGGCATTCGGAGGGACGACGACGTCGCGAGCGGCGTCCCGTCGGTTGGGCGGCACGCCCAGGTACCGCAGGGCCTGGTCGGCGATGCGCCGGAACACGGGGCCAGCCGTCTGGCCGCCGTAGTGGTTGATCACCGGCTCGACGAGGACCACGGCGATCGCGAGCCTGGGCCGGTCGGCCGGGACGAACCCGACGAACGACGCGAGCCACGCGTCCTCGGCGTAGCCGCCGTTCTCGAGGTCGGCGATCTGCGCGGTCCCCGTCTTCCCGGCCACGAGGTAGCCGTCGAGCGCGGCGTCGATCCCCGTCCCGCCCTCCTCCGTGACCGCCGTCATCATGTCGGCCACCATCCGGGCCACCTGCCGGCTCACGACGCGACGCCGGACCCTCGGCGTGAACTCCTGCACCACGGATCCATCGGGTCCGAGGATCTGGCGCACGATCATCGGCTCGTGGAGCCGGCCCTCGTCGGCGATGGCCGCGGTGGCCATGGCGAGCTGGAGCGTCGAGACGCCGACGCCCTGACCGAAGGCGATGGTGGCGAGATCGACGTCGTACCAGTTCTGCCAGTGGCTCAACCGGCCGCTCGTCTCGCCCGGCAGCCCGGTCCCCGTGCGCTCGCCGAACCCGAACCGGCGGATGTACCGGTAGAACATCGGCCTTCCGACCTCGAGCGCGATGTGAGCCGCCCCGATGTTGCTCGACCGTTGCAGGACCTGCGCGACGCTCAACCAGCCGTCACGGTGCGAGTCGTGGATGGTGTACCCCGCGATCTCCATCCGGCCGTTCTCGCAGAACACGGTGTCCTCGGGATCGACCACCCCGGCGTTGAGCGCGGCAGCGATCGTGAAGATCTTGAACGTCGAGCCCGGCTCGAACTGGTCGTGCACCGCCCGGTTGCGCCACTGATCGGGCCCGGCCGACGAGAACTCGTTGGGGTTGAAGTGCGGCTCGTTGGCGATGGCGAGGATCTCTCCGTTGCGCGGGTCCACCACGACGACCATGCCGGCCCGAGCCTCGAATGTCCGGATCGCGGCCTCGAGCTCCTGCTCCGCCAGGTGCTGGATGGTCCTGTCGATGGTCAGCACGAGGCTGTTGCCCTCCGGCGTCTGGTCCGTCATCAGGTCCTCGGTGAAGACCAGCCGCCCGCGGGCGTCGCGGAGCCCGCGGATGCCTCCCTGCTGGCCCCTGAGGACCTCGTCGTACTGGCGTTCGATGCCCTCGAGCCCCTGTGCGTCGATGCCGGCGAAGCCGATGATGTGCCCTGCGAGCTCGCGGTTGGGGTAGTACCGGCGCGACTCCTCGGTGATCTCCACGCCGGGCACTGCGAGAGCCGCCACCCGCTCGGCCTGTTCCGGCGAGACCCAGCGCCGGAGCCAGACGAAGTGCCGGTCGGAGGTCAGGGCCTGGCGCACGTCGTCCACGTCCATCTCGAGGAGGGCAGCGAGGCGCCCCGCCTCGAGCTCCACGTCGCCCGCGGCCCGGGCGAAGGCGCGGCCGTTCACGTAGACCGACGGCGCCCGGACACTCACGGCGAGGTCGTTCATGGCGCGGTCGTATATGGCGCCGCGCTTCGCGGGCAGGTGGATGCGGCGCACGTACTGGCGCTCCGCCATCTCGCGCAGCTCGTCGCTCCGCACGATCTGGAGGTCCCACGCCCGGCCGAGCACCTTGCCCAGACCTCCCAGGAATACCAGCGCCACCGCCACCATGCGGAGTCGGACCAGCAGAGCCCGCCGTGCGCTCCGGTCCGCGTCCATCAGTTCCGCCTCCCGGCAGCGAGCCTCGCGGCCCCGGGCCCATCGATCCTGACGATCCGGTCGTGGCCTGGCCTGTCCATGCCGAACAGCTCGCGCGCCTGGCGCTCGATGCGCCCAGGCTCCTTGAGCGTTGCGAGCTCGAGGCGGAGCTCGCGCTGCGTCAGGCGGAGCCGGCGCTGCTCGCCCTGGGACTGAGACAGCGCGTAGCCGGTCCGGATGATCTCGAACCGCACGTGGAGATGGGCGACGAAGGCCGCGCACGCCAGCGCCACGGCGATGGCCCAGATCCAGATGAACCCTCGCGCGCGGACGGGCTGCGCGCCGACGGCGATACCCCGCGTCTCGGGGTCAACGGGGAACCGCTCGGGCCAGACGGCGCGACCGAGGGTCATGAAGAACGCCCGCAACCCGCGCATACCGCCGCGCGCCGTCGCGCCATCGCTCGGACGC
>Ga0233425_10005647_pt1 | contig 19503 bp, 13 predicted proteins | sample Watercolumn_Towu_2_FD_181712 | JGI IMG/M metagenome (GOLD analysis project Ga0233425, IMG submission 181712) | Freshwater microbial communities from Lake Towuti, South Sulawesi, Indonesia - Watercolumn_Towuti2014_140_MG | ecosystem: Environmental > Aquatic > Freshwater > Lake | place... | reverse complement strand
GGAGAAGAGGAAAAACAAGTTCCCGAATTCCTCACACGAGGTTCTTCGGTTTGTTTCGCGTGAAGTTATCGTTGCCATATTCGGAAGAAACGTGCGGTCTTGGTCCCCTCGCCCCGGTACTCCGGGGAGAGGGACAGGGTGAGGGGCGAACGGCAAACAAGTCTTCCACCCTCACCCTATCCCTCTCCCGCCAGCGGGAGAGGGGACAAACGGGAAGTTGTTTTTCCTCCTCTCCTGACTCGCGGACGGACACGGCGTACGAGTGCCTGGACCTGGGCAGATAAATAGTCGGCTATTCTCTGTCCCCTCGCCCCCATGACGTGTTGCACACATCAGTTTGTGTTCTCGTCATAGATCTGTCGCAACACGTTATGGGGGAGAGGGTCGGGTGAGGGGGAATGCGACACACAACGCTGTTTTCGCGCAACACGATACGCTGCGGTAACATCGCTCTATTTCATCTCTTTATCGGCTCAGCCTGGGCCCCTCCCAAGGCATTATGGTGGAATCAGGCGAACCGCCGGTTGTTTCGCGACGCATGGGAGGAAGAACCGCTGGCCACATTCGGGACAGCCAACCACGACCCCTCCGGTCACGGCTTCCGCGCCGCTCGTCAACTCGTAGGCAACACCCGAGTCACCGATCTTTGAGAAGCGCGCGTCCAGGGACTCACCGCAGGGACAACACCACGTAATGCGATCATCGCCAACGTCCGAGGAAATGATTGCGCGCTGAGCGGACATCCCTTGCGTCACCCCTTTCCGGCAGAACCGAAAGGGACCCGGTGCATCCGCGACCGCGCCCTCACGTACTCACCGGTCATTTCAATCCCAGCTTTTCGGCCAATCGTCGTTCCAACTCCAGTTCCACGAGTTCTCGGAAACTGACCTCCCTTTTCTGGCGCTGCGCTTCAATCGCTGCCAGCGTTACCTTCTCGATATCGACACGCTGCAGATAGGCCCTCTCCATCTCAACCACCGTGACATCGACGCCGCTCTGCCGCGCCAGGATCAGGTTGTTGATAATCGCGCGCGCGTCGGACCTGCGCAGCGTCATGCCAACCAGAGACATGATCGACACCGGAACGCCAGAGAGAAAGGCCTTGCTCCACAACCGGAGGAAGTGGACCGCGATGATCATCACGAACACCACCGAAGCCACAATCGCCACCACGACAAGCAGAGCGAGAATCTGTGAGGGGCTCATGCGATGACTCCCGTACCGTGTGCTCGAGTGGAGTTACACATTGCGCCGTTTGATCTTAGCGTCAGGTTGCGTTATTCTGCCAGTACCTGGTTCGTCAACTGCCGTCCTGCAACCGCCTTAACAAGAACTCTTCCGCGAGGATTACCATGCCAGAACTCAACACGATGCTGTCGCGCCGATCGTTTCTCGAAGGTGCTGCTGCACTGGTTGCGTCGTCCGCAGTCGTTCGTCACGTCGGTGCTGAATCGGAGGCGAAGCCAGACTCGAGATTCGGCGGCGTGCAAATCGGCGTCATCACGTACAGCTACCGGTCGCTGCCGAATTCGGCTGAGGAATTGCTGAAGTACATCACCCGCTGCGGCATCAGTTCCGTGGAGTTGATGGGCGACGCGGCGGAGCGATTTGCGGGGGCTCCTGCCAGCGGCAAGCGCCCCGGCAAGGAACTGCTGGATTGGCGACTCTCGGCTTCCATGGACGGATTCAAGTCTCTGCGCCAGATGTACAACGACGCTGGCGTCAATATTCACATCGTGAAGTTCGGAGATATTGGCAATCCGGGCATGGCTGACGAACAGCTTGAATACTATTTCGCAGCCGCCAAGGCACTCGGCGCCAAGGGTATCACGCGCGAACTGTCCGAGGAGGCTGCCCAGCGGCTCGGACCTTGGGCGGACAAACACGAGATCATGATCGGTTTTCACAACCATACGCAATTGACTCCCACGACGTATGACGGACCAATCCTCTCTCACGGGAAGTACCTCGCCCTGAACCTGGACATCGGTCACTATGTCGCGGGGTGCAACCACTGCCCGATTTCGCTGATCGAGAAACACAAAGACCGGATTCTGAGCCTCCACATCAAGGACCGGAAAGTCAACAACGGACCCAACGTTCCCTTCGGGCAGGGAGATACCCCGGTGGCGCTGGTCCTGCAATACATGAAGCGAAACGGCTGGACCTTCCCCGCGGACATCGAGTTGGAATACAAGATCCCCGATGGGTCCGACGCCGTGCGGGAAGTGACGGAGTGCGTTCAGTTCTGCAAACAGGTACTGGCATAGTCGATGACGCCTGAGGGATCGTCATGGCGCCCCCAGTCCATCCAACAAGTACTGCCGCACGAACATGACCGTCGCGTAGAACTGAAAATCGGCATTGTTCTTCTTGCGGAACCCGTGCCCCTCGTCCTTGGCATTCAGATACCAGACCGGCCCGCCATTCTTCTTGACCTTCGCGACGATCTGTTCGGCCTCACTCGCAGGCACACGGGGATCGTTTGCTCCCTGCACGACGAACAGGGGCTTGGTGATGCGTGCTGCATTGTTGAGAGGAGCGGTCTTCTCGAAAAATGTGGCGAGCGCCGGGTCGCGTTCGTCACCGTATTCCGCACGCCGCAGATCGCGGCGGTAACTCTCGGTATTCTTGAGGAACGTTCCGAAGTGGGAGATACCCACAACGTCGAGTGCACAGCGGATGCGGTCGCTGCAATTCGTCGCCACGGCCAGCGTCATGTAACCGCCGTAGCTGCCCCCCGTGACCATGACGCGGCCCGGATCAAGATCGGGTTGCCGGGCGATCCATTCGAGCAATGCTCCGATATCTTTCACGGCGTCTTCGCGCCGGATGCCGTTATCCAGCGCAACGAAGCTCTTGCCATAGCCGGTGGAACCGCGGACGTTCGGGAAGATCATCGCTACGCCGAGTTCGTTCAAGAAGAAGTTGTTTCTTGCCTGGAAGGTCGGTCGCGACTGGCCCTCGGGACCACCGTGGATGTTGACAATCACCGGACGGCGGCCGGTGAACTGCTTGGCAGCCGGGTAATAGAACCCGGAGATCTCTCGCCCGTCGAACGATGGCCAGCGAACCAAGCGTGGTTCCATCAGAGTTTCCGGATTCAGTCCGCCCAGTTCGCTTTCGGTCCAACGGTCCAATCTGTTGGTGGATGCATCCCAGGTATAAACGTCGGAAGTGGAGCGGGCCGCAGTGATCGTGAAGGCGATTTCGCGGCTATTCTCGTGCCAGGCACCACCCGCAATAACGCCGTCCGGCAAACCCTCGATCGGGCGATACTCGCGCGTCGCGGTGTCCAGCACGTACGCTTTGGATATGCCGTCTTCGTTGGTAATGAAGCAGATCCGCTGACCGTCCCTGGACAAGTCGAAGTTCTCCACGTCCCATGAAATCCGTTCGGTCAACAATTCCAGGTTCTTCGTCGCGAGACGAAAGAAGGCTAATCGCCTGAATTCGTCCCCACTGTCGGTCGTGACATAGAAGCCCGAACCATCTTTGCTGAAGCGACCGCCTCCGTACGCGACGTCTTCCGCATCCGTGTTCAGTTTCCTCTTGGCACCCGTCTTGGCATCCACCAGCCAGAGATTGCTCCGGGTAACAGCCAGGTATTCACTCATCAGGATCTGAGAGTCGTCGGGGGACCAGTCGAGCACTCCCCAACCGCCACCCGACAGTTCCGCCAGCAGTTTGTCGGAGGATTTGACGAGCAGATCTATTACCCACAGGTCGCGGTCTGCGCCGTTGCGGCGAGTGGATGAGTAGGCGATCTGATCCTTGGCCTTGTTCCAGACCCATCCGCCATTCTGCGAACGTCCGCCGTCACTCAGCAGCGACGCATTGCCGCTGGCGACGTCGAAGCGGTATAGTTGCGTGAATTCATTGCCACCGACGTCCTTCGCGAACAAGAAATAGGCGCCCGCCTTCGGCTCCCATTCCGCCGCTCCCACCGGCTCGCTGTAGAAGGTCAGTTGCCGTCTTGCACCACCCGGCATGCGCAGCTCATGGATCTGGGCCGTGTTGCCGAATCGCGTCGAGATCAGCATTTCCCGCTTGGCGGGGTGCCAGCTGACAAATTGCGCGCTGCGGGATTCCGTGTACCGACGGACTTCGTCGGCAACGGACGCCGGGATGTCGGGGATCCCTTCTGCAATCAGATTGTCCGCCGGCCGGATTGTCTGAGCGAGAGCCAGCGGTGCGAGACCGAGCAGTATCTGCGACAAGATCGCCGACGCGACTGCGGAGATGAGCTGTTTCATATCGGTGTACCACATTGAACTTGAGGATCTTCAGGCATGCCGCTCTTCCGGCAACTGGCGAGTTCACGCGTTCATCGGCCAGGGAAGGTGACCGGCTGTCCGTGCTGGCTCGCCCATTGCAGTGTCGCCTCGAGCTTGGGATACGCGGACGGTGGACTGTCATAGTATTCGGCCAGGCCCCAAGCCCCGTGGTTGCTGTACTTGCCGATGGACGAGAAGACCGCCATCACATCGCCGCCGACACGAGACCATTCATCGTAATAGCGCAGGTAGAGTTGGCCCATGCGGGCATGACGATTGCACGCGTGCATGGTGGCGCTGATCTTCTCAACCAGGTCCCGGTCCTTCACAAACGCCACCATGTGCTGACCGCCTTCATAGGCGATGAGTCGGACACCGTATTTGTCGGCAATCGCCTTGGCGCGCTGCATGCGCTCCAGGCTGTCCGCGAAGGCGGTCTTTTCGAAATGATCCAGCATCTGGTCCACCGTCCAATCCTTCATCTGGTCACCGAGGTCGGCCGTCTTGCCGCGGCCGATGCTGTACGACATGTACGGAGCAATGGCGAGTGCGTCTGCGTGTTTCGCCGCGTCGCGGAAGCCAAGCACTCCCTCGGACACCGCGGTATTACCGGCTTGCGACGGCAGGACGCGCACAAATCGTTCATGGCCGCCGAACACTTCCTCCCAGATCCGAAATATCTCCAGGGAACGTTGTGCCGTGTAGTACCACGCGGCCTGCGCGCCTTTCTCCTTGGGAGCCAGACCGAGAGCGATCCCACGTTCGCTCGCATAGCGCGTTTGGGCGAACTGCCAATTCCAGACTTCGTTGGAGTACTCGATGTAGATCTTCAGCGCCGGGTCAAGCCGCTCCTTGACCAACTGCGCAAATCGGCGAACGAAATCGTCGTCCGCCTGGTGCGGCAGGCAGAACCAGGGATCGATCTTCTGGCGATTGCACAATTCAATCATCCACTCCAGGGCCACACCGCGTTTGGAGAACGTTGCGTGCTGGAGTGTCGGCCGCTGGCTCCAGGTGCTGATTTCGGAACCATTGGTGTGCATCCAATCCATGAATCGAAAACAGGCGAATCCCTGCCAACGACGCAGGAAGGCCGGGTGAAAGGGATCCCGCTTCCACGTCTGCTCAAATCCCGGCATGATCACGCGGATGTTGCGCACGTAGTCGCTCGGATCGGTTTCCTTGATCTGTACCGAGAATCCTCCCTGGCTGGAGTCCACGTCGATGCGGATCCGGCCAGGTTGACGATCTTTGACACGGGCGCTCTTGCCGAAGTCCAGGGTACCCGTTCCTTCGTAAAGCACGGTGTACGTGCCCGACGGGTAGTGTCCGTTACTGATGGTGCACACCATGGCCTCGGCGTAGCAGCCCGCTTCCAGCTTCTTGACCCAGCCCCATTCGTCGAGTTCGATCGCGGGGCCTTGTCCCCAACCGGCGCCCTTGCGCTGGCTGATCCACGGCCGCGACGTGCGGAAGACGTCCACAAACGGCAACTCCGTCATCCAGTCGGCCGGCCCGGCCAGGTTAATGCCCAGTCTCGGTACGGCTGGAGGCGCTGCAGCGTCGGCCATCGCTGCGGCGGACAAGAGTACCCAGCCAGCGGAAAGGACCAACAGTCTCATCGTCGATTGCTCCTTGTTCCGAAGGGACGGTTCGGCATCAGCTGACGCGTCATTGGCGTCTGCAAAGCTGCCGGCTACTGCCAGAATTTTCGCCGATGCTCGGCCGCGTGCTGCCTCAGCGTCTCCCTGGTCGCATTGTGCTCCGGCGCATCAGCCAGATTGTTCCACTCGTGCGGGTCGGTCTGAAGGTCGTAGAGTTCAGGCGGCTTCTTCGCATCCGCGCACTCGATGTAGCGGAACCGTTCCGTGCTGACCGCGAGATAGTAAGGTTCTCCGTTACGCGCGGTGATCGTAAAGGCGGCGTGGTCCCACGCGGCGGACGGGTCATCCAGCAGCGGGCGCAGGCTGCGGCCCTCCAGGTCACGTCGGGCTGGCAGCTCACAAAGATCGACCAGCGTGGGATACAGGTCGATGTATTCCACGACCCGTTGACACGCCTGACCTGTTGCACGGCGAGGCGCGGCGATCAACAGCGGCACGCCGCACGATTCCTCGTAGGGCGTCCCCTTGCCCCAATAGCCGCCGCGGGTGCCCAAGTGGTAGCCGTTGTCCCCCAGCATGACTACGATAGTGCTGTCCCAGAGCTGCAAGCGGTCCAACGTGTCGAGCAAACGGCCCAATTGCCGATCCATGAAGCTGATGGCTGCGAAATAGGCCCTCAGCGAAGCCCGCCGCGACTCATCGGACGCGGCCGGCTTTTTCGGGTCGCCTCCGGGTCGCGGCACTGTCCCTCGGTCCGGCAGCATCACCTGATCGAGCGCGTAGCGATCGAAATCGACGCTCGGCACGATCCAGGGCAGATGAGGGCGGCGAAACCCGCAGGCAATGAAGAAAGGCCTGTTGCCTCGCACTCCCAGTTCGATCAGGGCGGCAATGCGCCGCGACGTGTTCGGGTCGATCAACTTTTCCTCCGCGACGTTCAGCCGCGACCAACTGCCCCCCTCACCGGTGTCGCCATCAAGACGGCCGTCCGCGACCACGCTGCCTCCCAATCCGAGTTTTTCGATTTCACTGGGCTGGTAGATGACCTTGCCGTCCGGCGTCCCTTCCTCGGTCACTTCCCAGCATTCCGGAACATCGCGGCCGATGTGAAAGACTTTGCCAACCCGGGCGGTGAAATAGCCTTGCTGTTGGAAGTATTCCGGCAGGAACACGGCCTGCTGCAGCGGCACCGTCCGCGAATGGCCTTCGTTTCCGAACATACGCGTTTGCTCAGGCCTTCTCCCGCTCAGAAACGAGACGCGCGAAGGACTGCAGACAGGGTATTGGCAATAGGCCCGATCGAACCGCACGGACCGCGCTGCCAGGCGGTCCACGTTCGGCGTCTTCACGAGCGGGTGACCGTAACAGGGCAGGCTCCGGTTCAAATCATCCGCGATGATGAACAGGACGTTGTTTCTCGGTTCACCACCATTGATGGGATTGGCGAAAATGCCCAGGATGGATATGGCCACGTGCAGCCAGAGTCTCATGAGCTGTGAACTCCCAGCGGGTGAAGGGGCAGACGAGTTCCGCGACTGGCTCGACGGAGGCCCGTCCGAGGTACTCTTGAGGAATCACCGTCGATTGTGGCCGACGAACCGACGACATTCAACCGCGGCGGGACGTTCGACCGGCAGGAACTGGCAAGCAAATGTCATCTCAACACCCCGGAGGTGCGCCATGATTCGTGGAGTGCTTTGGCTCGTTGTGGGGTTTGCGGTACCTGCTGGTCCTCTCGTGGCGACTGTGCCGGAGTCGCAGAGCGGAGACGTGGGCCTTGCGGCTGCGGTGCGGCCGTTTCCGCGCGCGGCGCTCGTGCCCGAGGCGACCGACCCGCGCAACGGGCAACTGCTGGATGCGTACCTCGATTCGATTCGAGCCTGGGGCGACGTGCTGCGGAAAGAGTTTCTGCCGGTCCCCCAACAGCCAACCTGGGGATATTACGGGCTCGGTGGACACACCGAAGATGAGGTGCGGCCGATCGCTTACGCGGTTCTCGTCAACGCATTCCTGGCCGAGGCCGCGGAACCCAGGAGTGCCTTTGGCGAGGAGCGGCGGCAATTGTGCCGCGAACAGTGCCTGGCCGCCCTGCGGTACCTGACGCAGGCCCATGTGACGGGCGCCGGACGGTGTCTGGACGGGCAACCGTGGGGCGACCAGTGGCAGTCGGCGATGTGGGCTCGGGCGGCCGCGCTAGGGGCCTGGATGGTTTGGCATCGGCTGGACGGGCCGCTGCAATTGGCCGTGGCCAGGATGGTGGAACACGAAGCCGACCGTTTTCCGGGTAAGGAACCGAAGAACAGTGAGTTCGGAGACACGGGAGCGGAGGAGAACGCGTGGAACGCCTTGCTGCTCAGCTTGGCCTGCAACATGCTGCCCGCGCATCCCCGCGCCGCACTCTGGGATGAGGCCGCTCGGAGATACCTGTACAACTCTCTCTCGGTGGCAGCCGACAGAACCGACAGTACGATGGGTGACGGTGACAAGCCAGTGAAGCATTGGGTCACGACGGTCAATGCTCACCCGGATTTCACCGTGGAGAATCATGGTCTGGTCCATGTTGGTTATCTGAAGCTCACGATCGATGAACTGGTCCAGTCCGCCACGCATTACCTCGTTGGCGGCGCTCCAGTACCCAAGGCCTGCCAGCATCACCTGGCGGACGGATGGCGCGTCATGCGCCGTTGCATGGACTGGGACGGCGCCTCCGTATACTTCGGGGGCAACGATTGGAAACTGGTGCACACGCAGTGCAGTGATGTCGTGTCGTATGCCTACCTGAGCCTGCTCAACGGCGATAGCGACGCTGCTTACCTGGAGAAGGTCGCACTCGACGTGTTGCGCCGAATCCAGCGCGAAGAACAGGGATACTACAACGCGCGCCGCGACCTGGAGTACGGCGGCTATGTGGCGTCCGGGTTGATTGCCTGTTTCTTAGGGCACGCATTGCAGGGGGCGGAAGTGCCGCCGGTGACGGCGGAGCAGTTCAATTTCAGTGCCAGCGGCGTGACCTACCTGGAACATGCCAAGGCGATTGTGCACCGCACTCCGACCAAGTTTGCATCGTTTGCCTGGGGCCCGAAGCGTATGGCCCTGGCAATGCCCGAGAACGGCAGTTGGGTGATCTGGCCGCACTTTGCCTCCTATCTCGGTCTGGTACAGGGCCTGGATAGCTCCGCCCGGAACGCGCGGCTCGAGACCCTCCACCCCGACGTACGCCCGGATGGCTTTTCCGTGACGGGAAGGTTGCGTCGCCAGCCAGGCGATCTGCAACAGGATTTTGCCTGCATATCGCCCCCCGGTGATTGGCTGATCTATGTCGAGCGCTGGACCGCGCCGGCAGGACAGTATCTCGCGCAGCGCGAAACCGGCGTCATCGGACTCGAGTATCCGCTCGGTGGAAACGAGCGTCATCTCACGACCAGGCAGGGAACGGCCGTCGTCGCGGGAATAGGTGGCAAGCGGCAAGTGCGTTCCTTGGCAAGCGATTGGCTCAACATCGATGACCAGGTCGGTTACATCGTCTGCCGTCAGCCGGGGCGCGTCAATGTCATGCGGCATCACGATGAAGTCGCAGGTTCAGGTCGTGTGCCCGTGCTGCAGGAATGGATCAGCCTGGTCGGCGATCCCGAGGAAGCGCCGCGCGTCAACCAGGATTGGGCCTGCATCGTGACATGTCTGAATCAGCCGGCGCAGGCCACGGCGCGGATTGGGCAGACAACATCCTTTGAAGTCGACGAGGATACCGCTGTCTGCCGCGTGTCGGACATTGAAGTACGCATTGACTTCCGCAACAACAGGGTCGCGCTCGGCGAACCGTAGCCCCGTGCGGAGTCCGGCGTCCAACGCTGCTCCTGGTTCTCCGTGACCGCCTCACCCGGTTCCGGGACACGAAAGAACCACGAACAACGCCGGACCCACCGATCCTCACTACTATTCCGGAATCCGCAGTTCGCCCAGGGTGCGGCGGAGCCAGGCGAGCGAGCGTTCGATGAGCGGACCGGCTTGTCCTTCGCACTCCATACTCAACACTCCCTGGTAGCCGTTGTCGCGCAGAATCGTCAGGCACTGGCGGATGTTGGCAGCATTGACGCCTTCGCCCAGTGCACAGTGGCTGACGGCAATACCCGTCTCCTCGCCGCGCACGGCGGCGGCCAGAGACCCGCTGACGTCCTTGACGTGCACGTGACTGACACGCTTGACGAAACGCTGCAGGAATTCGACGGGATCCCGCCCCGAGATGAACGTGTTTCCGGTGTCCATGTTCATGTTGAGGAACGGGCTGTCGCAGAACGCAAGCATCTCCGCCATACGATCCGGGTTCGTGGTGAAATAGCCGTGCACCTCGATGTTGATGGTGATTTCATACGCCTCGGCCACTTCCACGATCTGCTGATAGCTGCGTTTCATGATCTGCATCGCTTCGGCATCATTCAGTCCTTCCGGTTGATGCAGGCCATCGGTCGTGGCGATGCGCTCGCAGCCGGCCAGCTTGGCCCATTGCAGACTACGCAGGACGTAGGGGACTCCGAACAGCGGTCCGTCTTTGCCGGACAGAGGGTAGGCCGCATCGACTTGCGAGAACCGGACTCCATAGCGGTCCATCTTGCGTCGCAGCAGGACGGGATCCTCATGCAATGCCACATGGGGCTGGTAACCCAATCCGTGGATCCAGCTCACGCCGTCGATCAGGCCGCACTCGATGAAATGCACTCCATTGGCCTGCGCCCACTTGAGGCACTGCTCGAAGTTCCAGTAGGCCGAATTGAACGCGTCGGTGTGGAAACCGATTTTCATCTGTGGGTCCTCGTTGTCTGTGGCCGTTCGAGTACTGCAACTCCGTCCGGCCGCGGTGGCAGGGCTATTCAACGACGCTTATACTGGTTCGTTACGCGGATGGCAATGATCCTCGGCATGAGAAACACTAGGTGAACACCATGACCATCACACTACGTCCGCCGGCTCTCGCGCTGGCCGTCATGTTCCTGACTTGGACCACCGGCCTATGGGCCGCGCCAGCCGCTTCCGATGCCAGGCCGAATATCCTGTGGTTGACGTGCGAAGACACCGGGCCGCAGTTGGGCTGTTACGGGGATACCTATGCCGACACGCCGAACCTGGATGCCCTTGCCGCGCGCGGCACGATCTACTCGCACTGCTGGTCGAACGCGCCCGTCTGTGCCCCGGCGCGCACGACGCTGATTTCGGGCATGTACCCCACGAGCATGGGCGCGGAGCACATGCGCAGCACGGTGCCGATGCCCGCGGACTCGCTGGGCATATTGATGTACCCGCAGTATCTCCAGCAAGCGGGATACTACTGCACAAACAACGCCAAGGAGGACTACAATCTCGCAAAGCCGGGCCAGGTGTGGCACGAATCGAACACCAAGGCTCACTGGAAGAATCGCGCGGCAGGCCAGCCCTTCTTCGCGATCTTCAATTGCGAAGTCACGCACGAGAGCAAGGTCCGCGCCCGGCCGCACGAGGCCGTCCACAATCCGCAGAAGGTCCGCGTGCCCGCCTACCATCCGGACACACCGGAAGTGCGCCAGGATTGGGCCCAATATCATGATCAGATCACGGTCATGGATGGCATCGTAGGGAAGCGGCTGGAGGAATTGCGGGCCGCCGGTCTGGAGGATGAGACCATCGTATTCTTCTACGGTGATCACGGACCGGGCATGCCGCGCTGCAAGCGGTGGCCCTACAACTCCGGCTTGCAGGTACCTTTGATTGTCTACGTACCACCCAAGTACGAGCACCTGCTCACGCCGGATTGTCCGCGGGGAGGCCTTTGCGATCGTCTCGTGTCTTTTGTGGATTTTGCGCCAACCCTGCTGAGTCTCGCGGGCGTTCGCCCCCCGGAACACCTCCAAGGCCACGCCTTTCTCGGCCGCTTCGCGGCACCGGAGCAACCGTATGTCTACGGATTCCGCGGACGCATGGACGAACGCTACGACCTGGTCCGCTCGGTGCGCGACAAGCGCTACGTCTATTTGCGCCAGTACATGCCTCACAAGATCTACGGCCAGCACGTGAGCTACATGTTCGAGACTCCCACGACCCAAGTCTGGAAACGCCGGTTCGACGCCGGTCAACTGTCGCCGGAGCAGCGGCACTTCTGGGAGCGCAAGCCGCCGGAGGAGCTGTACGACTTGCAGGCCGACCCCGACGAAGTGCACAATCTGGCGAGTTCTCCAGAACATCGGGAGGTTCTGTTGCGGATGCGAAAGGCCCTGCGCGACTGGATCCTGCAGGTGCGGGACGTGGGGTTCCTGCCCGAACACGAAATCCATGCCCGATCCGCCGGCTCCACCCCGTACGAGTTGGGGCATGACGCGGGCAAGTATCCGCTGGAACGAATTCTCGACACGGCCGAACGAGCATCCGAATTAGCGCCGGAGCAGATCCCGGAACTGGTGCAGCGTCTGGCGGATCCGGACAGCGCCGTGCGGTATTGGGCGGTGCTGGGGCTGCAGATGCGCGGGTCAGAAGCCGTCACAGCGGCGCGCGGTCAACTGGTTGGACTCTTCGCGGATGCGGCTCCCACCGTGCGCGTGGCGGCGGCCGAAACCGCGGCGCTCTTCGGTGAACCGGCGGATCAAGAAGCTCTGCGCGTTCTGATCAAGTCGGCGGATGCGGAACGAAACGGCGCGTATCTGGCCATCCTGGCGCTGAACGCGATCGACGGCCTCGGGGAGCGTGCCGCACCGGTTCTCAATCAGGTTCCCGATTTGAAGGTGAAGGATCCGAATGCGCCGGCGCGTGCCAACGGTTATGCGGAACGCCTGGTCCGCACGATCACGGAACGATAGGAGGGGCCGCACCGCGTGCTGGCGACCGTTGCGCTTTCACGACCGGGGATGACGATTTCACGACCGGGGATGACGATGCCGGCCGCCCGAATCGCGTCACGCCCTCGTCGGCCAGCAGGCGCCGTTTCATGGCGAGTCCCTGCGGCGCCGAGTAGCCGCCGAGCAGTCCGCCCGCGGCGACGACTCGGTGGCAAGGCACGATGAGTGGAAAGCGATTCGTGGCCATCACCTGGCCCGCGGCCCGCGCAGCTTGCGGATGGCCGGCGCGCCGGGCCAGTTCCCCATAGGTGACGGTGCGACCCGCGGGAATGCGGCGGCAAGCGCGGAGAACCTTCTGCTGGAATTCCGTCAGCCCGGTGACATCCAGGTCGACATCCAGGAAATTGTCGCTGTGCTCCCCGTGGGCGTACGCTTGCAGGCGCGCGATCCAGAGTTCGGCCGTTGTGCCTAGCGGATCGCCGGGTGACGCGCTGCGGCAGCGAGTCGCCCGCGCCGATTCGGCCGCTGAGGGATGGCCGAACGTCAATTCGACCAAGCGTCGATCATTCCACACGAGCGACATCCAGCCCAAATTGCTGGGAAAAACCGCGAAGTGGGTGCTGTCCATGGTGATCCGCTGGCCAGGCAGCCGCTCCTGGAATAAGATGGGGCAGGTACGACTCGGACCGCGCGTCATCTCTTGTGTACCGGTCTCAGCGCGACCTTGGCGAATGGTCGCTGAGACGGCCTTCGCGTGGCCATTGTACAGGGAAGACGGTGTTGTTTGTAGCCGCTGGCCCTTGACGTGGTCCACGCGCGCTGATTCGCGCAGAGGAGCTCCCGGCATGAATCGTTACAGTTCGTATAGTGACGACCACTATGTCAACATGCATCTCAATACCGAGATGGAATTGCCGCAAGGCCGCGAGGCCCTGTTGCACTACTTCGAACAGATTCAGAAGCGCTACCCAACGATGCGCAACTTCTACAGCCGGGACCGCGGTGAATTCGTGTTGGAGGAAGACAAAGACACCGGGAGCTATCGCTGGGCCACCGTGGAGCAGCGGCGGGTCTGTTCCGGGTTCGTCAATCCGACATCCGTCGACGAAGCGTTGTCGCAGCACCAGGCCGTGTTGGAATTGGCGCCCTATGCGCTCTCGGTGAGCCCGCTCGATTGCGAATCGCTGAACGTGATGTTCGGTTTCGACTATACCTATCGCGGCAACCATAACGAGTTGCTCGTCGAGGCGCTGGGGGTCGCGCCGGCTTTCGAGCGCATGCTGGAGATTCCCGGCGCCACCGTGATCTGCAGCGAGCCGGTGTTGCAGTTGGCTCTGGACGCCGAATGCCGCACACAGTGCCGCTTGAGTTTCGAGACGCGGACCAGTGCCTATCATGTCCGGACGGCGGAGTATCCGGAAGAACAATTGAGTGTCTACCTGACGGCACGCCGTTATGGCAGTCTCGAAACGGGAGAGTCCTTCGCCCTGGCCATGACGCGTTTGGCCGATGCGTGCGCGGACATCGTCGACCGATACGTCATCGACAACGTCCTGCGTCCTTTGCAGCAAGCCATTGCAATCAAGTGAACACCGGCCTCGGACGGCGCGGCGACGTCGTCCTGCGGGTGCTACTTCCGCCCCCTGTGGCGCTGGCCGCCACCGGAGTTCCGCGAGCGGGATGCCATGTTGTTGGAGACGATGTGATCGATCGCTTCACCCCAGGAAGGAATTCGCCGGTGCTTGGGCCGGACACCTTCTCCCGCTGTGTCATCATCGTCGAGGTCTTGATCGTCATCCTCTGAGTCGTCAGGCTCGTCATCGTCCGCGGATGGGGTGTCGTCTGCGTCCGCCGTCTCGCGGTTCGCTTCTCTTGGAGTGCGGCGCCGCTTCCGCCGGCGACGCTTCGGACGTCGCTCCTCGGAGTCCGCGTCCGGTTCCGATGCGATGGCGGGTGCCTCCGCGTCTCGCTCGTCCACGACATCTCCTGCCTCGGCAGCGTCTTCCTGGTCCTCGCCGGCCGGAGCATCATCAGCGGAGTCCTCACGCCGCCGTCGCCGACCGCGTCGTCGCCGGCGCCGCCGTGTTGCCGGTTCCGCGTCGTCCGCGTCTGCCGGTAGATTACCCGCCACGTCGTCGTCCGCCGTCGTCAATTCCAGTGCGTCGGCGACTTCTTCCACGAAACATGTCGGCGCGGTCTCGAGGGGATCAATGCGGTCAGCGTCCGGCGCGTCGGCTGGGACGGAGTCCTGCCCACCGGTTTCCTGGGCTTCGGATGCCACCGGGACGGCAACCACATCGGGGATTACCGCCGCCGACTCCAACTCGGGCTCCGCCACCGGGGATGATGGCTCCAACACGGATGCCGGCTCAGGTGGGCTGGCCAACCCCAGTTCGCTGGCCACCCATCCCCAATGCCTCTCGCGTTTGGGTGCCGCGGGTTTGGGCTCGCGACGCTGTGCCGGCGGTACCGGCGCGGACACGTCCGGCGCCGAGGGTCTCGCTACGGCGGGGGCAGCCGTCTGTTCGTTGACCTCCGCACCCAGAAGCTCCGCAAGTGCTTTCCAACGTTCGTGGCCAGGGTTTTCGCTCATCCGATTCTATTACCGCCTAGAGGGAAGAAATTCTGTCGGGACCTGCCCGGTCTGCGTCGCACTCAAGACCCAGTACTATAGCCGGTCCAAGGCCGCAAGTGAATTCCACGGGGCTCGGCATATTGGTGAGCGTTCACTTGTGGGTGGGGGATTGGCGCATCTTTCGGCGTTGGCGGCCGGCCGCCGGGACCAATTGTTGTCCGAAAATTTGGGCCGATCCCCGTCTCTTCACCGACCCGTGAACGCTCACGGCGCATTGCCGCCGACCGTCAAGCGGAGCAGTGGTTTTCAGCCCACGTCACTGTGCATCCGCAGGGAGGGCCTCCGGCCATACCACCGCGAAATGGCTGCCAAGCGACGGTGACAGCACGTCGAAGCCAAGGGGTGACTTCGGGTTGGCAGGCGGCGTTCCGGCCGGCTCGGTCGCAACGCAGCGAGAACGTGCTGCAAATAGCGGCAGTCCGATAAGTGCTGTCACAATTACGGCCCCGCAGTGCCGGGAGCACGTAGTGTCTTGGCCGCTGCCGCCACGAACGAGCTGCCGGCACAGCCCCCGTTGGGCGTCCTCCCGTTACTCGGTCGGAGCGCCAACCATGAACGTGCCGTTGTCCGCAACTCGGAACAAGGGCCGGAAGTAATCCGGGCCGCAGAAATTCTGGCAACCGGGATACCACACGACGTTGATGCCGATGTTCCAGGATTCCTGGGCGTAGCCGTTTCCTGCCGAACCACTGGCCTCGTGTGGAATCAGATAGGCGAAGTTCGTATCCAACGCCCAATTCGTCCCGACGGGAATATGGATGTCCGCGCCGATGTAGCCATCGCCGTCGCCGCTGAACCCGGCCGACCAGCGTGCCTCGGCTCCATTGGTCTCTTCAAACCGCCGCCGGTAGAAGAAGGCAAACAGGTCCGTTGACTCCCACGCTTCCAGGGTCCGATTGATCCGCGGCTGCAGGAGTTCCGACTCCGCCGTGTGCTCCCCGGTTCCCGATGTGAACCAGAAACCCAGTTCGTGCATGCAGGGAAATACCCAACTGGCTTCCCCTCGCATCTGCAGCAGATCAGTGGCGGAATACCAGTCCTGGGACATGTAGTCCAGCACGACACCGCCCTGCATACCCCAATCCACGCGGCGGAAGACACCACCGGTCATGAAGATCTGATTGCGGATCGAATCGGTGAATTCTGCCCCTGAGAGGTTACTTTGCGTGGCTCGCATGCCGATCTGACCCCCGAAGGATCCGCAGGTGAATGGAAGAGGAAAGCCCCAGTTGAGACCTTCGTTGAAACCGAAACTGCCCGTTCCACCGCGGTTCATCGGGCCGGTGAAGCCTTGCACGCCGGCATAGATTTCCAGGTTATCGAAGCAAATGGTGATGCACGGCCGAGCGCAGCCAGCCAGCTCCGGACCAATGACTTCGCCTCCCATCAGACCTGGTTCCGACATGGTCGGGTCAAATACGCCCTCATAAATGATTTCGCCGTCGCGTGGCACTCTGTCCGAGGGACTGCTGATTTGCGGACCCGGCATCACCTCCGGTGCGGGCTCCGCCAGCACGCTCGTCGGATGTGTCGTTCTCGGCGACACGGCAGTTCCCACCATCCCGCCATTCGAGACAACTCGGCTCGCTGGGCGCCGCGCGGTCGTGGGTGCTCCGTAGGAGGTCTGCCGCACCGTGCGCGGTTCGTGCGCGGGTGGCAGATTCTTCGCGGGTGGTGGAGGGGCCAAGTCCTCAGAGGGCGTACGGCTCGTTTCCGGCATGGTCAAGGCCGGCCCGACCGTCTCCGCGATCCGTTGCGGTTGTCGCAACGGATTCACGGGTATCGTGGCCTGACCGCGAAGTTGTCCCGTGCCCACGAAACATGCGGCGGCAAACGCTCCACTCGCAAGGATATGGCCGAGCGCTCGCTTCGAGATGTTCATCAGTACGTCCTCTGGTTCACGCTTTGGGAGCGGTAACAACGGACCATGTTGCCTGGTTGCGTCAATATCGGACGCAGGCCAGCCGGAACTTTCGGCAAATTCGGAATATCCGCCATAATCAGCAAGATCACCGCACATGGCGCACACTGCGTACATTTCCTGTCTTGTTTCGTGGCCAGTTTTCTGGCGATTGCTTGCGCGGGACCGTCGCCGGTGCCGAGGCCGTCCCACCACTGCCTCTCGTTCTCGTTCTGTGTGCTGCAAGTCATGTGGAACGCGCGGTTTGCGCTTCATTGGTCAGGTTCACGATCCGTGGTCTGCGTATTCTAGGAAGACTCTTCTGATAGTTCGGGTTGTAGCAGTCGAAACGGAAGCCCTGATCGTTCCTGTCGTGACGGTTCGATGAGTTCTATCGGAGAAACCGGTTTTGTGTCCGCGGCGAACCATGCCGCCGGGTGAACCAACCATCTCGAACTGGAGACCGAATGATGAAGAGTCTGTGCGGGCTGCTTGCAGTGCTATCCGCCTGCCTCATGTGTACGGCGTCGTTGGACGCCGGAGGCGGCCACATTCTCGGGCGTCCCATGAATACGTCGGTCGGCGTCGGATACATGCAGGGCACGCCCATGTACGCCGGCTGCAACGGGTGCGAGGTCCCGTGCGGTGTGGGATGCGGTCCCCGATGCCCGGGACTTCTGGCAAAGATCGCGGGCGGGATTGACCATGTGCTCAAAGCCGTTTTTTGCGGCCATCGGTTTTGCGACCCGTGCGGCGTGGTCATGTGCGGCGACTGCGTAGCCGCTCCCGCATGCGGGTGTGATGCTGGCTTCGACGGTGTCATCGAAAAAGGCACGCTTGTGCCGGGCGGTCCTGGTGATCCGTTCATCGAAGATCCACAGTTGCCGGCGGCGACGGAATCCCAGACCCGCCACTATCAATTGTGGAACATGCCTCGGCCGGTCACGCACTACCGAGTTGTTCCCAACGCCGGCACGCGCTCGTCGGTCAGGAGCACAGCCGTTCCGCGCAGGATCGACGTGTCAGAAGAAGCCCAGCCGCTTCCGGCCGCGAGCATGTCCTCCGAGGCCGCGATTATCCGCAACGTGAAGCCGGCAGTGCGCCCCACCAGCACCGAATCGACTGACCTGCGCCTTCCACGCAATCCGCTTCGCGACTGATGCAGAGCGGATCAGAACGGTGCGACCTGCAGCCGGCAAGGGACGAGCTGCAACCGCCACCGGTGCCGGGGGATTCGCAGCCGGTCCATTTCGGTGCCGTTACCTAACTAGCATTCGCGATCGCTCTTGTTATCGCGCTGCGGCGCAGCGAGATGGTCTCTCCACCCGACTCCTCCTTCTAATCCAAGGAGGAGTTTTTTATTTCTTCGCGTAGGTTCCACAAGTCAAGTTGCACGAAGGCGCGCAAGGCGACGCCCGGTCGCAGGAGCCAGTCTTGACCTGGCTGGTCTGTTGGCACCGGTACGTAGAGACGTGTCTCGCCGGGACGCTGGTTCTGGTAGAGATACGCGGCCAACTGCGGCTCCTGGGTCGCGTGGATAACCAGGATGGGCGCCGCCGGTCCGCGTGGCATGGTGTGATACCAGCCCACCTGCGAGAATCGCCGCAGGTACCAAGGCAGCGGCCAGTAGTCGTCGTCGGGAGCGACGACTTGAATGGGAGTCGCCACGGTTGCGGCACCCGACTCAGCGATGCGCGCCAGTTCTGCGGATAATGCTGGAACATCGCGACTGGTGTGGGCGTAGACGTAGGGATTCGTCGGGTCCGCGGATTCCACGAAGACGGCGCGACATGCCTGATGCGCGGAAAACACAGCCACTGCGATGATCACCAGCCACCCCCCGGCACGCTGGACACCGGGCTTGGCCCAGCCGATCAGCAATCCGCCGCCCAGGCCCGATAGCCAGAGGATTCCCTGCGCCAGGCTCAACACACACCAGGGCGTCTTATACGGAATGAGTGAATACAGGATTCCGACGGCCGCGGTATACACCACCAGAAACCTCGCCAGGCGACGGTCTTCAGGCGGCATGTGCGATCGCAGAAAAGCCCCCACGGTTCCCAGCACCGCCAGCGCGGCGATGGGCAATTCGGTCCACGGTACACCCGCTCCCACCTGCCACCACAGCAGTCGGTGCAGGTAGTGATAGCTCGGAAAGATGTGCTCACCGGCGCTGCCGCCGCCAGCGGCACGGGTGAGGTACTGCAGATACGTGGACCAGGAGTCCACTACGGCGCGCGGATGTTGTCCGCCACACGTCACGAGTAGCGCCGAAACCAATGCCGCGCTC
>Ga0233425_10005646_pt1 | contig 19504 bp, 20 predicted proteins | sample Watercolumn_Towu_2_FD_181712 | JGI IMG/M metagenome (GOLD analysis project Ga0233425, IMG submission 181712) | Freshwater microbial communities from Lake Towuti, South Sulawesi, Indonesia - Watercolumn_Towuti2014_140_MG | ecosystem: Environmental > Aquatic > Freshwater > Lake | place... | reverse complement strand
GGCCTATTTCGAACTGGTCGACCGCATCCGGGCGGCCCGTCCCGACCTGGCCCTGTCGGGAGACTTCATCGTCGGCTTTCCCGGCGAGACCGACCGCGACTTCGAGGACACCCTCGATCTGGTGCGGCGGGTGAACTACGCCTCGGCCTTCTCCTTCATGTACTCGCCGCGCCCCGGCACGCCCGCGGCGACCATGGCCGCCCAGGTCCCCGACGAGGTCGCCCGCGCCCGGCTGCACGCCCTGCAGGCCCTGCTCACCGAGCAGCAGATCGCCTTCAACGCCTCCCGCGCCGGCCTCACCGTGCCCGTGCTGTTCGAACGCAAGGGCCGCCACGGCGCCCAGGCCATCGGGCGTTCGCCCTGGCTGCAGTCGGTCCACGTCGAGGACGCGGATCATCTGATCGGCCAGATCGTTCCCGTGGCGATCGAGCGCGGCCAGCAGAACAGCCTGACGGGACGCCTGATGCAGCAGAAGGCGGCCTGATGGCGCGTGAGACCGAGTTCCTGGCCCTCGACGACGCGGCGCTGCGCGCGGTGATCGGTCCCAACAGCCGCCACGTCGCCCTGATCGAGGACGCCTTCAAGGTTCTGATCGAGGCCCCCGGCGGCGGCGTCACCATCAACGGTTCGCCGAAGGACCGCGCCCAGGCCCGACGGGTGGTGCAGACCCTGTCGGACCGGGCCGACACGGGCGCCGAGATCACCGAGGCGGACGTCCGCACCGCGCTGGGCGCGGCGGTCGCCACGCCGCGTCCCGGTCAGGGCCGCACGGTGCCGGACGCGGTCGCCCTGCCGGTCGGCCGACGCGGCGCCATCGCGCCGAAGACAGCGGCCCAGGCCCGCTATCTGGAGATGCTGTCGCGCTGCGAGCTCAGCTTCGGCGTCGGCCCGGCCGGCACCGGCAAGACCTTCCTCGCCGCCGCCTACGGCGCCTCGCTGCTGCGGCGGGGCCAGGTGGACCGGCTGGTCATCACGCGGCCGGCCGTCGAGGCCGGCGAGAAACTGGGCTTCCTGCCCGGCGACCTGAACGAGAAGGTCGACCCTTACCTCGCCCCCATCTGGGAGGCGCTGAACGACATCCTCGGCGTCGACGACGTGCGCCGTCGCCGCGACAAGGGCGAGATCGAGGCCGCCCCGATCGCCTTCATGCGCGGCCGCACCCTCAGCCACGCCTTCATCATCGTCGACGAGGCCCAGAACACCTCGCGGCTGCAGATGAAGATGGTCCTGACCCGCCTGGGCGAGGGGGCGCGGATGGTGGTCACCGGCGATCCCTCGCAGGTCGACCTGCTCAATCCGCGCGACTCCGGCCTCGGCCACGCCCTGCGCATCCTCGACGGGGTGGAGGGCGTGGGCATGCTCCGCTTCGAGGCCTCGGACGTGGTCCGCCACGCCATGGTCGAGCGCATCGTGCGCGCCTATGACGCCGACGCCTCGCAGCAGCGGCCGCGAGCCGACCTTGAGGACCCCGACCGGTGATCGAGGTCGAGATCGAGGCGCCGGCTTGGACGGCGGACCTGCCCGGGGCCGCGCAGACGGTCGAGCGCGCCGCGGCGGCGGCCCTGGGCGGGACCGAGGGCGACCTCGTCGTGCTGCTGACCGACGACGCGGCCGTCCGCGCGCTGAACGCCCGCTTCCGCGACCGCGACCGGCCGACCAATGTCCTGTCCTTTCCGGCCGCGGCCAGCGCCGCGCCGCACCTGGGCGACCTCGTGCTGGCGCATGGCGTGTGCGCCGCCGAGGCGGAGGCGCAGGGCAAGTCGCTGGCCGATCACCTCGCCCACCTGACGGTGCATGGCGTGCTGCACCTGCTGGGTCGCGACCATGAGGACGAGGCCGAGGCCGAGGCCATGGAGGCGGAGGAGCGTCGCATTCTCGCCGGCCTCGGCGTCGCCGATCCGTACCGGGGGGACGGCGTTGACGCCTGATCCCGCTCGTCGCCGACGCATGGCCGCCCGCTTCGGGCGCATCGCCCTGGCGCTGCTTGCCGGCGCCGGCGCAGCGCTGGCGCACCCCCCGTTCGGCCTGCTGCCGGGCCTGCTCGGCTATCCCCTGCTGATGCTCCTCGCCGAGCGCGCCGCCGGCCCGCGCGGGGGCTTCTGGATGGGCTGGCTGGCCGGCTTCGCCTACTTCTTCATCAGCTGCTGGTGGGTCGCCGAGGCCTTCCTCGTCAACCCGGCCCAGGCCTGGATGGCGCCGTTCGCCGCCTCCCTGCTGCCGATCGGGCTGGGCCTGTTCTGGGGGGCCGCCGCCGCCCTGTACCGCCGCTTCCGCCCCGACGGCGTCGCGCGCGTGCTCGTCTTCGCCGCCCTGTTCTGCCTGATGGAGTGGCTGCGCGGCCATGTGCTGACCGGCTTCCCCTGGAACCCCGCCGGCGCCAGCTGGAAGGCGGGCTCGGGGGCGTCCCAGTTCGCCGCCGTCGCCGGCGTCTACGGCCTCAGCCTCGTCACCGTCGCCGCGGTCTCCGCCCTGGCGCCGCTGCTCGCCCCTGGCGACCGGCGGCGGCGGATCGGCGCGGCCGTGGCCGGGGGCCTCGCGCTGGCGGCCCTCGTCGTCGGCGGCCAGGTCCGGCTGGCCGGGGCCCGGCTCGAGGCGACCGGGCCGCTGGTGCGCGTCGTCCAGGCCGACGTGCCGCAGGAGTCGAAGTGGTCGCCGGAGGCCTACCGGGGCATCGTCCAGCGCTATGTGAACCTCACCGCCCGGCCCGGCGCCGCCCGGCCGGACATCGTGGTCTGGCCGGAGGGCGCCCTGCCGGCCTCGGCCAACCAGGTCTTCGCGCCCGGCGCCTGGGAGGCGGCGGCCATCACCCGCGCCCTGCAGCCGGGCCAGACGCTGGTCGCCGGCCTCGGCCGCGGCGAGCCCGACCCGTCGAGCCCCGAGGGCGCGCGCTACTACAACAGCGCCTTCGTGCTCACCGACGCCGGCGCCGCCGGCGTGCGCATCGCCGCCGTCTACGACAAGCACCGGCTGGTGCCCTTCGGCGAGTACCTGCCGGCCGGTGGCGTGCTGGGGGCGCTCGGGGTGCGTAGCCTCACGCACATGCCGCTGGACTTCAGCCCCGGCCCCCGGCCCGCGCCGGTCTCCATCCCCGGCGCGCCCTCCGCCCAGCCGCTGATCTGCTATGAGAGCCTCTATCCCGGGTTCACGCCCGGCGCGGCGGGTCGGCCGGGCTGGATCGTCAACATCTCGAACGACGCCTGGTTCGGCCGCACCTCGGGCCCGGTCCAGCACCTGAACCTCGCCAGCTACCGGGCGATCGAGACCGGTCTGCCGGTGGTGCGCTCAACGCCGACAGGCGTCTCGGCGGTCATCGATCCCTGGGGGCGGGTGGTCGACGGCCAGCGCCTGGACCCGGGCGAAAGCGGCGTGATCGACGCGCGCCTGCCGCAACCGGCGGCGATCACCCTCTACGGCCGGGTCGGGGACCTGCTGTTCTGGCTGGGCGTCATCGCCGCCCTGGCCGCCGGGATTCCCTGGCGGCGACTCCGCCGCCGGCGGGCCGCCTGAGGGCGGGGGCCGTCATCCCCGCTGCGCCGCCGCAGTGCAAAAATTGGATGACATAAGCTCAAGCTCGGCGCATTCAGGCGCTGCGGGTTCCGTGTCGTGAGGACGAACACCATGGCTAGAGGCAAGGGCGAGGACGGCCCCCACCCGGTCGACCGGCACGTGGGACGCCGCGTGTGCGAGAAGCGGCTGGCGCTGGGCTACAACCAGAGCGATCTCGGGCGCGCGCTGGGCCTGACCTTCCAGCAGATCCAGAAGTACGAGAAGGGCGCGAACCGGATCTCGGCCTCCAAGCTTTGGGACATCGCCCGCTTCTTCAAGGTCGACATCGGCTACTTCTTCGAAGGCCTGGCCGGCGCCCAGGCGGGCGTGGCCGAGGGCGGCGGGACGTACGAGCACGACTTTCCCTCGACCCGCTACACGATCGAGATCGGCCGCCTGGCGCCGCAGCTGCCCACCCGACAGCAGAAGCTGGCGCTGGAGCTGATCCGCGAGATGGCCGGCCGCGACGACGCGGACGAGGCCTGAGCGTCAGCCCCCGGCGTCGTTTCGCGCCCGCCCGAAGGTCGGGGCGGCGGCCTTCTGTTCGGCCCAGTAGGCGGCGCCCTCCCGCGGCTTGAACATGGTCCGCGGCGCGCCGTCGCGGGAGACCACGGCGAAGGTGTTGGTCGACGCCTCGTAGAGCAGGACGTCGCCGTTGGGCCGCTCGGCCCTTTCCGTCCCCGCCGGCGGGCGGCGGGTGAAGGCCTCGACCTTGTCCAGATACTCGGCCGGCGTCCGGGCGCCGAAATCGGCGCCGTTGCGCTCGAACAGGCGGATCACCTTCTCGTCCACCGTCTCCCGCCGGCTGGCCGTCAGCCGCGGCGCCGCGCCGGTCGCGGGCGTCGCCGTCGGCGGTCCCGCATCGGCGGCCAGCGGCGGAGCCGCGGCCTCGCCGGTCGGCCGCTCGCGGGTCTCCACCGCCGAGCCGCCGTCGCCGCAGGCGGACAATCCCAGAAGCACGGCGGCGGCCGTGATCGCACGCAGGTTCGACATCACTCCCTCCCTCCATCGGGAACGACCCCGGCAAAGGTTAATCACAGGTGGGCCTATATCCCCTGAGGACATGTATGCCAATCCTGTGTTATGAGAGCGGATCAGCCCAGTACGGAGGTTCGATTCGTGGATATTATCGAGAGCGTAAAGGAGCTGGCGCCGGGCGAGAGCCTTGCGTTGCCGGTCCAGCGCGATCCGGACTTCAAACACATGGTGTCCGATACGGTCGCCGCCACGATATCGATGGCAGGCCAGATCGTATTGACCGCTCTTGCGGCGAGAACGCGAGCGGTCTCGCAAGACTTCGTCTTGCAAGCTCAGAGCGACGAATCGGCGGCTTTGAGCTCGGGCAACGTCATGACGCAGCCCGAGATCGTGGAGCTGGGCGCAATCCAAATCAGTCCCGAGACGGCCAGCCGCTTGGCGGTGATTCTAGCCCGTCACTCAGTCCGCGGTGGAATAGACGCGGGCGACATGAGGGAGAGGCTGCAAGCGGAAGATTGGTTTTAGATGGCGGAGGCGGCGTCCGGGAAGGCCCCGGTTCACCTCTCTGGCGCAACGCAGGAGGGGGAATCGGCCGGCGGCCTAGTAGTGGTCGTTGGAACCCCGCCCGAGATAAAGGTTTATCGCATCACGAAGGAGCAGCTCGACATGCTCCGTAGTCAGAAGCGCGACCATCTATACGAGGCTGGTGCACTCGCGGGCGGCGGAGCGCTTGGCGCGGCCGCCGGTGCGCTTGAAGCTGTTTGGCAGATCCTCGCTCGGCAGCCCCTTGCCCCCGCGCCCGCAATCAGCCTCCTCCTGTTCCTGCTGTCGTTTGGGGTGGCTGCGGCCTGCCTCGTTATGGCCGCGACCAGGGGCAAGGCTAGCAGCAACATCATCGACGAAATCGAGAAGCAGCATGCCGGACGCTGACGACCGCTTTGACGAACTCCTCGACGCCATGCTCACCAAGCCCGGACCAGACCCCAAGGTGAAGCAGGAGCCGCACCCTGAGCCGGAGGAGGGCGATCTGCGCGAGGGCGACGGGGACTAGCCTATCCGCTTTGCGGCGTTCTTGATCGCCCGCTGGAGGCGACGCCCGACCTTCTTGACGTCCTCTGCGGCCGGAAGATGCTCCGGCATCTGACCGCCAAGGTCTTTGATCGTCTGGCGTACCTTGGCGCCGACCTCGTAGTGGGCCCGATTGGCGGCAAGCTTTCCCTGAATCCCCTCGCGGCGCAGCTTCTCTTCGGTCTGGGTCGCGCGAAAGAGGTTGGCCGCCAGTTCCGTGCTCCCCATGTGGTCGAGGATCGGCTGGCTCGCCTTCAGGCCCTTCCGCCGCCGAATACCGGGAACGTCTAGTCCGCCGTACAGACCCTTGTAGCCTTCAGTCTGGAAAATCGCGAAGTCCAGACCTTCACGCACGCCAGCGTTTTTCGCCGCGCTGGCGAGATGCTTGTTGTGGGTTTTGATCTCGTCTCGGAGTAGGACTCGCCGCTCATCCTCGGAGAGCGGAACATACTCCTGCGCCTCCTGATCGGCGATCTCCTGTCGGCGAGTTTGGATAGCGAAGTAGGTCTGAGCGAAGGCTACAGGGCGCTTTCTGGCGTCGGCATTCTGGGCGATTAGGTAGCAGGCGTAGCGGCTAAGGGCGAAGTCCTCGACGGACCGTTCGGCCCCTTTTCCGAGCGAGATCATTTTCCCGACTCCGGCAAAATGATCGTCGCAGTTGTGCCCGGCCTGCTCGCAAGCCTCTTTCGCCCGCGCGAGGACCGTTAGGAAATTATCCCACTTTGAGTACTCGAAGAGGGTCTGCAGGTCCCGGGCGAACCAGTACTCGTTCCCCTCGTCATCAACCTGCGCGCGGGCCTCAAACTCGCGGATGAGCCCCTCGATCGTGGCGTCCGACTCGGCGCTGATGAAGGCGGGCGGATGCGCCTCGCCAAAGGCCAAGGTTGCCAGCTTTCGCGAGTGTTCGGGATCGTCGGACATGTGAGAACCTTTCAGGAACGCGCAGCCTGACCGAGTCCCTCAGGCGGATCAAGCCCCACGCGGGAAGGACTGCAGCAGCAGATCGAACATGATGTGCGGCTGCTTCCGCAGATTGTAGCGGAACTCGAACTCGTTGAGATACGCCTGCAGGTGCTTCTGGCTGACGCTGATGTAGGTGCCGTTGATGCCGCGTTTCAGGAGCGACCAGTAGCCCTCGATAGTGTTCGTCTCGCCGCTGTAGGTGCCGCGAACCTGCTTCACCTCGGTGTGCTCGTGGCCCATGGCCGTGAACATGCCGAAGGTTAGGTCGGCATCTGACGAGACGCGCGACTTCGGCTTCAGCGAGGTCATCACGACCTTGGCGACATGGGCGCTGGTCCGGGCCGGGATATGGCGGGTGATGACGTTGCCGTCCCGCTCGACCATGCCGAACACGACCGCCTTCCGGGAGAAGCTGTCAGCCTTCTCCGTAACGCCGCCGATGAAGGCGTGATCGACCTCGACCGGGCGACCGTTCGGGCCGCCCAGAGCGTCGTCGCCGTCCACATAGCCCATGTAGTGCCGGATCAGGTGGCACATGCGCCAAGCGGTCTTGTAGGTGACGCCGATCTCGCGCTGGACGCGCTTGGCCGCCACCCCGTTCCGCGTCGTGCAGAACAGGAACATCACATAGAACCAGTCCCGCAGGCTGGTCCGGGTCTTTTCAAAGGGCGTCCCGGCGGTCGGATAGACCTGATAGCCGCAGTGTTCGCACTCGTAGGAGCGGCGAGCCTTCACCCGGTAGTAGCGGGCTTCCTTCTCGCACTTGGCGCAGACGTGACGCTGGCCGTAGCGGGTCCGCATCAGGTGCTCAAGGCAGGCGTCCTCGGTCGGGAAGCGCGCCTGAAACTGGCGGAGGGTCGGGCCTTTGGGTTTGGACTGCTTTCCCATGGCCCGAATATCCGATATCCGGGCTTACATGTCTAGAGGGGATACACGCCCACAGGTGGGATGTTCGCGCAATGTTCTCGTAGTGTCGGCCCTCGACGGCAAAGCACGGCGTCGCTAGACCAGCGACATGACCCCAGGCACGCTCTCCGGACGCCGGATCCTGCTCATCGTCGGGGGCGGCATCGCCGCCTACAAGGCGCTGGAGCTCGTGCGCCTGCTCCGCAAGGCCGGGGCGGAGACGATGAGCGTGCTGACGGCGGCGGGGGCGGAGTTCGTCACCCCGATGTCGCTCGCGGCCCTGACCGGCCATCCCGTCCGGCAGTCGCTGTTCCTGCCCGACGACGAGACGGCCATGGGCCACATCGAGCTGTCGCGATGGGCGGATCTCGTGGTGGTGGCCCCGGCCACGGCGGGCCTGTTGGCCAAGGCCGCCAACGGCCTCGCCGACGATCTCGCCTCGACCACCCTGCTGGCCACCGACAAGCGCGTGCTGTGGGCCCCGGCGATGAACGTGCGCATGTGGCTGCACCCGGCCGTGCAGGCGAACGTCGAGCGTCTGCGCGCCTTTGACGGGTTGCACGCGGGCGCCTTCGTCGGACCGGACGAGGGCGAGATGGCCTGCGGCGAGTTCGGTCCCGGCCGGATGGCCGAGCCGGCGGTGATCCTGTCCGCGGTCGAGGCGCTGGTCGCCGGCCCGGCGGGGCGGCCGCTCGCCGGACGGACCGCCGTGGTCACGGCCGGGCCCACCTTCGAGCCGATCGACCCGGTGCGCGGCCTGACCAACCGCTCCAGCGGCAAGCAGGGCTACGCCATCGCCGGAGCCCTGGCCGATCTCGGGGCGCGGGTCACGCTGGTGTCGGGCCCCGTGGCGCTGCAGGCGCCGCCGGGGGTCGAGCGGGTGTGGATCGAGACCGCCAGGGAGATGCAGGCGGCGGTCGACGCCGCCCTGCCCGCGGACATCGCGGTGATGAGCGCCGCCGTGGCCGACTGGCGCGTGGACGGCGTCGCCTCGGGCAAGATCAAGAAGGCCCCCGGCGGGCCGCCGTCCCTGGCCCTGATCGAGAATCCCGACATCCTCGCCGGCGTCTCCGCCCCCGGAAAGAAGCGGCCGGGGCTGGTGGTCGGCTTCGCCGCCGAGACCGCGGACCTCGAGGCCAACGCCCGGGCCAAGCTGTCGCGCAAGGGCTGCGACTGGATCGTCGGCAACGACGTCTCCGCCGGCGTCTTCGGCGCCGAGGACAACGCCGTCACCCTGTTCACCCGCGGCGGCGCCGCCGAACCGTGGCCGCCCCTGTCCAAGGCCGAGGTGGCGCGCCGGCTGGCGGCCCGCATCGCCGGTCATTTCAGCGCCTGAGGATTTCCGCCCCATGACGACCGTCCGCGTCGAACGTCTGCCGTCCGCCGAAGGACTGCCGCCGCCCGCCTACGAAACCTCCGGATCGGCCGGGATGGACCTGCGCGCGGCCCTGCCGGAGGACGCGCCGCTGACGCTGGAGCCGGGCGGGCGGGCGCTGGTCCCCACCGGGCTGAAGATCGCGCTGGAGCCCGGCTTCGAAGCCCAGGTGCGGCCGCGTTCGGGCCTGGCCCTGAAGCACGGGATCACCTGCCTGAACGCGCCGGGCACCATCGACAGCGACTACCGGGGCGAGGTCGGGGTGATCCTCGTCAACCACGGGCGCGAGCCGTTCGTGATCCGCCGGGGGGAGCGGATCGCCCAGATGGTCGTCGCCCGCCACGAGCAGGCGACGCTGGTGGAGGTGGAGGCCCTGGACGCCACCGCCCGCGGCGCCGGCGGTTTCGGCTCGACCGGCCGCTAGGGAGCGGAACGGGGCGCAGGCGCGTTAACCCTGCCTCACGGCCAAGCTGGCCGCAGCTGCAGAGGGAGGTCGCGTATGGAGTCCATGTTCGATTCTGCGGGAGCAATCCTTGCGGGTCTGTTCGAGCTCGCCCAAGGCGGGTTCGACGGCGTCAACCAGGTCACGGGCTTGCTGATCGCGGTCATCGGCGCGTTGCTGATGCCAGGGTGGAGCCGCCTCTGGGCCACGGCGCTCGGCGCGGCCTTCGCCCACATTCTGATCGGCGTGCTCCGCCCGGTGCTGGACGGCGGGGCGCTGGCCCTGCCGCCCCTGCTGAGCCTCGGCTTCTGGATGACCGTGCTGGCCCTGTTCCTGGGCTACGCGATCGTCATCGCCGTCTTCTTCCTGATCCGCACCCTGTTCACCGGCGGACTGCATGTCCGTCGGCGTCACGCGCACTGATCACGCCTGGCGGAAGCCCAGCACGTCCTGCATGTCGTAGAGGCCGGGTTTGCGGCTGCGCACCCAGGCCGCGGCCGCGACCGCGCCCTTGGCGAAGAGCGAGCGGTCGATGGCGGAGTGGCTGAGGGTCAGCACCTCGTCCGCCGAGGCGAACAGGACCGTGTGCTCGCCGATGATCCCGCCGGCGCGGATCGAGGAGAAGCCGATCCGGCCTTCCGGGCGCGGTCCGGTGATCCCGTCCCAAGGGGCGGCGCGCAGGGCCGACAGATCCTCGCCCCGACCGTTGGCGGCGGCTTCGCCCAGCATCAGGGCGGTCCCGGACGGGGCGTCGACCTTGCGCCGGTGGTGCGCCTCGGCGATCTCGATGTCCCACTCCCGGCCGTCCAGCCGCTGGGCGGCGTGCTCGACCAGGCCGATCAGGATGTTGACGCCGAGCGAGAAATTGCCGCTGCGGACGATGGCGATCCGCTCGGAGGCCCGGAGGATTTCGGCTTCCTGCTCCGGCGACAGGCCGGTCGAGCCGATCACCAGGGCGGGGCCGCCGTTGTCGGCGCAGGCGCGGGCCAGCTCGACCGAGGCGTCGGCGGTGGAGAAGTCGATGATCACGTCGCACAGCGACAGGTCGGGGGTTTCGCCGCGGTCGAAGCGGGCCGCGACGACCACGTCCTCCCGGGCGTCCAGCACGGCGGAGACGGCCCGGCCCATCCGGCCGCGGGCGCCGGAGATTCCGGCGTGAAAGATGGCGCTCAAGTCCTGCCCCCCGGCGTGATCACTGGGCTGTTTCCCCGAGGATGTCGGCCCAGAAGCGCTTGGCCTTGCCGGCGAAGCTGGTGTTGCGCGGCGTCTGGCTCTCGCCCAGGGAGGCCGCCAGCTCCTCGAGCAGCGCCTTCTGGTGCGGCGTCAGGTCCGTCGGCGTCTCGACGAACAGCTCCACCACCAGGTCGCCGCGCTGGCGGCCGTTCAGGTGGGGCATGCCCTTGCCCTTGATGCGGACGGTCTTGCCGGTCTGGGCCCCGGCGGGCACCGCCACTGGCTGCTTGCACCGGCCGTCGCAGGCGTCGGAGACCAGACAGGGCGCCTCGATCTCGCCGCCGAGGGCGGCCACGGTCATCGGCACGGGCACGGTCACCAGCAGGTCGAGGTTGTCGCGCTCGAACAGCTCGTGCGGCGTCACCGAGACGAAGACGTAGAGGTCGCCCCGCGGACCGCCGCGCTGGCCGGCGTCGCCCTCGCCCGACAGGCGGATGCGCGAGCCGTCGTCGACCCCGGCCGGGACCTTGAGCTGCAGCTTGCGGGTCTTCCGAACCTGGCCGTGGCCGTGGCAGGTCCCGCACGGCTCGGCGATCATCTGGCCCTGGCCGCCGCAGCGGGGGCAGGTGCGCTCGACCTGGAAGAAGCCGTTGGCGGTGCGGATGCGCCCGGCGCCCTGGCAGGTGGTGCAGGTGACCGGCTTCGTGCCCGGCTTCGCGCCCGAGCCTTCGCAGGTCTCGCACGCGGCGGTGGTGGGCACGCCGATCTCGACGTCGGCGCCCTTGTAGGCCTGCTCCAGGGTGATCTCGAGGTCGTAGCGGAGATCGGAGCCGCGGCGGGGGCCCGCCTGGGCGCGGCCGGTGCGGCCGCCGAACACGTCCCCGAACGCCTCGCCGAAGACCTGGGAGAAGATGTCGTTGACGTCGGCGAAGCCGGCCCCGCCGGCCTCGAAGGGATTGCCGCCGCCGCCGCCGTTCACCCCCGCATGGCCGAAGCGGTCATAGGCGGCGCGCTTCTGCTCGTCGGAGAGCACCGAATAGGCTTCGGAGATCTCCTTGAAGCGCGCCATGGACTCCTCGCAGCCGCCGTTGCGGTCGGGGTGGTGCTGCATGGCCAGCTTGCGGTAGGCCGACTTCAGGCCGGCCGCGTCGACCGTCCGCTCGACTCCCAGAATTTCGTAATAGTCCCGCGCCATCCGGCGTTCGTCCTCTTACTCTCCCGCCCCGCCGCGCGCCCTTGTGCCGGGCGTCTGAAGCTGGGGCGTTGACCGGGCTGACATGGGCGCCCGATCCCGTGATGCAAGTTTCATGAAAAGGCCCCGCCTGCCGGAAAGGCAAGCGGGGCCTCAAGGCTCGGCGCCGTCGTCAGGCGCTCTTCTTTTCGTCCGTGTCCGAGACTTCCTCGAACTCGGCGTCGACCACGCCGTCATCGGCCGGCTGATCCGCCGCGCCGGCCTCGCCCGAGCCCTGCTGCGCGGCGTACATCGCCTCGCCGAGCTTCATCGAGGCCTGGGCCAGGGTGTTGGTCTTCTGGCGGATGGCCTCCGGGTCCGCGCCGTCCTTCGCCGACTTGAGGTCGTCGAGGGCGGTCTGGATGGCGGCCTTCTCGGTTTCGCCGACCTTGTCGCCGTGCTCGGCCAGCGCCTTCTCGGTCGAGTGGATCAGGGCGTCGGCCGAGTTCTGGGCCTCGACCAGCTCCTTGCGGGCCTTGTCGGCCGCGGCGTTGGCCTCGGCTTCCTTGACCATCTTCTCGATGTCGGCGTCCGACAGGCCGCCGTTGGCCTGGATGCGGATCGACTGCTCCTTGTTGGTGGCCTTGTCCTTGGCGGTGACGTGGACGATGCCGTTGGCGTCGATGTCGAAGGCGACCTCGATCTGCGGCATCCCCCGCGGCGCCGGCGGAATGCCCATCAGGTCGAACTGGCCCAGCATCTTGTTGTCGGCCGCCATCGGGCGTTCGCCCTGGAAGACCCGGATGGTCACGGCCGACTGGTTGTCGTCGGCGGTGGAGAACACCTGGCTCTTCTTGGTCGGAATGGTGGTGTTGCGCTCGATCAGCGGGGTGAACACGCCGCCCAGGGTCTCGATGCCCAGGGTCAGGGGGGTCACGTCCAGCAGCAGCACGTCCTTGACGTCGCCCTGCAGCACGCCGGCCTGGACCGCGGCGCCCAGCGCCACGACCTCGTCCGGGTTGACGCCCTTGTGCGGCTCCTTGCCGAAGAAGGCCTTCACCGCCTCCTGCACCTTGGGCATGCGGGTCATGCCGCCGACGAGAACCACCTCGTCGATGTCCGAGGCCTTGAGGCCGGCGTCCTTGAGGGCCTTCTGGCACGGCTCGATGGTGCGCTGGACCAGGTCCTCGACGAGGGCCTCCAGCTTGGCGCGCGACAGCTTGATGTTCAGGTGCAGCGGGCCCGAGGCGTTCATGGTGATGAACGGCAGATTGACCTCGTACTGGGTCGTCGAGGACAGCTCCTTCTTGGCCTTTTCGGCCTCTTCCTTGAGGCGCTGCAGGGCCAGCTTGTCCTGGCGCAGGTCGACGCCCTGCTCCTTCTTGAACTCGTCGGCCAGGTAGTCGACCAGGCGCAGGTCGAAGTCCTCGCCGCCGAGGAAGGTGTCGCCGTTGGTCGACTTCACCTCGAACACGCCGTCGCCGATCTCGAGGATGGAGACGTCGAAGGTGCCGCCGCCGAGGTCGTAGACGGCGATCTTCTGGCCGTCGTTCTTGTCGAGGCCATAGGCGAGGGCGGCCGCGGTCGGCTCGTTGATGATGCGCAGCACCTCGAGGCCGGCGATCTTGCCGGCGTCCTTGGTGGCCTGACGCTGGGCGTCGTTGAAGTAGGCCGGGACGGTGATGACGGCCTGGGTCACCTTCTCGCCGAGGTAGGCCTCCGCGGCCTCCTTCATCTTGCCGAGGGTGTAGGCCGAGATCTGCTGGGGCGAATAGTCCTTGCCGTGGGCGCGCACCCAGGCGTCGCCGTTCGGGCCCTTGACGATCTCGTAGGGCACCATGCCCTTGTCCTTGGCCACCACCGGATCGTCGAAGTTGCGGCCGATCAGGCGCTTGATGGCGAAGAAGGTGTTGGCCGGGTTGGTCACCGCCTGGCGCTTGGCCGGCTGGCCGACGAGAACCTCGCCGCCGTCCTGGATGGCGACCACCGAGGGGGTGGTGCGGTTGCCTTCCGCGTTCTCGATGACCTTCGGGTTCTTGCCGTCCATGACGGCCACGCACGAGTTGGTGGTGCCGAGGTCGATGCCGATGATCTTGGCCATGGGCTTGTTCTTCTCTCCGTTCAGCGGGCGATGCGGCGGCCTCACAGGGAGCGCCGCGCGTGACCGCCCCCGATCAAGGGTCCGATCTGTTGATGTCGTCTCGCCCGATAGCCCCACGAAACGCGGGGTTTTCCGGCGGTTGTCGCCGATATGGGAAACACCCCCCCGCCCGCAAGGCCCCGGCGCGGATTCCGTGGGCCGCGCCGCCGGGCCGTTTCGGGCTCAGGCGGCCGTCTGGGCCGCCGTCTCCGTCGGCTTCAGGTCCAGCAGGGCGAACAGGCGGGCGTCCTCGTCCTGCTCCGGATTGGGCGTGGTCAGCAGCTTGCCGCCGACGAAGATGGAATTGGCCCCGGCGAGGAAGCACAGGGCCTGCATCTCCGGGCTCATGGTCTCGCGTCCGGCCGACAGGCGCACCCTCGCCTTCGGGCAGACGAGCCGGGCCACGGCCACGGTGCGCACGAACTCGATCGGGTCGATCTCCCCGTCCCGCTTCACCCGGTCGCCCAGCGGCGTGCCGGTCACCGGAACCAGCGCGTTGACCGGCAGGCTGTCGGGGTGTTCCGGCAGGGTGGCCAGGGCGTGCAGCAGGCCGGCCCGGTCGCGGCGACTCTCGCCCATGCCGACGATGCCGCCGCAGCAGGTGCTCATCCCCGCCTCGCGCACGTGGCGCAGCGTCTCCAGCCGGTCCCCCCAGGTCCGGGTGGTCACCACCTCGGCGTAGTATTCCGGTCCGGTGTCGAGGTTGTGGTTGTAGTAGTCCAGCCCCGCCGCCTTCAGCTGGCGCGCCTGGTCCGCCGTCAGCATCCCCAGGGTCGCGCAGGTCTCCAGGCCCAGCGCCTTCACCCCGGCGATCATCGCCGCCAGCTTCGGCGTGTCGCGGTCCTTCAGCTCACGCCAGGCCGCGCCCATGCAGAAGCGGTCGGCGCCGCCGGCCCTGGCCGCCATGGCCTCGGCCAGCACCGCCTGGGCGTCCATCAGCTTCCCGGCCTTGAGGCCGGTGTCAAAGCTGGCGGACTGGGAGCAGTAGCCGCAGTTTTCGGCGCAGCCCCCGGTCTTGATCGACAGCAGCTGGCTCCGCTGAACCTCCGACGGGTCGAACCAGCGCCGGTGCACCGTGGCGGCCGCGTAGACCAGCTCCATGAACGGCCGGGCGAACAGGGCCTCGACCTCTTCGAGGGTCCAGTCGTGGCGGGGGGTGGAGGGATCCTGGGCCATGGGGCGTTCCTGCCCGCCCCGGACCCGCGGTGCAAGGCGTCAGGCGGCCCGGGACAGGCGAACGGCCGGACCCGCGTCTTCCAGCCGGAAGCGGGCCACCGAGGCCGAAAGGCTCTCGGCCTCCTGGCGCAGCGAATGGCTGGCGGCGGTCGCCTCCTCGACCATGGCGGCGTTCTGCTGGGTCACCTGGTCCATCTGGTTGACGGCGGTGTTGACCTGCTGGAGGCCGGTGGCCTGTTCCTGGGCCGAGGCGGCGATCTCGGAGACCAGGCTGTCGATCTCGGCGACCCGGTCGACGATCCGCTGCAGCGCCTCGCCGGTCTGGCCGACCAGGCTGACGCCCGAGCCGACCTGGGCGGTCGAGGCGGAGATCAGGGTCTTGATCTCGCGCGCCGCCTCGGCCGAGCGCTGGGCCAGGGCCCGCACCTCCGAAGCCACCACGGCGAAGCCGCGGCCGGCGTCGCCCGCCCGGGCCGCCTCGACCCCGGCGTTCAGGGCCAGCAGGTTGGTCTGGAAGGCGATCTCGTCGATGACGCCGATGATCTGGCTGATCTGCTGCGCCGACTGCTCGATGGCGCTCATGGCGGCGACGGCGTCGCGGACGACCACCCCCGAGGTCTCCGCGTCGCCGCGGGCGCCGAGCACGACGTCCGCCGCGAGGCGCGCGCCTGCGGCTGTCCTCTTGACCGTGGCGGTGATCTCGTCGAGCGCCGCCGCCGTCTCCTCGAGACTGGCGGCCTGCTGCTCGGTGCGGCGGGACAGGTCGTCCGAAGCCTGGCTGATCTCGTCGGAGCCGGAGCGGATCACGCCCGCGTTCTCCGCAACACGGCTCATGGCCTGGCGAAGCGCGCCGACCGCGGCGTTGAAATCGTTCCTGAGGCCCCGGTACTCCTCGGGGAAATCATCGTCGATGCAGGAGACGAGGTCGCCCTGGGCGAGACCGGCCAGGCTCTTGCCGACGATAGACACGACCCGCGTCTGGCGTGCTTCCGCCTCGGCGCGCGCGGCCTCGCTGCGGTCCCTCTCTGCGGCGAGAACCTCGAGATAGATCGAGATGGCGAGATCCATGTCGAGCATGACCCGCTGGGTCAGTTCGGCGATGGCTTCGGCCGTGATCCGGTCGTGCTCGGCGCCCGCAAACCGGGACCGTCGACGGTTCGCGACCCGCTCCACCAGGTGGGCGAGCAGAACGCTGTAACCGCCGATGTACCAGCGCGGCTCGAGGCCGATGCGGGCGTGCACCTCGCCGATCGTGCGGACGGAGGTGGCGTAGGCCTCGTCCAGCCGGCCCTCGATAATGGCGTCCCAGTGGCTGCGCTGGGCGGCGCTGGCCGCCGACATATGCGCTTCGTCACGGAAGAAGCGGCGAGTCTCCGGATACTCGCGGACGCGGGTATAGAAGGCGTCCAGCCCTTCCGGGACCGCCTCGCGCAACACGTCCCTGACGGCGCGGTAGGACGTCGAGGGTTCCGACAGCCCCATGAAGGCGGCGCGGCGTTCGATTTCGTGACCTGACATTGGCGCTCTGAGTCTGCGTGTCTTCGAGCCGTCACACTGAAGCGCAGGCGCTGGCGCGGGGTTAACCGTGACGTGCGTAGTTTCCCGTATCTCGCGTATAAGACATAAAGACATCCTTATATGTTTTCTTGCTCCGCAGCGGCAGGCGGTCTAAAGGCCGCCTGAACAGCCGACCGGAACCGAACCATGACCGACTACATCGTCCGCGACATCTCCCTGGCCGACTACGGCAACAAGGAGATCGCCATCGCCGAAACCGAAATGCCGGGCCTGATGGCGCTGCGGGCGGAGTTCGGGAAGGACCAGCCGCTGAAGGGCGCGCGCATCGCCGGCTCCCTGCACATGACCATCCAGACGGCGGTGCTGATCCAGACGCTGGAGGCCCTCGGCGCCGAGGTGCGCTGGGCCTCGTGCAACATCTTCTCCACCCAGGACCACGCCGCCGCGGCGATCGCCGCCAACGGCACGCCGGTGTTCGCGATCAAGGGCGAGACCCTCGTCGAGTACTGGGACTACGCCCACAAGATCTTCGAATGGGCCGACGGCGGCTATCCGAACCTGATCCTCGACGACGGCGGCGACGCCACCCTGCTGTGCGTGCTGGGCCCCAAGGCGGAGAAGGACGCCTCGGTGCTCGACAATCCGCAGAACGAGGAGGAGGAGGCGCTCTTCTCGGTGATGAAGCGGTATCTGAAGGAGAAGCCGGGCTTCTATTCGGCCATCCGCGACGCCATCGGCGGCGTCTCGGAAGAGACCACCACCGGCGTGCACCGCCTGTATCAGATGGCCGAGCGCGGCGAGCTGCCGTTCCCGGCGATCAACGTCAATGACAGCGTCACCAAGTCCAAGTTCGACAACCTGTACGGCTGCCGCGAGAGCCTCGTCGACGCCATCCGCCGCGGCACCGACGTGATGCTGTCGGGCAAGGTCGCCGTGGTCTGCGGCTATGGCGACGTGGGCAAGGGCTCGGCCGCCTCGCTGCGCCAGGGCGGCGCCCGGGTGAAGGTCACCGAGATCGACCCGATCTGCGCCCTGCAGGCGGCGATGGAAGGCTATGAGGTCGTCACCCTCGAGGACGCCGCCGCCGACGCCGACATCTTCGTCACCGCCACCGGCAACAAGGACGTGATCACCGTCGATCACATGCGGGCGATGAAGAACAACGCCATCGTCTGCAACATCGGCCACTTCGACAGCGAGATCCAGGTCGCGGGCCTGAAGAACTTCAAGTGGGACGAGATCAAGCCGCAGGTCCACCATGTGGAGTTCCCGGACGGCAAGAAGATCATCCTGCTGTCCGAGGGCCGTCTGGTGAACCTGGGCAACGCCACCGGCCACCCGTCGTTCGTGATGTCGGCCAGCTTCACCAACCAGACGCTGGCCCAGATCGAGCTGTGGACCAACCGCGCCGCCTACGAGAACCGCGTCTACACCCTGCCCAAGCACCTCGACGAGAAGGTCGCGGCCCTGCACCTCGGCAAGCTCGGCGCGAAGCTCACCGTGCTGAAGGACGAGCAGGCGAAGTACATCAACGTGCCGGTCGAGGGCCCCTTCAAGCCGGACCACTACCGGTACTAGGGCGCGGATCGAGGAGGCGAAGGCCGGCGGCTGAACCGCCGGCCTTTCGCCTGTCCGGCCCGGAGATCAGGCGGCGAGCTGCGACTGTCCGTGATCGGCGTCGCGATCCGCCAGGCCGGTCTCGAAATCCATGAAGATGTCCATCAGCTCCTCGGGCCCCACGGGCACGGCGCCGGGGGCGAAGCGGAACCGCCAGAAGCTGATGATGTGCTGGACGGCCCCGAGCTGCTCGCCCAGCCGGATGAACATGCGCGGCGCGCGCAGCAGGAAGTCGCGGAAGGCGCCGGGGTCCGCCCGCCGCGTCAGACCGGCGTAGGCCTCGTCATAGACCTCGAGGGTGCGCTCGGCCTCGGCGCAGGTGCGGGCGATCCGGTCCGTGAGGATGCGCCGGCAGCGATCCAGCTCGGCGCGGGTCTCCCGGTCGCACCGCCCCGCTGGCCGGGCGACGCCGACCGCGGCGGCGACCTCGGCGGCCTGGGGCCTGAGGCTGGTCAGCACCCATTTGTAGTAGAGGAAGCCCTTCCAGCAGAAGACGCCCTCCTCGTAGTCCTCGGGGCGCAGCTGGAGCGTGTCGCGAAGGGCGTCCAGCTGTCCGCCCGCCTCGTTCGACAGGATCTTGCCGGCGAAGCGCCGCGTCGAGCCGACAGCCTCGAGATCGGATCCGATGCTGAGCGTGACCAAGGGCCGGATCTCGGCCTCGACGAACTGCACCATGCGGGTGAGGTCCGCGTCGCTGACCGCGAAGTAGAAGGACGCCGGCTCCACGCCGTTGCGGCGCAGCTGCTCGCGCAGCAGGAAGGGGTCGAGGGAGGGAAGGGCGTCCATCAGCCTCAGCGTGGCGAGGTCCGGGTGATCGGAGTCGAGTCCGAAGGCCTCCCGCATGCTGCGCTCGAATCCGCGCTGGTCGACGAGGATCGAGCGTCCGCCGCTGGACAGGTCGGTGGTGTCGATGGGCACGACCACCTTGGTGGCGACGTGCCGGCGCAGGTGGAACAGATCCAGTTCGTCGCGGCGCAGCCGGTGCTTGATGACCAGGCCGCGATTGAGCGCCGGCGTGCGGAACACGGGACGCGCCCGCCATTCCGGATCGCGTTCGTGCGTCTCGGCCACCCGCAGCAGGTTGAGCACGCGCGCCGTGGACGCCGATCGGCGCAGGTGGGCCAGATTGCGGATAGCGCGGTCGGTCATCGGGCCCCCTCGTCCCGCCCACCAAAGCACGGAAGCGTAACCTTTGCCTTAGCGCCGCGCCCGCTGGTTTCCCCGCCCGTCGAGGCCTAGAGTGAAGCCATGACCGTCTTCGACATCCTCATCCTGCTGGCCATCGCCGCCGTCGCGATCACCCTCGGTTTCGGCATTCGCTCGCTCTACCAGGAGGGCCCCGAGGCGCGCTCGCGGTCCAACAAGCTGATGCGGCTGCGGGTCGCGCTGCAGGCGCTGGCGGTGGCGCTCCTCGTCATCGGGATGTGTTGG
>Ga0233425_10005645_pt1 | contig 19509 bp, 13 predicted proteins | sample Watercolumn_Towu_2_FD_181712 | JGI IMG/M metagenome (GOLD analysis project Ga0233425, IMG submission 181712) | Freshwater microbial communities from Lake Towuti, South Sulawesi, Indonesia - Watercolumn_Towuti2014_140_MG | ecosystem: Environmental > Aquatic > Freshwater > Lake | place... | reverse complement strand
AATGACGCCGCCTGCGCCGCCACGGCCGCCGCGATGAAGCGCGCCATCGCGCTCATCCGCTGAGCATCAGTTCCCGCCTTTGATCAGGGCGGAGGCTCGTTGGGCGAGCCAGACAACGTCTGGGTTGTCGGGCTGACTGGAGACGAAGCCGGAAGTGGTGAGCTTGGTCCGGCTGTCCAGCCAGCGGTGCATCTCGGCATGGCCGTCCGCAAAGGCCACGGCACATGCCATGTCATGATAGGTCGCCGGCCAGTCGAGCAAGCGGAAGAGCTGTGGCGTGCTGGGGCCAACCATCGCGAAGGTTCCATCATTGATGCTCCTGGGATCCTCCTCGAGGAACGTGAAGGTTCGGCTTGGACCAGGCCGGACAAAATCGCTCATGCTCCCGTAGCAGTACCAGGTCCGATTGGCGACGTGGGCATGGTTGCCGTCCAGCCACGGACCATCCACGGCAACCTTGCCTTGGCCTCTGTAGGGATTGGTGCCCACTCCTCCGTTGAGCGAGATTGTCCGAACAGGGGGAACACGCTGGCCCTTCTTCCGCACGTCGGCTCCCTGATAGACCCCCAACCTGCGGTCAGCCGGGCAGCGATAGACTGTCGAAGGATCGGTGAGGTACGGGGCCAGGAGCGCCCGCGTACGGTCGCTCGGGAGATCGGTGTTGAACTCCTGGCCGCCGCCGATGGCACTTATGCCGCCGAACCAGTTGCGGTACGGAGTAGTGTTTCCGTCATCCGGGTTGGGGGGGAGCCATTCCTGCGAATCGGCGGCGTACAAGGCCATCGCCTTGGCGATCTGGCTGAGGCGAAAGACGCAGTAGCTACGGGTGTCATGAGATTGGTCGCGCGCCAACGCTGGCAGAAGCACGCCGCCCAACAGCGCCACCACGCTCACAATCGCCAGGGCATCGACGCGCGTGAAGCCCGCCCAGGCCGGCTCATCGGCGGGCCGACGGCGGCGCTCAGCGAGAGGTGGGTGGACTCGGAGGTCCCCCTGCTGGTCAACATCCGCTGCGATGAACGGCGTGGGGGGGGCTGTGGGGTCGCCAGCGCTCCGGCGAATCGCATGTTCCCAGGCTCGGATCTTCATAGGCATCTCCAGGTGGCCTTAGCGGGTTACCAACACTCGATAATACCGCTGCGCGCCCGTGGCTGCGGCGCTGTCGGTAATCGTCAGCCAACCCGCGCCGCCGGACGCTGGCTGTCCAGCCAGATCGTGCCAGGCAGGCTCGCTTAGACTCTCCTTGTACTGCGCCTGATAGGCGCGGAAGGCTGCCGTGGGCCAACGGAGCACCGCGCCATTTCCCGGGCTGACCCCGACGCTCACGGTCAGCCGGAGGGCGGAATCGGCTCGGGCGGGATCGGTTCCGGCGATGTACTCAGCGGCATCGCTCATGCCATCGCCATCCGCATCGGCGGTGCCATCGCGTGACAAGTCGCCGAAGTGCTGGCGCTCCCAGTCATCCGGCAGCCCGTCCTGATCGCTGTCGGACGCGTTGACAGGGGGAAGTCCGACGGTGAACACATCCAGACGGTCATTGAAATCGCCGCCGAGCAGGTCACTTGCAGCGGTGGTAAAGGCGACGGCTGTGGCGTCGGCGTTGATTACCGGACTGAAGCACCAGTTCTCCGCTTCACCGGGATTGGCAGCGCCCGGCGTGAGCGGGCGGGTCGTGCCCGTTTCCAGGTCGTGCAGGAAGATGCCCGAATGGCTTCCCGCGCCGCCCTCGACCAGGTCGGTGGCGAAGCTGCGGAAGACGACAAACCGGCCATTGCCGCTGAGCCGCGGGTTGTCCGACGAGCCGTTGCCGGTGGCCGTGCCCTGGCGGTTCAGGCTCACAAAGCTGAAGCGCTCGGGTTGACGTGTATCCAACACCGCGACGTTGCTATCCAGGTTGGTGATGGAACTGTTCCAGTTCGGGCCCGGCATGACGAACGCAAGGCGCCGGCCGTCGTCGCTGAGGCTCAGATCGAGGTTCGGATTCGAGTAGCTCGAATAGGCGCGAGTGGGTGTCAAGAGCGTGATGTTCCGACTCGCTACCACGTCGTAGAGCACGAGCCGAGCGCCAGCGGAGCTGGCCTCCCATGCGACAGCAAAGCTGCCGTCCTGGGCAACGACTGCGGTTCCGGAGGCGAGTGAACTGATCAGCGCGTTACTCGCCGCCGTGACGTCGTAACGGAATACGGAGCGCCTGGGCATCCCATAGGTCTCATACCAGAGCACCGGCCCGGGCCGGATGGCGAGCGGGGCTGCGGGCACTCGGAGCGTCGCGGCTTGGGGCGCCAGCGCTGTTTTTTGGTTCGCCAGATCGCGCAGGAACACGCGGTCTGTGAGGAACGTGGTCACATCGGCGGTGAGGTCCCGGGCCTGGCTGGTGAAGGCGACGTAACGTCCGTCGGCACTGATCACAGGCGCGAACAGGCTCGCGCCGCTGGCGCCGGTGCCGGTCATGTTTGCGCTCACCAGAAGCGTGGTCCCGGTGGCCAGATCGCGCACATAGACATCGTCCGCGCCGTTGGTGTCCATGCCCGGGCTGACCAGGTCGCTGGCCCGGCTGAGAAAGGCCACGAAGCGGGCGTCGGGTGTCATGACGGGATGGCTCGAGGCGCTGTTGCCGGCGCCGGCGCCCGTTTGATTCACGCTCACGAGCAGGTTCGTCCTGGCCACGCGGTCGTAGAGGAATACGTCCTGGACGCCGTTGGTGTCGTTGGCCACGAGCCCATCGCTGATGCTGGTCAAGAGCACGAATCGCCCGTCCGCGCTTAGTCCGCCTGGAGCGATCGATCCGCCGTAGGTGGATGCCGCCGGGGTGGCGGCGGGGTCGCGCGAGGAGATTAACTCGACTGTGGTTTGGGCCAGGTCCCGCACGAACACGTCGCAGGCCTTGTTCGAGTCGCTGGCGATCAGGTCGGTGTCCAGCGCCTCGAAGGCGAGCACTTTGCCGTCGGCGCTGATGGACGGGTAAAGCGAGTCGGCGCCTCGAGCCCCGGCGACGGCAGCCGTTGCGCTCACGAGTTGAGTGACGCCCCGCCGCCAATCACGCGCATAGACCTGAAAGCCGCCCGAGGTCGGCGCGTCAGTCAGGCCAGAGGAGTTGCTGATAAACGCGACGATCTGCCCATCCTCGGACAATGCCGGCAGGGCCGAAACGCCCGAGGCAGGCTGCCCGATAAGGTCCTCGCTGATGAGCGTCGTTGTTTGGGTCCCGGCCTCCCACAGGAACACGTGATCGTTCAGGCCGTAGGCTGCCACCCGGCCATCGAGGCTGATGACCGGCGAGCCCAGCGAGCGGAGCGAAGCTGCAGGCAGCGAAGTGATCAGCATGTTCGTGCCTTGCGCCAGATCGCGAAGATAGAGGCCGTAAGGGGTTCCGGCCGGCAAGGTGTCGGGCGTGAAGACCGGTTGCGATCCGAAAAAGGCCACGAAGCGGCCATCGGCGCTCATCGCGGGGAGATCGGCGACGCCGGCCGCGGCCGGGGCGCCGCTCAGATCGCGTATGGCTGGGGCATTGGTGGTGAGTTGCATGTCGCGCAGCATGACCCGCGTCCCGGCTGGCAGTGGCGTTTTCAGCAAGTTTGTGGCGGTAGTCTGAAACACGATGAAGCGCCCGTCCGCGCTGATCTGCGGGTTCCAACTCGCGCCGCCGGCGCCGTTGACGCCGCTGGAGGTGCCACTGACCAACTGCGTGAGCCGTGTCTGCAAATCGCGCACATAAATGTCCCCCACGCTTTGCGCCACGTTGGTGACCAGGTTCGTCGCGACACTCTCGAACGCGACGAACCTGCCGTCAGGCGTGATCACCGGGTTGTGCGAGGCGCCGCTGCCGCCGTCGCCTTCTACGCCCACGCTCACCAATTCCGTGTGGCCCGTCTCGAGGTTGCGCACAAAGATGTCACCGACGCGGTCGGTCGCGTTGGTGACCAGGTTCCCGGCGGTGCTTTCGAAAGCCACGAACCGGGCATCGGCGGAAAGCGCGGGCATGAGCGAATTGCCATCGCCGCTCGTGCCGCGCTCGAGCGCCTCGCTCACCAGGGCGGTGACTCCGGTCTGCCGGTCGCGGATGTAGATGTCCAGGCCGCTTCGAGGCAGCTTCCGGGGTAAGAGGTTCCTGGCAGCACTTACGAAAACCACGTAGCGCCCATCGCGGCTCAGGGCCGCTCCGGTCGAGTCACCCGCGCCTCCGGCGGGCGGCGTGGTCGTTGGTCCAGCGCCGCTCGCCAGTTCGAGCTCCGCTGCTGCCATCGAACTGAAGAATCCGATTCCCACCGCCAGCCACACACACACGCAGAACGACCCTGCATTGGCCTTCATACACAAATTCGTCGGTTAGGTCCCACTCGCAGCCATATCATATGGTCTCCTGAACCGTCCCACTCGTCAAGTCAGCTTTGTTTATCCGTTTCTGGACGTGGATCGGGGTTTGGAAGCCTGCGCTACAAGCAAGCCACGACGGCCGCCCTTGTCGTCGTAACGCAGACTTCCAAGTCGACTTCCAAGTCTGCTGTGTCTGCCTCCGCCAAGGCTGCGCGCGACCCCAGGAGAGAAACTTGAGCCGACTGACGTCGGCTGCTACGCGTAGCATCCGCCTTCGTCCCGCCAAAGGGATCGATCGGTGCGGGACGACGGCGGGACAAGTCGGACGTCAGTCCGATCATCCGCTGAGGGTCTTAAGCGAGCACGGCGCGCACGACTTCGCCGCTCACGTCGGTCAAGCGGAAATCACGCCCCTGGAAACGGTAGGTGAGTTTGGTGTGTTCGATGCCGAAGAGGTGCAGCATCGTGGCGTGAAGATCGTGAACATGCACCGGGTTCTCGACGGCGTTGTAACCGAACTCGTCGGTGGCGCCGTAGCAACTGCCGCCTTTGACGCCCGCGCCGGCCATCCACATCGAGAAACCCTTGATATGGTGATCGCGGCCATCACCCTGGGCCATCGGGGTTCGGCCGAATTCGCCGCACCAGATGACCAGTGTGTCCTCGAGCATCCCGCGACTCTTGAGGTCCTTGACCAGAGCCGCGGAGGCGCGATCGACCAGGCCGGAGACGGTCTTGATGCCGTCTTTGATGCCGCCGTGATGGTCCCAACCCCGGTGATAGACTTGGACGAAACGCACGCCGCGCTCGGCCAGGCGCCTGGCCAACAAGCAGTTGGCGGCAAACGTGCCATCGGCGCCTTTGGTGCCGTAGCTTTCGAGGATGTGAGCAGGTTCTTTCGAGATGTCCATGAGTCCCGGGACGCTGGCCTGCATGCGGAAGGCCATTTCGTACTGGCTGATGCGCGTGGAGATCTCGGGATCGTGCGTGCGCGCGTGCTGGACAAGGTTGAGCGCATTGACGGCCTGAATGACATCGCCCTGGCTCTCGGCGGCCACTCCGGGCGGCCGGTTGAGATAGAGAACGGGATCGCCGCTGGACTGGAAGCGCACACCCTGGAAGCGGCTGGGGAGGAAGCCGCTGTGCCATTGGCGCGTGGCGACGGGTTGATCCTGGCCGCCCCCGCTGCTGAGCATCACCACGAAGCCGGGCAAATCGGCGCACTCGCTCCCGAGTCCATAAAGCAACCACGAGCCCATGCTGGGCCGTCCGGGGATGGAACTGCCGGCGTTCATGAACGCGTGGGCGGTGTCGTGATTGATCTGCTCGGTGTGCATCGAGCGGATGATGCAGATGTCATCGGCGATGCTGCCGATGTGCGAGAACATCGTCGAGATTTCCTGCCCTGACCGCCCGTACCTGGCGAACGGATATTGGGGCGCGAAGCAATTGAGCTTCTGGCCTTGCAGTTGCGCCACCTGCTGGCCCTTGGTGAACGACTCGGGCATGGGCTGGCCGTGCATCGCGGCCAGCTTTGGCTTGTAATCGAAGGTCTCGAGGTGGGAAGGCCCGCCCGCCATGTAAAGGAAAATGATGCGCTTGGCTTTGGGTGGGAGATGCAGCGGTTGCACGACGCCCCGCCAGCGCTCCTCTTTCCCGCCCGATCGTCCGCCGGCCGCGAGGAGCGATGGATTAAGCAGGGAAGCGAGCGCAAGGCTGCCGAGGCCGGCCGCGGTTCGGCCCAGGAAGGCGCGGCGGGTTTGCGCGATTCGGAATTCGTCGAGGGGATGCATGGTCAGTAGCGCACCAGGGATTCGTGGAGATTGAGCATAACGCGCGTGACCGAGGCCCAGGCGGCGACCTCGGAGGATTGGAGGTCCCGCGGCGGGGGCCAGTCGCCCACGTGCAGCAACTTGTCCGCGGCCTCCGGGGAGGCGCTGAACCGGGCGAACTCGCGCGCGTACAGGCTGGCGAGCACGCGTTGTTCCTCGTGCTGGGGGGTTCGAGCCAGCGCCTGGTTGAACGCCCAGCGCAACCGTCCGTTGAAGCCGTCGCCGCCCGAACGCACGATGCGTTCGGCGAAAACGCGGGCCGCCTCGACATAAGCCGGGTCATCCAGGAGCGCCAGCGCTTGCAGCGGCGTATTCGAGGGCGTGCGATCGGCGCTGGATTCCTCGCGGGTGCAGGCATCGAAGGCCATCAGGCTCGGGTGCAGGAACGTGCGGCACCAAAACGTGTACAGCCCGCGCCGATAGAGCGCGTCGCCTTTGTCGTTGTCCCAGGTGCGCTTCGGAAAGTTCAGTTGGTCCCAATAACCGGGCGGCTGGTAGGGCTTGACACTGGGCCCACCGATCTTATCGACCAGCAGGCCGCTTGTGGCCAGGGCATTGTCCCGGACCATCTCGGCGGGCAGGCGGAGGCGGCTTTGGCGGGCGAGCAGGCGGTTGTAGGGATCGCGTTCGAGGGCTTTGCGATTCGGCTCGGAGCTCTGCCGATAGGTGCCTGACATCACCAGCAGTTTCATGAGGTGCTTGATGTCCCACCCGCTGTCCATGAACTCGAGTGCCAGCCAGTCCAGCAACTCGGGGTGCGTCGGCCACTCACCCTGCGCGCCCAGGTCATCCAAGGTCCTGGAAAGGCCGGTGCCGAAGCAAAGCCTCCAGAGCCGGTTGACCACCACTCGAGCCGCGAGCGGGTTCTCGCGCGAGACCAGCCAGCGGGCCAGGTCAAGGCGGGTCGCCCGGCGTTCCCCGGGCTCGCTGCCCGTGAGGAACTGCGGCGGCCAGGGGTTGACGATCTCGCCGTTGTCGTTCATCCAGTTGCCCCGCGGGAGCACGCGCATCACCCGCGGCTCGGCGGCCACGGTCATCATCGTCCGGGGGAGCGTGCGGACGTAATCGTCCTTCTGCTTCCGCACGGCGGCAAGTTGATCACGCACCGAGTCCAACTCCGGTGCGTGAGCAAGAAAGTGCTTCTCGAGCAGCCCGGCCTGCTCGGGCGACCGGCTGCTGGGCGCCTTGCTCAGCGACTCGACCACGTCTTTAGCCAGGCCGAATTCATCCAACGTGGGCCGATCCACGGAACTGAGCGCGACGCGGAATCGGCCGATGTTGTGATGCTTGAATTGGGATTGGTGCTTGAGGCGAAGCGTCAGCACGGTGCCCGCTCCGCCCGGGATGGGTTGGGCGAAGATGAACGCGGCCTGCCGGTTCTGGGCCTTTTCGTGGCCGGCGACAGCCCAGCCGGTGTCGGGCTTGTCGTCGATCGCCGCACTTACCGGGTGGCCATCCTGGGAGAAATCGGCGATGGCGGAGGCGATGGTGATGCGCTGCGCCGGAGTGTTGGGCGCGGCCGCCTCGAGTTCGAAACCCGTCAGCACGAAGTTGCCTCCGCCACGCGAAAGGCTTTTCTTGTCGTGGGTTGTGTGCGTGAGGGCCTCGAGGCGGATGGCGGTGAGATGCTCGCGATCGGTCCGGAGCGTCATGGTGTAGATGTCCTGATCCGGATTCTGGCCGCCGGCGAGGATTGAATAATCTTCCTGCAAGGTGAACGTGGCCCCGCCGCTGGAAACGAGGTCTCGCGGGACAACGGGTGTCCACCGCAACCAGCCTGCCTGGAGCAAACCACGGAGCCGGGATTCCCAGGCGCGCTTGGCCGCGCCCAAGTCGGGGGTCATGGTGGCGAGGCGCTGCTCGAGATCCGCCACCTCGCCTTCGAAGCGCTTCAACTCGGCGGCCTGCTCCGGGCTGGGCACCAGGCTCTCCTCCGGCTTGCCCACGCCCTGCTCCTTGATGTCCGCGAAATACGCCGCGAGCCGGTAGAAATCCTTGGTCGTGTACGGATCGTACTTGTGGTCGTGGCACTCGCAACAGCCCATCGTGGCGCCCAGCCACACGCCGGAGGCGGCGCGGACGCGGTCCGCCGCATATTTGGCCAGGTATTCCTTGGGTTGCGCGCCGCCCTCTTCGGTCGTGCGGCCCAGACGGTTGTAGGTCGAGGCCACGCGCTGTTCGAGCGTGGCGTTCGGCAGCAGGTCTCCCGCCAATTGCTCGAGGCTGAAGCGGTCGAACGGCATGTTCCGGTTGAACGCGTCAATGACGTAATCGCGATACGGCGACACGCTGCGATAATTGTCCGCATGAAAACCGTCCGTGTCGGCATACCGCACCAGGTCAAGCCAGTGGAGCGCCATGCGCTCGCCGTAATGCGGCGAGCCAAGCAAGCGGTCCACGAGCCGTTCGTAGGCGTCGCTCGAGCGGTCGCCCACGAAGGAACTGACCTCCTCCGGCGCGGGTGGCAGGCCCGTCAGATCGAAGCTCAATCGCCGGATCAACGTGCGACGGTCCGCCTCGGGCGCGAGTTCGAGGCCCTCGCGTTCGAGCCGCGCGAGAATGAACGCGTCCACAGGGTTGCGCACAGTGCGTTGATGAGCAACCGACGGCACTTCGGGGCGCACGGGCGGATTGAAGGCCCAATGCCCTTCCCACTTGGCGCCCTGCTCGATCCAGCGCCGGAGCAGCGCGACTTCGGAGGCCTTGAGGGCCTTGCCGGTCTTGGTGGGCGGCATCGAGTCGTCCTTGTCCGCGGTCGAGATGCGCCGGAACAGCTCGCTACGATTTGGGTCGCCCGGCGCGACAGGGACGCGGCCCTCGCGATTGCCGAAGAGTCCATCCTGGGTGTCGAGGCGCAGCTTGGCTTGCCGCTTGTCTTTGTCCGGTCCGTGGCACGGGAAGCAGTTGTCCGCCAGGATCGGCCGGACATCCCGATTGAAGCGGATGGCCTCCAGCAGGCCGACAGGCCGCGGCTCGCGTTGGGCGCGAGTGGCGCCTGCCTTGAGCCCAGGGGCCTGGGTGGCCGTGTGGCCCCGAAGGGCGAGGGCCAGCGCCAAGAGCAGCGCGCTCGCAGCGGCCCGACGTATCACACGGCGGATAAACATGTCTTGCATGGAACATTGCTGGCGCTCATGGAGCGTGTCAAGCGAGGGGCGTCCGCAAAGCGCGCAGAGCCGACGCTCGAGACCGCGCTGATGAACAGCCCGCTGACCCTGACCTCGGCGTCGCAGACCCAGTACACGGATTGGTCGCCACCACATGGACAGGACTTGGTCTACGCAAGTCGCTGCAATTCCGGGAGCGCAGCCTGGTGGCCGCTCCTAACGGAGCTGGTCCCCCGGAGGCCCGGTGCCGCAACGCGGTCCCGTCAGGGACGACCTCTTTATAGAAAACCACCCAAAACCACCCCAGAGCCCCAGCGGGGCGACATCGATTATGGCCATCCGCCAGCAGAAAAACATGACGGACGTCGCGGCCGCCGACACGAACGATCCCGGTTCTACCGGGTGAAACTCGCCAGCCCTGAAACTCATAACTCATAACTCATAGCGGATAACTCGTCATGGCCGCGAATTCGGCATTGCTTCTGCGCTGAATCGGTCTATAACGCTCGCGGATAACTCCTGAATGTGCGTAGAGATACCATGAGAACCCGGTGGGGCGAGCCTCGGTCCGAGGCGGAAGGAGGCGTTTTGTCCTGGGCAGCCGGTGGCTTGGGCGCGTCGGGCCGCAGCCGAACGCGCCACGCGGCGGCGATCTCGATGGGTTGGTTGGGTCTGCTTCCGGTGTGGTTGGCACTCGCCCTCTGGCTGCCAGCGCCGGCGCGGGCGGCGATTCAATTTGACGTGTTCGTGGGTTATGGCAGCGGCGGCGGCAACGATGGGATCGTGCGCGAAGCCAGTTGGTTCCCGGTGGCGTGCGAAGTGTTCAATGATGGCCCAAGCTTCGATGCCGTGATCGAGTTTTCCTCGCAGCAGATCGGGGCTGGCCAGTCCCGCCGGATGGCGGTCGAACTGCCCAACAACACACGTAAACGCATCTTCTTCCCCGTCTTTTCCGGGTTGAACCGCTACGCGAGCTGGAATGCGCGCCTGATGGACGGCCGCGGGAAAGTCCGGGCGGAACGCGCGGACTTGCGGAGCAAGGACGTGCCGTGGGAGACGTTCGTGATGGCGGCCTTGCCCCGCGCCTTTGGCGGGCTGCCCGCCTTTCCGCAGAGCAAAGCCAACCGGGCTGAATTGCAGCCGCAGGTCGCGCGGTTGACGGCCGACCTGTTTCCGGACAACCCGATCGCGTTGGAGGGATTGCACGTCCTCTACCTGAACACCGAGAAGGCGCTCGAGTTGAAAGCGCCGCAGTACGCGGCACTGCTGGCTTGGGTCCACGGAGGCGGCCACCTGATTGTCGCTCCTGAACAAGCGCAGGACATCACGAGCACGCCCTGGCTGCGCAGCCTGGTCCCGTGCGAACTGGGGGCGGTGACGACTTCCCGGAGTCTTGGCGCGCTGCAGTCCTGGCTCCAAAGCGGCCCCGCCTCCCGCGGGGAAGAGGGTGGCCCGGCCCTGCCCCCGCTCCGGTCGCCGACGCCGCGCCCGGGCCGTCCGGCGCCCGCGCCGGGGCTCAATCCGTATGCGGCGCTGACCACCGATGCCGCCGCGGAGACCACGGACATGCCTGTCTTTGGCTGCACCACCCGCGAGGCCGAGGTGGTGCTCTCCGCCAACGGTGTCCCGATCGTGGTGAGCGCTCCGCGTGGCCGCGGCCAGGTGACCGTGCTGGCCTTCAGCCCCGAGCGCGAGCCGTTCCGCTCCTGGAAGAACCGTTCCTGGTTTTGGGCCAGGCTGCTCAGGCTCCCAGGCGAGGTGTTCGAGGCGCCCAACCAGAACGTCTATGGCGGCTGGAGCATCGACGGGGTGTTCGGCGCGATGATCGACACGAAGCAAGTGCGCAAGCTGCCGGTCGAGTGGCTGCTGTTGTTGCTGGTGGTGTACCTGGTGGTTATCGGACCGCTCGACCAGTGGTTCCTCAAGAAGATCAACCGGCAGATGCTCACCTGGGTCACGTTCCCTGCCTACGTGGTGCTGTTCTCGCTCCTTATTTATTACATCGGGTACAAGCTGCGCGCGGGCGAGACGGAATGGAACGAACTGCACCTGGTGGACATCCTGCCGCGCAACGAACGAGCCGACCTCCGGGGACGCACGTACGCCTCGCTCTACTCGTCAGTGAATGCGCGCTACCGCTTGGGGAGTGATCAAGCCTACGCTTCAATGCGCAGCGAGTTCCTCGGCCGCTGGGCCGGCGGCCAGGAAGGGAGCCGCACCGACATCGAGTTGCGCGGCAATGCCTTTCAAGCCGACGTGGCTGTCCCAGTCTGGACGAGCCTCTTGTACATCAGCGATTGGCAGCAGCCCTCCGCGACGCCGATGGCAGCCACGGTGGCGATCGAAGCCGGCCGCGTGAAGCTCACCGTCGAGAACCGCCTCTCGAGGAAGTTGAAGGAGGTGCGCCTGGCATATCAGGGGCGCCTCTATGAGCTCAACGACCTCAACCCGAACGAGACGAAGAGTTTCACGCTCGATCCGGCCCGGGGCGCGGCGCTGCCGGAGTTCGTGCGGAACCTCTCACAACGCTTTCAATCGGCGGCGGGCTCGCGCCGGACGGCCTTCGGGCGCGACCAATCGGGGCGGCTGGATCTGGCCTCCGGCAACCTGGTGGCGGCGTCGTTCATCGGCCAGGCAATGGAAGGCCCGAACCTCCAGCGGAATTTCATCTATCCGCCCGGCCTGGACCTAAGCCCGCTGCTGGCGCGAGGCGATGCCGTGTTGCTGGCATGGGACCCCGGCCATTCCCTGGCGAGCAGCCCGCTACGCCGCTTCAACCCGCCGCGCGCCACGCAAAACACACTCCTGCGGCTGGCGATTCCGATGCCCAAGGCCGGCTAGCTCGACCCTCGAGGCCCCACGTCCACCCAACCCGATCAGACAACGCACTCCCACGATGGAACCGACCCCCGCTGTCCAGACCTTCAACCTCACCCGGCTTTACGGCGACACGGTCGCGCTGAACAACCTGAGCCTCAGCGTCAACCGCGCGGACCTGTTTGGTTTCATCGGCTCGAACGGCGCCGGCAAGACCACGACCCTGCGCATCCTGGCCACGTTCCTGGCGCCCTCCAGCGGCAGCGCCGAGGTCATGGGCCATGACGTGGTGCGCGACGCCGACGCCGTGCGCCACGTGATCGGTTACATGCCGGATTTCTTCGGGGTCTATAAGGACATGGAGGTGACGGAGTATTTGGATTTCTTCGGGGCCTGCTATAAGATTCCATCATCCCAACGCGAAAAGACTGTCAATGACGTTCTCGAGCTGGTGGGCTTGAGCGAGAAGCGCGGGGCGCTGATCGGCGCCCTGAGTCGGGGCATGCAGCAGCGGCTCGGGCTGGCGCGCGTGCTGATCCACGATCCGCAGGTGCTCCTCCTGGACGAGCCCGCCAGCGGCCTGGACCCGCGCGCGCGCATCGAGATGATGGCGATCCTCCAGGAACTCCAGCGGCTGGGCAAGACGATCATCATTTCGTCGCACATCCTCAGCGAGCTGCAGACCCTCTGCAACCGCGTGGCCATCATCGAGAAGGGCAAACTCATTTACAGCGGCCCGGTCCAGGGCGTGCGCGATCAGATGGCGGCGGGGCGCATCGTGTGGGTGCGTGTCGGAGGCGAAGCCGATCAGGCGATCCAGCTACTCAAGGGCCGGTCGGAGGTGTCCGAGGCCGACCAGGCCGACGGCCGCATCAAGGTCACCCTCACCTCGCACGAGATCGACCACAGCATTGTGGCTGACGCGCTCGTTCGCGGGGGCGCGAAGTTGCTCGAGTTGCGGGAGGATGAGCTGGGGCTGGAGGAAGTGTTTTTGCGCGTCACCAAGGGCGAAACGCAGTAAGGCCTGGACTGCCGGCAGGCATCGCCGGGCAGCGACCCTCGCCGAGTGAGGAGGCGCCACCGCCGGAGCCATCATGAATGCCTGGCCGGTCATCGTGCGCGAGTTCCGGGTGGAATCCCGGCGGCCGTTTACCTATTGGCTGCGCGTGCTGGGTGGCGCGGCGCTGCTGGTGGCGTTCGGGGCGGCAGCCTGGCGTTGCAGTCCGGTCGGACTCGAGCGCTTCTATGCGGCCTTTGGCGGCTCGGCCGACTGGGTGTCGTCCCTGAACCCGGTCACCACGTTTGGCGGGGTGCTGTTTGGCAACGTGAACGCGGCGTTGTTCGTGGCGATCTGGGTCCTGGTGCCGCTCATCAGCGCCGACGCCATCAGCCGCGAGCGCCGCGAGGGGACGCTGGGACTCCTATTCCTGACGCCATTGGAGCCCGCCGGCCTGGTGGTCGGGACGAGCTTCAGCCACATCCTTCGGGCGCTGAGCCTGTTTCTGACGATGATTCCGTGGCTGACCGTGCCGGTGCTGGTCGGCGGAGTGGGCGTGAACGACGTGGTGTTGGCCCTGCTGATCGACACAGGGGCACTCGGGTTGGCGCTGGCCGCGGGGTTGCTGGCGTCTAGTTTCACCAGGGACCAAATCCACGCCTTGCTCTGGGCGGAGGTGCTGAGCTTGGCCGGGGCGGTCTGGTTCATGTCGATGCAAGAGCGCGCCTGGGAAAGCGCCTCGGCGGTCGGTGCTTCGGGTGGCCTGCCACCCGGCACGGGCGGATGGTTTGGTTTCGCTCGCCGGTCTTCGTCGTGGCACGAGGGTCCATTGACTTATCTGAGTGAGATCTTTGGACTCGCCACGAATTGTGGCTTGCGGTTCGACGCGCAATGGTTCTTTTCGCAGATGCCGGGGGCTTCCCCCACTATCGCACTTGCGACGCAAACCACTTGGGGCGGCTTCTGGACGAACATGCCCGCGAGCGCGCACCGGGCAAGGCTCGCCGGGGCGGGTTCGGCGATGATCCTGAGCTGGGTTTGTCTGCTGGGGGCGGTGTTGCTGGCGGCGTGGCAGGTGCGCCGATCATGGCGGGATGAACCGCCCTCGGTGCGCCAGTTGCGTGTCGAGCGCGCGCTTTTCGCCCCCCGGTTCTGGACCGCCTTGTTCCGGCGGAAGATGCGTCGGCGGCTCGAACGCAATCCGATCGGGTGGCTCCAGCAGTATTCGCCCCGGGCGCGCCTGATCAAGTGGGGTTGGTGCGGGTTCATCCTCCTGGCTCAGATTGTACTGACAGCGGACATAGACGACCTTTACCTGGGCCAGTCTTGGCTGGGCACGCTGTTGTTGCTCGGCTTGAGTTTCAGCGCGGCGGGAAGTTTTCGGCATGAACGGAAAAGCGGCGCACTCGAATTGCTCCTGGTGACGCCGTTGCGCGTCGATCAGGTGATCAGCGGGCGGGTGCGCGGTCTCTGGGCGCAGTTTCTGCCCTCACTCTGCCTGCTGGGGTTGGCCGGTCTGATCCTTCACCACCCGGCGTTCATGCGCCAGCGGGAATCGGCGCTGATCCTGCCGTTTGCCTGCCTGGCGGCCGGATTTCTGAGCATGCCCATCATCGGGCTCTACTTCTCGCTCCTCCGGATTCACTTGCTAGGGGCTTGGCTCTGCACCTGCGCCCTGGGCCTGCTGGTGCCGGGGATTCTTCTGTTCTTTCCCGGGCTGAGTGACGGTGTCGAGATGTCGCTCGGCGTGGGCGCCGATTCCCCGCCAGAGGCTGACATCACGCTGCTGGCGGGCGGTGTGATCTTGACCACAGGTCTGGTGGCCCAAGCGTTTCTGGCCGCGGTGATGTGGTATCTGCTCCGGCGCAACCTGGTTCGGCGGAGATTCATGATTCAATAGCCGGCACGAGCTCGAGCGGGGGGACACGATTCGGCCGCGGGTCGGCCAAGTGCGCGGTGGTTATTGCTTGGGGACATTCAACGACTGCACGACGCTCGCTCGGACGCCCGCGTTGAGGTTGGCTGCTTGCATCCAGGAAGAGCAAGCCGGGCGGTTGCATTTGCGGGCGGGTGGGGCATAGTAGCGGCCGTGTTAAGCATTCGGAATGTTGCGGTTTATGCGGCCTTCTGCGCGGGCTTGCTCCTGGCGGGCCGTGCGGGAGAGCCAACCCAGAAGATGAACACACCTCCAAGCGGCAAGGTCGGGTCCACGAACGAACTGGCCACCGTTGGCGGCGGGTGCTTCTGGTGTCTGGAGGCGCTCTTCGAGCGCGTCGAGGGGGTCAAATCGGTGACCAGCGGGTATGCCGGCGGTCATAAGCCGCAGCCGACCTACCACGAGGTCTGCGGTGGCCACACGGGCCACGCCGAGGTGGTCCAGATCGAGTTCGATCCCGGCAAGATCACCTTTGCCCAGTTGCTCGAGCTGTTCTGGGATGCCCACGACCCCACGACACTCAATCGCCAGGGACCGGACGAGGGGACGCAGTACCGTTCGATCATTCTGCACGCCAGTGAGGCCCAGAAAGAGGCGGCGGAGCGCTCGAAGCGCGAAGCGGCGAAACGGGTGCGCGGCTCGATTGTGACGGAGATCGTTCCGCTTGAGAAGTTCTACCCCGCGGAGGATTACCATCAGGATTACTTCCGCAAGAACCCGGGGGCGCCGTACTGCGCCGTGATCATCCGTCCGAAGCTCGAGAAATTCCTGCACAAGCGCCAGCCGCACTGAGGCGCGCCCATTCGCGCGGCCACCGGGAATGCTCGCGGGTGGGCGGGCGCGTCCCGGCTTGCTTTTGGCTCCTCCCCGCCTACTGTGTGGACGTGTGCCCATCTTATCGCGATGACTGACGACGAGCTCGAGCAACTGGTTAAAGCGGCCGAAGGCGGGAGCCCTCTGGCGCAGTACGCGCTGGGGTTATTTTTGGCCAAGGGCGCCGCCGCCGCGCCTGACGCGGAGCGCGCCGCCGAGTGGTTTCAGAGGGCGGCGGCCGCGGGGAACGCGGAAGCACAGTTTGCCCTGGCGGTCTGCTGCCACCGGGGCACGGGCCGGCAGAAGGATCTGGAGGAGGCGTTCAACTGGTACGAGTCCGCGGCAAAGCAGGGACTTGCGGTGGCACAGTTCAATCTGGGCTACTGCTTTGAGCTGGGGGAGGGAACGGCGGTCGATCTGGCTCAGGCAGTGACCTGGTACGAGCGCGCCGCGGCACAGGGAGACGGCGAAGCGCGGGACGCGCTCACGGAATTGGCGCAAGCCGCCCGTGAAGCCGGCTCGGGACCTTCGCCGCAGGTGGCGCGACCCTCCGTGTCCGCTGAACCGCCCGAACCGGCGACCCGACCACCCGGTCCCAGGCCCGACAAAGCCCCCGCTCTGCCTGTGGCGGAGCCGACGCGGATGCCAGTTTCCCCGGCGCGGCCCGCATGGACGGCACCCAGACCGTCCGAGCCCGAGCCCGAGGCCGCGGCGGAACCCGAGCCTGAGCCCACGCCGGAGGTTGAGGATGAAGTGCCGCCGGACCTCGAGCCGTTGTTGGAAGCGGCGGTGGGCGGGGATGCGTCGGCACAATATGATCTCGGGGTGGCGTACGTCAGCGGCGAGGAACTCGACCAGAATTACGAGCGGGCGGCTTATTGGCTGGCGCAGGCGGCATCGCAAGCTCATCCGGACGCTCAATACGCGTTGGGAGCGCTCTACGCGGACGGGAATGGCGTACCGAAGGACGCGCAACTGGCGGTGCGTTGGTACCAACGCGCGGCTGCCCAGGGGCACGCGGGCGGGCAGTTCAACCTGGGCTACTGCTACGAGTTTGGCGAGGGGGTGCGCAAGGACAATGCCGAGGCCGTCAAGTGGTACCGGCGGGCCGCGGCCCAGGGCGACGCCGACGCGCAGGAGGCCCTGCTCTCGATCCAATCGCCGTAGCGGCTAACCGCCTTGGACGGGCGGGAAGAGGGACACCTCGTCGCCCTCGCGGAGGGCGTGATCGCGCGGCTGGTACTCGAGGCCGACGGCCACCAGCGTGGAGCGCTCGAGCGGTTCAAGCCGCGGGAATCGTGCGTGGAGTTGATGCAGCAGGTCGTGAATGGTCGCGCCGACCGGCAGAGTTTGGCGCGTTTGCGCGCAGCCTGTCAGCTCCTTGAAGTACGAGAAGAAGTGGACGTCAATCTCCATGCGGGGCTGGGCGCCGGCTGGCCTCGGGCCGGCAGAGGGCGTCGTGGAGAACGCCGACGAAAGGAAGGTTCCGGTAGCGCTCGTCGTAGTCGAGCCCGTAGCCCACGACGAAGACGTCCGGGATGACAAAGCCGACGTAGTCCACCGATAAGGGCCCGGTGCGTCCCGCCGGCTTGTCGAGCAGCACGCAGGACCGCAGCGAGCGCGGGGCGAGCGCTTGGAGCCGTGCCAGCACGTGCGCCAGGGTCCGCCCGCGATCGACGATGTCATCCACCACCAGCACGTCGCGGTCTTTGACTTCGAGGCGCAATTCACGGTTGAAGCTTACCCCGCGTCCCCGGAGCCCGCCGCGGTAGCTCGAGACGCCAAGGAAATCCAGGCGCAGTGGGATGGTCAGGCGCCGCAACAGATCGGCCAGGAACATGATCGTGCCGGTGAGCAACGCCACCACCACCAAGTCCTTGCCGACGTAATCGCGGGTCAGGGCGCGCGCCAGCTCCCCCACTCGGCGATGCAATTGAGCCTCGGTGATCAGCACCTCGCGGACGTCAGCCCGCCATTGCGCCGGCACCACGGCGGCGCCGGCCACGCGGCGAGGTTCGGCCAGAGGATGCATGCGCCGGGAGCCTTAACTGTGCCTCGAGCCGGCTTCGTCCGTGCGTGCGTAGCCGGACTCCTGGCGTCGGAGGTTGATCTGGTTCCTCCTCACGTAGTGGAACACCCATTTGGTCTTCTCGGGTTCGCTCATGGCGTCGGTGCGCACACCGATGCGCTCGTTGAGCGCCTGCTCCGTGCGGAACAACTCGCGCAGTTGGCCTGGTTCGGACATGCGTCGAGCATGTCTGTGGGGCGCGGGACGGCGCAAGCCTCAAACCGGGCTGCGTACGCGGACAGGCGCTTGATTTGCCGTAGCCGCTTGCGCACGCTACCGCGTGCTGCGGGAAAGCCGAGTGATCGAGTTCGCCGAGTTGTCCGGGCTGTTCTTCCTGACCGCCATGGCGATGGGCGCGTGGTTTGTGCCCCTGGGCCCAGTCCTGGAGGCGCATGGGCTGGGGGCGCTCCGGCCCTTCGCCTTCGCCACGTCGGGAACGGCGGCGCTGGTGTCGCCGTTGCTTTTTGGCGCGCTGGCGGACCGGCACCTGGGACCCGCCCGCGTGCTCCGGTGGCTGGCGCTGGCCACGGCGGGCGCGATCACTCTGGCGGCTACGGCGATGCGCCTCAGGGCGGGGCCGATCGTGGTGTTGGCGTTGATCCAACTCCACGCGCTCTGTTCCGCGCCGACCTGGAGCCTGGCGAGTTCGATCGTGCTGGGCCGCCTCCGCGACGCCCCACGCGAGTTCGGACCGATTCGGGCGCTCGCAACCGTAGGTTGGATGGCCGGTTGCTGGGCCGTCAGCGCGTTGCAGGCAGACAGTTCGACGGTGGCGTGCTACACCGCCGCCGGCGTGTGGCTCGTCGTGGCCGGCTACACCCGCCGGCTGCCCAACCCGCCCGCCCTCGAGTCTGTCGGAGGACGCACCCTCAAGCAAAGGCTGGGCTTGGACGCGCTCGCGTTGCTCAGGCAACGGGATCATCGAGTCGTGTTCGTCACGGCCGCGCTCTTCTATGTGCCGCTGGCCGGGTTCTATCCGTTCACGCCCACGCACCTTCGCCAGTTGGGCATGGAACACACGGCCGCCTGGATGACCCTCGGCCAGATCAGCGAGATCATCGCCATGCTGGGCCTGGCGCACGTCCTGGGGCGGGTGCGGCTCAAGTGGACGCTGGCCACCGGACTAGGGTTCGGCTTGCTGCGTTACGGCCTCTGCGCTCTCGATGGCAAAGGGTGGGTGCTGCTCGGTCTGAGTCTGCACGGATTCGCGTTTACACTCTTTTTCATCACGACGCAGATTTACCTGGACCAACGGGTGCCGCCGGAGTGGCGCACGCGGGCGCAGGCGCTGTTCAGCCTGTTCACCAGCGGGATGGGGAACCTGGTGGGCTACCTTGGCACGGGCTGGTGGTTTAGCCAGTGCCAGCGCGCGGGCGCGGTGAATTGGGCACTGTTTTGGGGTGGGCTCGCATTGGTGGTGGTGGTGGTCCTGGTCATTTTCCTGGTGGCGTACCGCGGTCGCGGGCACGGCGACCGATCAGTGCGGGACTAAGGCCAAGGCGGTTCCCTCTCCCGGGGGAGAGACATCTGAGATGGTCCGTCAAGGGATTTTTCATGAGTTATTCACTCTGAACCATGGGTCCGGTTACCGCCAGATCAGCGTAGATTTTGAGTCCGCGTCGTTGCAG
>Ga0233425_10005644_pt1 | contig 19514 bp, 20 predicted proteins | sample Watercolumn_Towu_2_FD_181712 | JGI IMG/M metagenome (GOLD analysis project Ga0233425, IMG submission 181712) | Freshwater microbial communities from Lake Towuti, South Sulawesi, Indonesia - Watercolumn_Towuti2014_140_MG | ecosystem: Environmental > Aquatic > Freshwater > Lake | place... | reverse complement strand
CGTGCCCGACAGCTTCGAGGGCTACAAGAAGCAGCGCTTCCGCTGGGCCTTCGGCGCCATGCAGATCATGCGCATGCACTGGGCCGAGCTCAATCCGTTCAAGACGACCCGGCTCTCGACCGCGCAGAAGCTCCATTTCGTCGGCGGCTGGGCGCCTTGGGTCGCGGACGCGGCCTATCTGCTGTTCGTGATGTCGTCGCTGCTTTGGACCGTCGGCCTCGTCGCCGCGCCCAAGTATTTCGAATTCCCGCTCGCGATCTTCGTCATCCCGACGGTCGCGATGTTCGTCTTCAAGATGGTCCAGTCGCTCTGGCTCTACAAAGTCCGCGTCGCCTGCACGCCCTTGCAGCGCGTCGGCGCGGCGATCGCCGGCATGGCGCTCACCCACTCGATTTCCAAGGCGATGCTCCAGGGCCTCTCGGGCAAGGAGAAGCCCTTCTTCCGCACGCCCAAATGCGAGGACAAGGTCGGCCTCAAGAAGGCCGTGCTCGGCGCCTGGGACGAAAGCCTGATCGCCGCCGCGCTCTGGCTCGGCACCGTCGGCGTGCTGCTCGGTCGCGGCGCCTACGATTCGGAGGCCCGCATCTGGGCGATCATGCTGCTGATCCAGTCGGTGCCCTACGCTGCCGCGTTGCTCACCTCGCTGATGGGCGCCTTGCCTGCGCCCGAGGCGAAGCCGCAGATCGCGGCGAAGCCCGCCCAAGCGCCGGTGCCCGCGCCCGCCGCCGAAGCGCCGCTCGCCTCGACCGACCTCGCGACCCACGCGGGGGATTGAGGCCTTGCCCATACTATCGTTATACGATAGTATGGGTCGCGGATGATCAAGTCCTTCCGGAACGCCTTGGCCGAGGCGGCGTGGCAGCGTCGTTTCGTCAAAGGCGCGCCGCGAGACGTGCTCAAGATCGGCCATCGGAAACTGAGCCAAGTCCACAATGCCCGGGATCTTCGCGATCTTCGGGCGCCGCCCGGCAACCGGCTCGAAGCGCTTGCAGGCGAACGCCGAGGACAGCACAGCATCAGGATCAATGACCAATGGCGGATCTGTTTCGTATGGCGGGAGGGCGATGCCCATGACGTCGAAATCGTCGACTACCACTAGGCGCCGTCTCCGGCGCGGCGACTTCGCGCCGGCCCATCCGGGCGACGTGCTGCGCGAGGACTTCATGAAGCCTCTCGGATTGTCGCGTTATGCCCTCGCGCATGCGCTCGGGGTGACCGAGATGCGGATCGGCGAAATCGTCAGGGCCAAGCGCGCGGTCACGCCGGAGACGGCGCTGCGCCTGGCCCGGTACTTCGGGACGAGCGCGGAGTTCTGGATCGGGCTTCAGGCGACCTACGACCTCGAGACCGCGCGGGATCGTTGGGCGGGCGAGATCGAAGCCGCCGTTCGTCCGCGCGCCGCGTGAGCGGATGCTCCTGCCCCGTCTCCTGATCTCGCTCGTGCTCGCGGCGGTCGCGGGCCTCGCCTGGTGGTGGCCGAACCGGCCGCAGCCCTTGGCGCAACCGCATGTCGGGCCGATCGCCTCGCTGTCCTTCGCGCCCTTTCGCGACGGCCAGAGCCCGCTCGCGCGGATCTATCCGAATCGCGCCGAGATCGAGGCGGACATGAAGCTCCTGGTCGGCAAGACCAAAGGCCTTCGGACCTACACCGCGCTCGAGGGCATGGAGGTCGTGCCGCCGCTCGCCCGCCAATACGGCTTCGAGATCACGCATTCCGCCTGGATCGGCGCGAAGCTCGTCGAGAACGACCGCGAGGTCTCGGCGCTGATCGCCGCGGCCAACGCCTATCCCGACGTGATCAAGCGCGTCATCGTCGGCAACGAAGTGCTGCTGCGCAACGAGTTCCGCGAGGGCTTTTCCGAGGACCGCAAGCGCACCATCGAGGCGTTGATCGGCTACCTCAAGCGGGTCAAGGCCGCGGTCAAGCAGCCCGTCGGCTATGCCGAGGTCTGGGAGTTCTGGCTGCGCTATCCCGAGATCGCGCCCTATGTCGACGTCGTGGTCGGCCATCTCCTGCCCTATTGGGAGGACGACCCGCATGGCGTCGCCCGCGCCATGCCGCAGATTCGCCACGGCTACGAAACGCTCAAGGCGCGCTTTCCGGGCAAGCAGGTCTGGATCGGCGAAGTCGGCTGGCCCTCGGCGGGACGCGCGCGGGCGGACGCGGTGCCGAGCCGCTTCAACGAAGCGCGCTTCGTCACCGACTTTCTCGCGCTGGCGCGCGAGATGGGCGCCGACTACAACGTCATCGAGGCCTTCGACCAGAGCTGGAAGTCGAAGCTCGAAGGCACCGTCGGCGGCGCCTGGGGGCTTTATACGTCCGACCGCCAAGCCAAATTCGATCTCGCCGGACCCGTGGTCGAAGTCCCCGAATGGCCTTGGCTCACGGCGGCCTCGATCGGGCTCGCGCTCGGCGCCGCGCTTTGGCACGCGCGGCGCCGGCCCGCCGCCGCGCCGGGCGAGGTGCTCCTCTTCGGCCTTGCCGCTCAGGGTCTCGCGGCGGCCGTGGTGCTCGGCGCCTTCGTCGCCTGGCTGCACGGCTTCACGCTCGAGACCCAGGCGAGCGGTCTCGCCAAGACCGCGCTTCAGGCCGCGCTCGCCGGCTTCGTGCTCCGCGCCGTCGCGCTCGGCGACGTTCAGCCGGGCGGGCGGGGCTTCGATGCCGCGATCGTCGCGATCCGCCGCCGGCCCTGGCCGCCCGCCTTTTGGGCGGACGCGGTCTATGTCGTCTCGGTCGCCTACGCGCTGGTCCTCGCCTGGATCCTAGCGACCATCCCGCGCTATCGCGACTTTCCGCTGGCCGACTTCCTGGTGCTCGCGCTCGCCGTGCCGCTGCTCGGCGCAGGGCGCGGCTTCGGCGACAGCCGCAAGATCGACGGCGCCGTGGTCGGGCTCCTCCTGGTCGCCGGCGCCGCGACGATCTGGCGCGAAGGCGCGCTCAATCGCGAGGCTCAGTTCTGGGCCGGCATGCTGGCCTTGATCGCGCTGCCGCGCGCCCTCGGCCTCATTCGTCCGCGCGCCTGAGGGGACAGAAGAGCAGCGTCCGGTCGAGCCGATTGGGCAGGCCGACGCAGGCGGCGCGGTCCGGCACGAGACGGTAATGCGCGAGCGCGGCCAGCGAGGCCTCGGCCTCGTGGTCGTGGACCAGCCAGCGGAACGCGCCGGCATGGCGCGCGATCAGCGCCTCGATCCGCGCGTTCATCAGATGGGCCTCGCCCGGATTGGTGAAGCTCGAGGTCAGGCGAACGAAGCGGACCTCCTTGGGAAAGCGCGACAGCGCGTAGCTCATGGGCTGATAGCCGGTCATCACGACGACGGTCTCCGCGGGCCGCTCGAGCGGCGGCGGCACGAGGCCGATCCAGTCGCGCTCGCCCTCGGCCCAGGGCGCGCGGCCCCAATTGGCGGGCGCGGTCAAGCCGACGATCGCGGCGAAGGCGAGACCGGCAACGAGACGCTTCGCCCGCCCGTCGAGCGGCAGGCGGTCGATCGCCACGAGGAGCGCCACGGGCGCGAACTGCTCGAGCGCCACGGCATAGCGATAGATGCCGAAGACCGTCTGCCAGACGACGTAGGTCGCGACGGCGGCGATCAGGACGAAGAGACTGCGCGCCGGCCGAAAAGCCCGCGCGGGCCCGCGAAAGATCAGGACCAAGGGCAGGGCGAGCCAGAGGAGCGCCAGGCGAATGTCGCGAAACGGCGCTTCGCCGACCCGCGTGCCGTCGAGCGCGAAGGCCAGCGGATAGGCCAAGGTCTCGAGCCAGCCGCGCGGCAGGAACTGGGGATCGTGGCCGCTGCGCTCGGGCGCCCAGGGCGAGTGGAAGACCTGGTTGAGATGGGGAAAGATCGGATTGGCGAATTCCTGCCAGAGCGTCGCCATCCAAAAGCCGCCCGAGAGCAAGACGCCGACCGCTCCGCCGACGCCGTAGGCCGCAAGCGCGCGGGCGCGCCCGCTCCATGTCTTGGGCACGATCAGGAGCGCGAGCCCGAGGCCGAGCGCATAGACCGCCATGGTGAGCTTGAGACCGGTCGCGATCCCGACCAAGAGGCCGGCGCCGAGGACGGGCGCGAGCCGGCCGCGCTCGATCTTTTCATGCCCGCCGAGCAGGGCGGCGATCGCGCCGAGGGCGAACAGCCCGAGCAGATTGTCGAAGAAACTGGTCCCGAGCAGACCGAGCGAGCCGCCGCCCCAGGCGCCGACGACCGCCGCCGCAAGCGCGAGCGGCGGGCTCGCGCCGATCCGCCGCGCGATCAGAACGACGAGGGCGAAGGCGCCGCCGCCCTGGAGCGCGCCGAGCACGAAGGCGACGCCGCGCGGCGGCAGAGTCTCGATCAGGGTCCAGAAGGGCAGATGCAGCAGCGGATTGTAGAAGCCCGGTCGTCCTGCCGGCAGCCAGTCGACGCCCAGCCGGCCGTTGAGCCACGCATAGGGATTGTAGACGTGATAGTTGCGCTGATCCCAATTGACGTCCTGGCCGAAGTGGATCGCGAGCAGGCCGAAGGCAATGGCCGCGACCGCCGCGGCCGCGCCGAGAAGCGCTCTCGTCCTCACATCCGGCCCGCGGCCTGAAAGAGCAGCAGCAGGATCGAGACGGCGATGGTCGTCCAGGTCGCGACGATGCCCCAATAGCGCCCGAAGGACCGCCCGCTCGACTGGCCGAGACCGTAGGCATGAAGCAGGCGCGCGCCCGAAATCGCGACACCGAGGGCATGCAGCCAGGCGGGCGCGGTGCCGGCGAGTTCGAGGCAGACCAGGAGGATCAGGGTGATCGGCACGTACTCGACGGCGTTGCCGTGCACCCGGATCGCGCGCTGGAGCGCGGGCACGCCGCCGTCGCCGAAACTGACCTTCGCCTTGATCCGCTGTCGGACGACGCCGACGGCGAGCAGGAGCAGCAATGCCGCGTTGAAGGCGACGTAGTAGGGCGTGACGGCGAGTGACACGGACATGGTCATGACGCGCTCCCGAGGGCGAGGCAAAGGGAATGGAACCGCGATGATGGCCGTCCCGGCGCGTCGTGACAACGTGAAGCTATTCCGCTACTCATCCGGCCCATGCCCGTCCGCGTCGCCGTCATCCTGCCCTGTCGCAACGAGGAGTCCGCCGTCGCCGGGACGATCGCGTCCTTCCGCAAGGCGCTGCCCGAGGCGACGATCTACGTCTTCGACAACGCCTCGACCGATCGGACCGCCGAGGTCGCCGCGGCGGCGGGCGCCGTCGTCCGGCGCGAACCCATGCCGGGGAAGGGCAACGCCGTCCGGCGCATGTTCGCCGACGTCGAGGCCGACATCTACGTCATGGCCGACGGCGACGACACCTACGATGCCGCCGTCGCGCCCAAGATGATCGAACTCCTCCGCGCCCAGAACCTCGACATGGTCGTCGGTCGGCGAAAGGGCGAGGGCGACGCGCTCTATCGGCCCGGTCATCGCTTCGGCAATCGCATGCTGACGGGTGCCGTGTCGCTCCTGTTCGGCGACCGCTTCTCCGACGTGCTCTCGGGCTACCGCGCGATGTCGCGCCGCTTCGTCAAGAGCTTCCCGGCGCTGGCGACCGGCTTCGAGGTCGAGACCGAGCTCTCGGTCCACGCGCTCGAGCTGCGCATGCCGATCGCCGAGGTCGAGTGCGCCTATCGCGCGCGCCCCGCGGGCTCGACTTCCAAGCTCAAGACCTATCGCGACGGCTTCCGCATCCTCTGGACCATCCTGATCCTGTTCAAGGAGGTCAGGCCTTTCGAGTTCTTCGGCTTGATCGCGTCGGCGCTCGGCTTGCTCTCGGTCGGCCTGGCGACGCCGCTCGTCCTGACCTACCTCGAGACCGGGCTCGTGCCGCGCTTTCCGACCGCGATCCTCGCGACCGGCGTCATGCTGCTCGCCTTTCTGAGTCTCACTTGCGGCCTGGTGCTGCACAGCCTGTCGCGCGCCCGGATCGAGACCAAGCGCATGCGCTATCTGGCGGTGCCCGGCGCCGGGCAGGCTTGACCATGAACGCGTGGCTCGGCCGGCACGCGCCGTCGGGCGATGCCCTGCGCCTGGTGGCTTTTTTCGTGCCGCTCTTCGCCGCGGCGGGCGTCGGCATGCCCTTCGCGCCGATCTGGTTCGAATCGCGCGGCCTGACGCCCGCCGAGATCGGCGCCATGCTGGGCGTCGGCATGTGGATCCGCTTCGTCGGTCACCTGACGGTCGGCGAGATCGCCGATCGCCTGGGCGAAAGGCGGCGCGTGCTCTTCGCGCTCGGCCTGGTCGCGCTGGCGATGAACGTCGCCTACATCCCGGTGCAAGGCCTTTGGCAGGTCGTGCCGATCTATTTGATCGCGACGCTCGCGATCTCGCCCATGTTCTCGCTCGGCGAGAACCTCGCGCTCCTGACCGTCAAGGGGCGCGGGCTCGATTACGGTCGCGTGCGTCTTTGGGGTTCGGTCAGCTTCATGGCGGTCTCGCTCGGCGCGGGCGCGCTCCTGGTCGGGCGGAGCGCCGATTGGGTGCTCGGCATGCTGATCCTCGCCTACGGTCTCACGGCCGTCGGCGCCTATCTCCTGCCGGACGTCAGGACCGAACGCAGCGAGCGGCGGAAGGGCGGCGCGCTGCATCTGTTGCGCCTGCCGACCTTCTGGATCTTCCTGCTCGCCTCGGGCGCCGTGCAGACCAGCCACGGCGCCTACTACGCCTTCTCGACGCTGCATTGGCGCCAATCGGGACTGGCGGAGTCGACCATCGGCTTCCTGTGGGCCATCGGCATTGCCGCCGAGATCCTGCTTTTCGCCTACGCGACGCGCGCGACCGACCGCTTCGGTCCGGCGCTGCTCATCGGCATCGGCGGCGTCTCCGGCATTTTGCGTTGGAGCCTGACGGCCGTGACGGTCGAGCCGGCGGCGCTCCTGGTGCTGCAGACGCTCCACGCCCTGACGTTCTGCGCGGCGCATCTCGGCGCCATGCAATTCATCGTCCGCGCCGTGCCCGAAGGCCTGTCGGCCAGCGCCCAGTCGGTCCATTCGGCCTTCGCCATCGGCGCGCTCATGGGCGTCTCGATGACGCTCGCGGGCTGGGTCTTTACCGCGCTGGGCGGCGCGATGACCTTCGCGGTCATGGCGGTTTTTTCCGCGGTCGGCGTCGGCGCCTCTTTGCTGCTCGCGCGGCGCTGGGACGGCGAAAGACTGGCGCTTTGATCGCCTCGCGCTACCAGGCGAGGTCCAGGATCTCGCGCACCATCTTGGCGTTTTCGATCTTGCGCGGATTGGCGCGGACCGGCTCGTAGCCCAGCGCGCGCTCGGCGATGTCGTCGAGCGCGGCGCGCGCGATGCCGACTTCCCGCAGCGTCGTCGGTTGGTCGAGACCCTTGATCAGTTCGACCAGGAGGTCGGGCGCGAGGCGATCGGGCGCGCCCATCGCGGCCGAGAGCGCGCGCTGGCGTTCGGCGTTGAGCGCGGCGTTCCAGCGCAGCACCGCCGGCAGCATGACGCAGGAGGTCTGGCCGTGACCGACGCCGTAGGTCGCGCCGAGCACGTAGCCGATGCCGTGGCTCGCGCCGTGGCTGACGCCCGAGGACATCGGCTGGATCGCCTGCCACATGCCGAACTGCGCCTCCATGCGGGGCGCGAGCGCGGCCGGCTCCGCCTTGATGCGGGGCAGCGCGCGCGACAGGAGGCGCAAGCCCTGGAGCGAGGCCGCCTCGCTCGCCGGATGGGCGAGCGGCGAGCAATAGCTCTCGACCGCGTGATCGACCGAGCGAATGGCGGTCGAGGCCAGGAGATCGAAGGGCGTCTCGAGCGTCGCCGCCGGATCGAGCACGACCGAGCGCGGCACGAGAAAGCGGTGATTGAAGGATTGCTTGGCCGGTATGCGGCTGTCGGTGATCCCGGCGATCGGCGTGAACTCCGAGGCCGAGAGCGTGGTCGAGACCGCGATCATGCGGATGGCGCCGTCGGGCGCCGCCGCCTTGCTCCTCGCCTGGCCGGGCCGATAGGGCTCCATCGCCTCGGGGCTCGTCAGGCCGAACCAGAGGCAAAGCTGCATCGCCTTGGTCGCGTCGATCACCGAGCCGCCGCCGACCGCGACCAGGAGATCCGCCTTGGCCTCGCGCGCGAGCGCGGCGGCCGCGATCACGTCCTCGCGCGGCGAGTGGGCGCGAACGCTCGCGAAGCTTCCGACATGGCGAGGCCCGAGCGCGGCGACGACGCGCTGCAGCGGCCCGTCGGCCGGGCGCGCGAGCGAGCGGGTCGAGACGACGAAAACGCGCGTCGCGCCTTGACGCTCGACCTCGGCCAAGACGGCCTCGCCCGCCGGCGTGCCGAACAGGATGCGCTCCTGCGCCTGAATGAGGTAGTGACCGGCGGCAATGCCGGGATAATGCTCGGGCACGAGAAACCTCTAGCGCTTCGGGGCGCGCTTCGCCGCGCTCTTGACGATCGCGGCGATGAGTTTGCCATAGGACATCCCCGCCTGGGCGCAGAGAATGGGCAGGTCCGAATGCTCGGGGTTGAGGCCGGGCAGCGGATTGACTTCCATGAAGCTCGGCCGGCGGCGGGCATCGGAACGCAGATCGATCCGCCCGGCGTCGCGACAGCCGAGCGCGCGCCAGGCCGCGAGCGCGACCGCGCCCGCCCGCTTCGCCTCGGCATCCCGCGCCAGGCGGTAGAGCACGAGGTCCTCGCAGTTCTCCTTGTTCGCGTAGCCGTAGGCCGGATCGGTCTTGTCCTTGAGCACGACCTCGCAGACGCCGACGACGCGCGCGCTTCGTCCCTCGCCCAGAACGCCGACGGTGAACTCGCGCCCCGGCAGATAGGTCTCGACCAGCACCGGTTGGCGAAAGCGCCTGAGCAGCGCGCGGCAGACCGCCGCGAGCTCGTGGCGGTCGCGAACCTTGGACTTGGCCGACACGCCGAGCCCGGTGCCTTCGGCGACCGGCTTGCAGAAGAGCGGATAGGGCAGGCGGACATCGGCGATGTCGGCCGGCGCCGTGACGACATGGAAATCGGGCGTCGGCACGCCGGCATCGCGCACGACGCGCTTGGTCAGGCCCTTGTGCAGCGTGAGGCCCATGACCATCGGATCGGAAAAGGTGCAAGCGATGCCGTAGCCTTCGAGCAGCGCCGGCACCTGGGCTTCGCGGCCGACGCCGCCTCGGCCCTCGGCGATGTTGAAGATCAGGTCCCAGCGCTCGCCCCGGGCGAGGCGCGCGACCAGCGCCTTGAGCCGACCGATGCGTACCGTCTCGTGACCGAGCGCGCGGACGGCGCCCTCGATGGCATCGATGGTGTCGGGCCGGTCGAACTCGGCCGTTTCCTCGGGGCTCAGCCCCTCCGCGAGATAGTCGGCGCGGAGGTCGTAGGTCAGACCGATGCGCAAGCGGATCAGAGGTCGGCCGGCTTGCCCTTGTCGGCGCCCAGCGTGCCGTCGGGATCGGCGTAGCGGTAGATCTGGCCCTCGAAATTGCGCAGCAGCAGGTCGGTGCCGTCGCGCCCGACGATGGCGTCGGGCATCAACGCGACCTTGCCGCCGCCGCCCGGCGCATCGATGACGTATTGCGGCACGGCATAGCCGGTGGTGTGGCCGCGCAGGCCCTTGAGGATCTCAAGACCCTTCTCGACCGGCGTGCGGAAATGCGACGAGCCGGTGATCGGATCGCATTGGAAGATGTAGTAGGGCTTGACCCGATTGCGCAGCAGCGCATGCATCAGCGACTTCATGGTCTCGACGTCGTCGTTGACGCCCTTGAGCAGAACCGTCTGGCTGCCGAGCGGGACGCCCGCGTCGGCGAGACGCGACATCGACTCCTCGACTTCGGGCGTCATTTCCGAGGGATGAAGGAAATGCACGCTCATCCAGAGCGGATGGTGCTTCTTGATCATCCGCGTGAAGGCCGGCGTCACGCGCTGGGGCAGGACGACCGGCTGCTTGGTGCCGATGCGGATGAACTCGACATGCTTGATCTTGCGCAAGCGCCCGAGCAGGTAGTCGAGCTTCTCGTCGGCGAGCGTCAGCGGGTCGCCGCCCGAGAGCAGCACGTCGCGGATCGCCGGCGTCGCCTCGATGTATTCGAGCGCCTTGTCCCATTGCGGGACGCTGAAATGGTATTCGCCGCCGACCTCGCCGACCATGCGCGAGCGCGTGCAATAGCGGCAATAGGTCGAGCAGAAGCCGGTGGTGAGAAAGAGCACGCGGTCGGGATAGCGATGGACGAGCCCCGGCACCTTGGTGTCGTGGTCCTCGCCCAGCGGGTCGTCGGCTTCGCCATGGACCTTGAGGTACTCGCCCGAGACCGGCACGACGGTGCGCCGGATCGCGTCGCTCGCGTCCGCCTCGTCCATCAGGCTGGCGTAGTACGGCGTGATGCCGACGGGGAGCGAACCGGTGTGGCGCTCGATCGCGCTCCGCTCGTCGTCCGACAGGCGGATCATGCGAGCGAGATCGGCGAGGGTGCGCACGCGGTTGCGCGCCTGCCAGCGCCAGTCGTTCCATTCGGTCGAGGAGACCTGCGGATAATGCTTCTTGCGGAAAGCGAGCGTCCGCGGGCCGATCGGAAATCTGTGGTGGGAGCGGTTCGGCGTCCCCGTCTTGTTGAGGGGATCGAAGAACGCGACGACCTTGCTGTCGTCGGAGGCGGAGGCTGGCGGAGGAACCTTGGTCTTGAGATCGAGACGCGGAGTTTTGGGATTTGTGCGCGGATGACTCGGAGGTTCTGCCTGGTCGAGGACCAGAGCTTCATCCTTCATGGTACGCTTCCCTGCACGCGGTTATAGACCTTTCTGCCAGTCCAGAGCGCCCGCAACGGGTCGCACGCTTTTATCTATACCGCGAGTCGCTCCAAAGTCCATAGCTGTTGTGGTTCGACGACGCTCGGACTCAAGCGCTGGGTCCGCAACCGTCGGACGCAGGGAGTCGACTTTCGGCCGCGCGGCGATTGATGCTAGGCTCGAAAGGCATGATGCAACTCGTGCTCATCTGGGCGCTCGCGGCACTCGCGATCCTCGGCGTTCTGGTCTTCGTGCAGGCCCAGCGCGCCGGCGGCTTCGCGCGCTGGCAGCGGCGCAATTGGCGCAGCCTGATCGTCGCCTCGCTGATCGGCGGCGCGCTGCCGGCCTTCGTCCTCGACTATTTCTCGGCGCGCAACGTCGACCTGCCGCCCGAGCTCGAGCGTCGACCGTCGATCGTCGAGAAGTCGAACTGACGAGGCGCCGGGGCGATGGACGAGACGACGATCTTCGATCTCTACGTCTTCGCCGACGGCAAGTGGTCGCACGCGCGCAGCTTCGATGCCGCGCGCAAGGACGAGGCGCTCAGCGAAGCCAAGGCGCGAAGCGAGGATCGGAAAGTCGTCGCGGTGCGGCTCTTGCGCGACTCCTTCGCGCTCGACAAGCCGGTGTCGATCTACAAGACGCAGAAATCGGACGACATCCCCGAATTCGACGCGCGCGCCGTCAAAGGCAAGGGCGGCGGACGCGCCGGAGCGCCCGCGACCGCCGCCAAGCGCGAAGCGAAGTCGGCCGGCGCGCCGGCGAAAGCGGACGCCAAGGCCAAGGGCGCGGGCAAGACCGCCATCCGGCTTTCCTCGCACGCCAAGGTCGTCGCGGTCGTCGGCGTCGCCGCCTTGGTCGCGATCCTGATCGCGTTCAGCGCCAAGGCGAAGTTCGCGCTCAGCGCCGCCGCGGCCTTCGCGATCTTCGCGGCGACGCTCGTGCTCGGCGTCGTCGTCCTGATCATGACTGCGCTCAACGCCGAGGATCGGCGCATCGTCTTCTATGTCGGAGCACGTGCCAAGGACGTGTCCAAGCCGACGAAGCGTGAGCCGACGCAGGCCGATTTCGAGCCCAAGCCGGCGCGGCCGATCGTCGTGCCGGCGGACACCGTCGCCAAGGAAGCCGAGGAAGCGGCGGCCGAGGCGGACGACTCGATCGTCAAACCCGGCGGCCCCGGCCACGAGATCGTCGTCAAGGTGCTGCGCTTTTTCGAGGAGGCGCTCGCCCACGTCGTCAAGACCACCGAGCTCATCGTCGGCGGTCAGCTCGACGGTCATGCGCGCTTCGGCTGCCATCTCTTTCTCGCCGGCGCGGTCGACGGCGCTGCCGGGCCGTTGCGCTTTCCGCGCACCAAATTGCCCAAGGTGATCGAAGCCTGCGTCGCGGTGCTCGGCACGGCGCCCGAGCAGGGCCGCAAATTCGCCAAGAACTACGAGGAGTATCTGGTCGAGTCCAAGAACCGCGAGATGTTCGCCGCCGGACGCGACGCGATCGATCTCTACGACCGGAATTCGGCGCCGTCCGGCCCGCTGCTCGCCCGGGCGCTCGAGGCCTGGGTCGCGCCCGACAAGACCAAGGAAGACTCCGAGACCGTCGCGGTGATGTTCACCGACATCGTCGGCTCGACCGACTACACCCAAACGCACGGCGACAAGGCGAGCCAGGACCTGGTGCACGCGCACAACGACATCGTGCGCCGCGCCATCGCCGCGCGCGAGGGGCGCGAGGTCAAGCACACGGGCGACGGCATCATGGCGAGCTTTCCGACCGCGGCCGACGCGGTCGCGGCCGCGATCGGCATCCAATCGGGCGTCGCGGCCCACGGCCAGCTGCGCCCCGACCTGCCGCTCAAGCTCCGGATCGGCGTGAGCTACGGCCGACCGATCCACGAGAACGACGACCTGTTCGGCTCGACGGTGCAGCTCGCCGCGCGCATCTGCGGGCTGTCGGGGCCCGACGAGATCCTGATCTCGCTCGCCACCGCCGAAGCGCTCGACGACGGCGCCTTCAAGCTCGAGCCGCGCGGCCAGACGACGCTCAAGGGCTTTCCCGAGCCCCAGGACGTCCACCAAGTGGTCTGGTCGTGACGCGAGCGCGGGGCGCGAGAGGCCAAGCGCGATGAACGTCAAGCGCATGCTGGTCGTCGACGACGACCCCGATGTCTGCACCTTCATCCGCAAGGTCGGGGAGGGCGGCGGCTTTCAGGTGCTGACCGCCGCGAACGCCGCGACCTTCAAGCAGTCCTACAAGTCGTTCCAGCCGAGCCTGATCGTGCTCGACCTGGTCATTCCGGGCACCGACGGCGTCGAGCTCCTGCGCTTCTTGGCGCAGGAGCAGTCGAAGTCGGCGATTCTGGTCGTCTCGGGCGCCGAGAAACGCGTGGTGCTGACGACCGAGCGGCTCGGCGAGGCGCAGGGCCTCAAGATGATCGGGCATCTCGAAAAGCCGATCCGGATCGAGAAGCTCCGCGAGATCATCGAGAGGGTGTCCGAACAGTTTCAGGCGATTTCGACCGACGAGCTGCGCCGCGCCATTCGCGAGGACGAACTCGTTCTGCACTACCAGCCCAAGGTCGATCTGCTGACCCGCAAGCTGGTCGGCTGCGAGGCGCTGGTGCGCTGGAACCATCCCAAGCACGGCCTGCTCGGTCCCGACCGCTTCGTGCCGCTCGCCGAGCAGAGCGGCCTGATCGAGGGCGTGACCGAATGGGTGCTCGCCGCTGCGCTCGCCCAGACGCGGCGTTGGCTCGACCTCGGCTTCGACCTGACCATGGCGGTCAACGTCGCCGCGCCGACGCTCTATGACCTGCGCTTTCCCGATTTCGTCGGCGTCGCGCTCTCCAAGGCGAACGTGCCCGGACCCAATCTGCAGCTCGAGTTCACCGAGAGCCAGACCATCGGCGACGTCGTCCAGACGATGGACACGGTCTCGCGGCTGCGCCTCAAGCAGGTCGAGCTCGCGATCGACGATTTCGGCACCGGCTATTCCTCGCTCAAGCAGCTCCAGCGCATGCCGGTCTCGGAAATCAAGATCGACAAGTCTTTCGTGATGTCCGCGCCGACCAGCGCCGATGCGATGGTCATCGTCCGCGCGATCGTCGATCTTGGACACAATCTCGGGCTCAAGGTCGTCGCCGAAGGCGTCGAGACCGAGGAGGTCTGGCGCCTTCTGGTCGCCGAGGGCTGCGACCTCGCGCAGGGCTACTACATTTCCCGGCCGGTGACGGCGGACAAATTCGAGAGCTGGCACGCCGCGTGGACGGCGCCAGGGTGACGGCCGCGCCCGAGCTTCGCGACATCGACATCGAAAGGATCGGCGCGCGCGGCGACGGCATCGCGCGCCTCGACGACAGGCCGGTCTTCGTGCCCTACGCGGCGCCGGGCGATCGCCTGCGCGTTCGCCTTGGCCGCGCGAGGGGCGAGGGCGTCGAGGCCGAGATCATCGAGCGCCTCGCCGACGGCCCCGAACGCGCCCGGCCGCCCTGTCGGCATTTCGGCGATTGCGGCGGCTGTCAGCTCCAGCACGTCGCGGACGATGCCTACCGGCGCTGGAAGCGCGCGCTGATCGTCGAGGCGCTCGGCCATCACGCCGTCGCGGCCGAGGTCGAGCCGCTGCTCGCGCTCGCCCCGGCGACGCGGCGGCGCGCGAAGTTCGTCGCCGAAATGCGCGACGGCCGCGTCGTGCTCGGCTTCAACGCGCGCCGCAGCCGCCGCGCCGTCGACGCGGAAGGCTGTCTGGTGCTCGCACCCGCGCTTGCCCGAATTCTCCCGCCGCTGCGCGCCCTGTTGCCCGCGCTCCTTGTCGAGGGTCGGCGGCTCGAGCTTCAGGTCCTGGCGGCGGCCACGGGCCTCGATCTTCTGGCGATCGGCGGCGGCGCGCTGGGCGCGGCCCGGCGCGAGGTCTTGCGCCGCTTTGCCGCCGACACGGACGTCGCGCGCATCGCCTGGCGCGGCGTCGAGGGCGCCGAAACCGAGATCGTCGCCGAAAGCCGAGCCGTGGTCGCCGATTTCGACGGCGTCGTCGTGGAATTGCCGCCCGGCGCCTTTCTCCAGGCGAGCCTGGAGGGCGAAGCCGCGATGCGCGCTTTTGTCGTCGAGGCCTGCGGACGCGCCAAGCGCATCGCCGACCTTTTCGCGGGATGCGGCAGCTTCGCCGCGCCGCTCGCCCGTCGCGCGCGCGTGCACGCGGTCGAAGCCGATCCCGTGGCCGCCGCCGCGCTCGAAGCGGCCGCGCGGGCGAGCGGGGCGCTCCGTCTCTCGGTCGAGAGGCGCGATCTCGAAAGGCGGCCGCTTCTGCCGGGCGAACTCGAGGCCTTCGATGCCGTGATCTTCGATCCGCCGCGCGGCGGCGCCGGGGCGCAGGCCAAGCAACTCGCGCGCGTCCGCGTGCCGACCGTCGTGGCGCTCTCCTGCAACCCCGCGACCTTCGCGCGCGATGCGCGCCTCTTGCTCGACGGCGGCTATCGCCTCGAACGGGTCCGACCGATCGACCAGTTCGTCTGGTCGGCCCATGTCGAGCTGGCGGCCGTGTTTCGCGCGCCGCGCAAAGGTGTATAATTCGGCGCAACCAAGGGGCGTCGGCCGGGTCCGCGGTCTCGGGTGAAGCGGGTTCGGCGCTCCGCAATGCGGGAGGTGGCCATGAACGTAGCCGCGATCTTGAAAGGCAAAGCCGCAGCGATCCTGTGCGTTCGTCCGGAGACCTTGGTCGCCGAGGCCGCGAAGCTGCTGGCCGCGAAGCGCATCGGCGCCGTCCTGGTCGAAGGCGGCAAGGGCGCGGGCGGGCTCGCCGGCATCCTGTCCGAGCGCGACATCGTGCGCGGTCTCGCCGACCGGGGCGCCGCCGTTCTCGAGCGCCCAGTCTCGGATCTGATGACGCGCGACGTCGTCGTCACGACCTCGACCCACACCATCGATCGGGTCATGGGCCTGATGACCGAGAAGCGCATTCGCCACTTGCCGGTGGTCGACAACGGCGCCTTGGTCGGCGTGATCTCGATCGGCGACGTGGTCAAGCACCGGATCGCCGAGATCGAGCGCGAGGCCGAGGAGTTGAGGACCTACATCACCGCCGCCTGACGCTTCCTTGGAGCGTGATCGGATCGAATGGCTGCTTCGCTTCCATTCGATCAGACCTTGCTCTAGGACAGCGCCAGGATCGCGTCGCGGATCGTCGGCAGCGCGCGCTCGACCGCCGCCGCGCCTTCCTCGATCGCTTCGCCCGCGCGATCGAATTCCAACAGGCCGATGTGGCCGATCCGCGGCGCGATCAGGACGTCGGGCGGATCGCCGGCGAGGCGGCTGCGCGACAGGCGATCCTGGATGATGTTGAGCGAGGCGACCATCACCGACAGCACGTTGGGCGCGGAGACATCGGCGCGCCTACGCGGCGCGCTTTCGGGCGGCAGTCCGCCCGCCGCCGCGAAGCCGGCCGCCGGCACGAGGTGTTCGAAGACGTCGTAGCCCGCGGGCGCGAGCGCGTCCGCCGCGTCGCGCTTCTTGCCGAGCACGTCGCCGTTGAGATTGACCGCGACCACGAGCTGGCAGCCGAGCGCGCGGCAGACCGAAACCGGCACCGGATTGACCAGCGCGCCGTCGACCAGCCAACGGCCGCCGCGACTGACCGGGGCGAAGACGCCGGGCAGCGCGAAGGCGGCGTGCAGCGCGTCGACCACCGTGCCTTCGCGCAGCCACACCTCGTGGCCGGTCACCAGATCGGTCGCGACCGCGACGAAGGTCTTGGGCAGCGCCTCGATCGCGGTCGTGCCGAGATTGTCGCGGATCGCGCGCAAGAGCTTGTCGCCGCCGACGAAGCCGCCCGAGAGCGGGCGCAAATCGAGCAGGCGAAAGATGCGGAAGGCATTGAGGTCGCGCGCCCATTTCTCCAGGCGATCGAGCATGCCCGCGGCGTAGAGTCCGCCGACCAGTGCGCCCACCGAGGTGCCGGCGACGACATGCGGCGTGAGACCGGCCCGCTCGAGCGCCCGCAGCGCGCCGATATGTGCCCAGCCGCGGCCGGCGCCGCTGCCGAGCGCGACGCCGATCCTGAGCGGCGTCATGCCGCGTCGTCCTCACGGGTCATGGCACGATTGTGGATGTTTTGGGCGCGGCGCGCCAGTTCGACGCGCCGTCGGCGGGCGACGCCGGCGATCGGAATCCTCTCGGCTTCGGAAAGCATGCCCATGTGCCGAATCATCGCCTCGACGAAGCAAGCAGTTTCACGATTGCGACATATCGTCGTTTGGCGATATGAAAAACGAGCATAGGGTCACTATCGCTGTCGAAACTTCCAATTGAGCGCACACCCAACCATTTCGGATATGTCCTTTCTCGATCGTCGGTGGGACAATTTCAGGCCTGGGGCGAGCGAGGGCGGCAAGAACATGCGGACCTTCCTGCTTTGCGCGGTCTTGGCCTTGTGGTCCTTGCCGGCTTGGTCGCAAGACGCCGGCCGTCCGACCAGCGCCCATCTGCTCTGCAACAATTTTCCGCCGCAGAAGATCGAGAATCCCGCCGAGGGTCTCGACGGCTTCGATGTCGACATCCTGCGCGTGGTCTTCGCCCGGGCCGGGATCGAAGTGAAGATCGACTACTACCCCTGGGCGCGCGCGCTCGCCTTGGCCGGACGGGGCGAGGCCGACGGGCTTTGCTCCTGCTCCTATCTGCCGGAGCGCGAGGAGGCGTTCTACTTCTCGATTCCGATGGGCGAGGTGGCGATCGGGATTTTCTCGCTGGCCGGAGATCCGGCGCCGGCGCGCCGTCTCGAAGATTTGCGCGGGCGGAGCGTCGCGGTCGTCCAGCAATATGCGCTGCGCGACGTGCTCGCCCGTCTCGGCATCGAGAGCGAGGCGGTGATCAACGAAACCCAGGCGATGATCATGCTGCAGAACGGGCGCGTCCGGCATTTCTTCACCTATCGCGATCCCGTGCTCTATTTGGTGCAGCGCTCGAGCCTTTTTCCGGTGCCGCAATTCGCCGAGACCTCGGTCTCGCCCTATTACGCCTGCTTCGCCAAGCGTAGCCGGCGCGGCGAGGCGCTTTGGCGGATCTTCAATCAGGGCTTGGCCGAGATCCAGCGGACGCGGGCCGATCGCGGTCTGCGGAATCTCTATTTCGATCCGGCGATGATCGAACGGGGCGCGCAGGCCCTGCCGTCCCGGCCGTGACGAGGGCGACGCGACCCGACTGGGGTCTCTACGTCCTCGGCAATAATGCATTGGAGCCATTCTCGGCCCGCGGATGAAGGTTGCGGCGGCGGTTCCCATGTCCTCGGTCTTGCGTTCACGGAGGATCAGGACATGAAGCTCTATTTCTCGCCCGGCGCCTGCTCGCTGTCGCCGCATATCGTCTTGCAGGAGGCCGGTCTCGCCTACGACAAGGAGCGGGTCGACCTCAAGACCAAGAAGACCGCATCCGGCGGCGACTTTTTGCAGGTCAACCCGAAAGGCATGGTGCCGACGCTGGTGCTCGACGACGGCTCGGCGCTGACCGAGGGGCCGGCGATCGTCCAATATCTCGCCGACAAGGCGCCGGCGGCGGGGCTCGCGCCCGCGAACGGCACGATCGAACGCACGCGCCTGCAGGAATGGCTCAACTACATCTCGACGGAGCTGCACAAGGGCTTCAGCCCGCTGTTCAACCCCGCCATGCCCGAGGACGGCAAGAAGGTGGTGAAGGACAATCTGGTCAAGCGTCTCGACTGGCTGAACGGCGAAATGGCCAAGCGCGATTGGATCGCGGGCAAGACGTTCAGCGTCGCCGACGCCTACGCCTTCACCATTCTCAATTGGACCAAGTTCGTCGGGCTCGATCTTGCGACCTGGCCGAACCTTGCCGCGTTTTCGAAGCGCGTGGGCGCGCGCCCGAAGGTTCAAGAGGCGCTCAAGGCCGAAGGCTTGATCAAGTAGCGATCGTTCGACGGATCGCGAGGCCCGGTCGAGAGGCCGGGCCTGCCTTTTTCGGGCGGCGGTGGTCATCCGCGCCGACGCGGTCTAGAATGACGCCCGCGCCGGATTCGAGATCGCGCGCGCTGGTGGAGGGGATGATGACCAAGTTTTTGATGTCGCGGGACAACCCGAACGGTTGGACGCTCGAGGATTTGTTGTCCGAAGTGCAGAACGACATCATCCGGCGCTGCGAGCGCATTCTCGACGACAATCGCGGCGAAGCGCGTTCGGTGCTCGACAACAACATCAGGATCCTCTCGCTCTTGTCCGAAAGCGTGCATCTCGCGCGCGAATCCACCAAGACCTTGAACAGTCTCGGCCGCTCCGAGGGCCCGAGCGGCAAGCCGCGAATCGGCAAGGATAAGTAACCCTTGCGGCGCCGCGTCGCGACGCGCGCCGTTTCGAATGGCCGCGCGTCGAGCGCCAAAATCGGTCGCGATTTCTGACCTATCGGCGTCTCGGAATCCCCTGTATTGACGCGGCTTCGCTGGTTTTTTGCGTTTTTTTGCCGCGCGGGATTGACAGGCGTGAACGACGCAGCTATATGTTGCGCATGACGGTCGCCACGGACCTATTTTTCCGGGGCGGCTGTTTGCGCTCTTTGACAAGTGAATATTGAGAAGGGATACGTGGGCGGCGGGCGCCTGGTCGCGTGAGGGATCGCGCGGTTGGGTCGATCTGTTGCTTGCGTGTCTTGCTATGCATCGCGGTTTGTCGGGTTGGTCGCGCGAGCGATCGGCTGGATGGGCCGCGTGTTGAAGGTAAGCTATGCGTAAGTGACGGGATCCGGTTTGGGTTTTTGGTTTTGGTTGGCGCGCGAGCGCCGGCTGGGGCTGGAG
>Ga0233425_10005643_pt1 | contig 19523 bp, 16 predicted proteins | sample Watercolumn_Towu_2_FD_181712 | JGI IMG/M metagenome (GOLD analysis project Ga0233425, IMG submission 181712) | Freshwater microbial communities from Lake Towuti, South Sulawesi, Indonesia - Watercolumn_Towuti2014_140_MG | ecosystem: Environmental > Aquatic > Freshwater > Lake | place... | reverse complement strand
CACCGGGATGAGGCGGATGGTGAGGGTCTGCGCGTCGATGCGGACCAGGGAGTCGCGGGCCGTGGCCGCGATGTACACGTAGTGCTCGCTGGCCTGGGGCGCCTTGAAGTCCAGGTCGAACTCCTCCTCCGGCTCCGGGATTTCGTACGAGACGTCCGACGCGGAGGTCGTGTCCTGTTCCCACCCCCTGCCGCCATGGGGGTAGGAGCCGGAGTCGTCCCACGAGTAGTCCGAGGCCATGCCGTATTCGCCGCCCGCCCCGGCCGCTCCGCACCCGAAGTTGGCGGGAACCGCGGCCCAGAAAGCGGCCGCGGCGAGGAACACGACGATGGCAGTCAGCTTGAGCGCTTTCATGGCATCACCTCCTGCCTACAGGTAGAAGCGGAAATCAAAGGCCATGTAGAACCCCTGCAGCCACAGCTCCCCGAGGTCGGGAGAGGCTTGCGGCATGGCGTCCAGGCCTTCGCCCGCGCTGCTTCCGGACACGGGCAGGTCCGACAGGTCCACCGGCTGCTTGATGCCGTAGCCGGCCTCGAACGTGACCCCCATGGACATGTCCTTGAAGAACCCGGTCGCGGTGTCGCCGTCGCGGAACGCGGAGCGGGGCACGGAGAGCTCCAGGCCGGCCGCGGCGCGGCCGCCGAACCGGCCCTCTCCCCAGCCGTCCTCTCTCGTGATCTCGGTGTTGCCCCAGAGCGCGACGGTCGTGGTCGTCCAGGCATAGGTGCCGGCGAGGCTGGCGTAGGGGCGCATCCAGTCCGAGACTGCGAACGCCTTGCGCACGAGGATCTGGGGCTCGGTGTAGCTCAGGGTCGTCTGGTACTTGTCCCAAAGCCAGGCTTCCCGGGTGGCAAACCCGAGGCCGAGGCCCACGAACAGGTCGGACGCGGCTTCCACCTCCACGGACAGCAGGCCCGAGGTCAGCCAGTCGTCTTCGGAGAAGTAGTCGAACGCGGCGTCCTTGATGAGCTCGAACTTCGCTCCCATGCCGAAGATCACTTCCCGGCCCACCTCCTCCTCGGCCGAAGCCGAAACAGGGGCGAGGAGAGAAGCCATGGCAACCAGCGAAAGCAGGGTGTGTTTCATGGCGCCTCCTAGTGTTCCAGGCCGACGAGGAACGGAGCGACGATCTCGACTGCGTCGCCCCGGTCCTTGAAGGAAGTGGGGAGCACGATGAGGGAGCGGCCCTCGTCACCCGGGACCACGAGCAGCTCCTTGTCCTGGAGGAACGAGAGGCCCTTCGGGACGCTCTGCCCGGCAAGGTCGAGGTACCGGCCCGAGAGCTGACCCACGTCGGTGAAGTCGTATGCGACCGCATAGGTCGTGCCCGACTTCCCGGCCAGGGCGAACATGCGGTTCAGGTCCTTGGAGAAGATCTCGTTGGTGATGACGAGGTCGCCGCCGCCCAGCGACACGACCGAGCCGTCCGCCGCAGAAACGATGGACATGGGGCTTGCGCCCGAGGAGTGGAACACGAGGAAGTTCTGGAGGTCTCCCAGCAGGTAGACGCGGTTGATGGCAGACGGCAGGGAGTAGAAGTGGAACGCCTTGCTCTTCTTCTCCTTGAGCGCGTCCAGCTCCACGAAGTAGTAGGAGTTGTCAGACCCGGCCGAGTTGTAGACGAATGCTGCCTGCAGGTCGGAGTCGGGGAGCTTGAAGACCCGGACGGCCTGGGGGAAGATGTCCACGGAGTAGAGGATGACCTCCGAGCTGACGGGCCGCACGATCGCGACCTTGCGGGCCGAGGAGCAGGGGACCGCGATGGTAAGCGTCCCGTCGGCCGCGACAAACGGGGTGAACGACACGGCCCCGGACGCGGTGGGGAACACGTTGATCGAGACGCCCGCACCGCCGGCCTTGAGCTTGGCCACATCCACCTCGAGCATGTAGAGATCCTGTGTGCCGGCCGCGAGGAAGAAGGCGCGGAGCATCGCGCCGTCGAGCATGAACTGGATGGGTGCGGGGTAGACCGGGATCTCGGAGTCCGGGGGCTTGAGCGGGACCTTGATGGGAGCGATCCCCTCCTTGCCGATCTCGACGATGGAGATGAAGGAGTTCCAGCGGACGAACGCGAGCTGGCGCTTCTTGCCGCCCAGGTCCACCGCGGGTGCGACGTCCACGCCGAGGGGTGCGCCGCCGTATGTGGGCAGCACCCTGGTGGTCAGCGTGCCCTTGTCGGTGGCCAGGTCGAGGAAGGAGATCTCGCCCTTGTTGACCAGCAGCGCGTCGTCCGTGCCCTGGGCGTTCTCGCTGTAGTACATGGCCACGACCGAGGCTGCGGGCGAAACCGTCACGCGATCGTAGGGGGAGGTGACCTCGAAGCTCTGGGTCTTGCCGCTCTCGGGGTAGAGCGCATCGATGGTGCCCGCGTCCAGGTTGCGCAGCAGCAGGCAATCAAGCTGCGGGATCTGGGCCAGCACCGTGGTGCCGGCCTGGACCGGCGTCCTGTCCCACGCGGGGCTCGTGTCGTTCTTCTCGACCGTGAGTGTCAGCAGCTCGTCGAACGTCCGGTCGAGGTAGACGACCCGGTCGCCCGCGACGTAGGGTCCGTCGAACCCGACCCAGTTGTCCAGCCGGTCGTCCCGGTCGCCGCAGGCCGCGGCGATCAGCGTTACCATGAAGGCCCACCCAAGGCATCGTGTCATCGGAGATCTCCTCCTCGTCGATATGCACCACAGTGTACGAAACGCGGATCTGTTGTCAAAGGATGCCAACTCCGGTCACAGGCCCTTGACCCAGAGCTCGTCCAGGAACATCTGCCATGGCATCACGTCGATGCCGTCGACCCTCCGGGGTCTCGGCTCCATGCAGACGAGGAACAGCCTCTTGAAGCGCCGCTCCTCCGACAGCGCGCGAAGTCCCCGCAGGTGCTTCTCGGTCACTCTTTGCGTCGCCTTCACCTCGATGCCGAACTGCTCGTCCAGGATGAAGTCCACCTCGAAGCCGGAAGTCGAGCGCCAGAAGCGGAGCGATGACCTGGGGCTTCGGTAGTCGACCCACGCCTTGAGCTCGAGGAAGAGGAAATGCTCGAAGAACTCACCATACTCCGCGTGGGCGGGCGTGACCGGTGGAAGCTTGCGGAGCATGCGGACGACACCGGTGTCGAAGAAGTAGAACTTCGGCGTGGCGATGGGCTTCCTGCGCACGGTCCCTGAAAACGGCTCCAGGTCGTAGCCCAGCAGCGTGTCGCGGAGTATCTGGAAGTAGCTCTGGACCGTCTGGCGCGCGACCTGTGCGTCGTTCCCGATGGACGATGCGTTGATGAGCCTGGCGTTGGAAAGAGCGGCCACCTGCAGGAAGCGGGCGAACGCCGGGATGTTCCGCGAAAGCCCTTCGGCCGCCACCTCCTCGGTGAGGTAGCGGGTCACGTAGGAGGCCAGGGCGTCATCCGGATCGACGGCAAAGAACAGGCCCGGGAGCAGGCCGAAGTTGAGCGCCCTGTCCAGTTGGAACCCGTGCTCCTTCACCTCCTGGTAGACGAACGGGTGCAGGGCCCTGTCCCTGCCTCGGCCTCCCAGCAGATTGGTCCCCGCGCGCTTGAGCTTGCGAGCGCTGGACCCGGTCAGCAGGAACCGGATGCGTCGCTCCTCCATGAGCAGGTGCACCTCGTCCAGCAGGTCCGGGCAGTCCTGGATCTCGTCAATGCATACCACGGCGTTCTTCAGCTGCCGGGCTTCCACCTCGTGCCTCATCTCGGACGGGTTGGCGAGCAGGCGAAGCAGGAGCTCCCGTTCCAGCAGGTTGAACGTCAGTGCGACCTCGCCCCGCAGCTGCTCCCTCACGTAGGTGGACTTGCCCGTCTGCCTTGGTCCGAACAGGAACACGGTGCTGTGGCGCAGGGTGGGCCGGAGATCCTGTAGTCGGGGGACGCTGTCCATGTGGCCTCCGCCATCACTGTTGGCAATTCTTGATGATAATCGCCAACAGCGCCGGCGTCAAGGCCCGCCCGGCAAGAACAACGCTTGCTTCCGGGCCCTGCCGCGACGTACGATTGCGGGCAGTGGAGGCACGCATGGGAAAGAGCAGGTTGCTACTGGCGTGTTGCTTCCTTGCCGCGTGCGGAGGAAGCCCGGATGGGAAGGGAACTGGAGACGCCCCGTGCGGGCTGGCAAACGATGCCGCCACGTGCGATGCCGCGGCCCCGGCCATCCTCTTCTCCCCGGCGGCCCTGCCCCTGAAGATCGACATCCTGTTCGTCCTGGATGCGTCGGCCGGCTCCTGCCAGGAGCTGGCGGCCCTGCCGGAAGCGGCCAAAGCGTTGCTGGACGGCCTCGCGGCCAACCGGAGCTCGCTGGACCTGAGGCTCGCCGCGACGTCGACCTTCGCCGCCGACAAGGGGCAGTTCCTGTACAGGCCCGCCAAGACCTGGCCCCCGTCCTGCAACTGCGACCCGCCTCCCGCCTGTCCCGAAACAGGGCCCAAGGTGCTGACCGAGACGACCTTGGACCAGCTCGGCTGCCTCCTACGGATGGGGCAGGTCTACAGCTACAGCGCCACCCTGGAGCAGGGGCTGGGCTCGTGGTGGAAGGCGCTGGACCCCGGGGGCCCCAATGCGGAGCAATCCAAGGCGTTTCTCCGGTCCGACGCCTACCTGCTGGTGGTGATACTGAGCGACGAGGACGACTGCTCGATCTCTCCAGACTACCGCGCACCCAATTCCTATTGCCAGGAGGACGCCGACTGTTCGCCGGGAACGTGCGACGTGGACGTGGCCTACTCCCAGTTCATGGGGACTGAGGTGAAGCTTTGCTCTGGCATCATCAAGAAGGACTACTACAACAAGTGCGCGTACCTCGGAGAGTACCTCGGAGAGGAGAAGCAGGCGTGTGCGTACGATCAGGCGTGCAGCATGTGCACGACGGACGCTGACTGCGAGGCGGGATGGACCTGCAAGGTCGGCAATGTCGGGAAGTGCAGGCCGAAGTGCTGGTCGTTCCCCACGGTAGCGAGCTACCAGGCCCCGCCCGGGACGCCGCTGTTCGCGCTCGAGCCGGTTTCGGACGTCCACGCTTCGGTTCTCGGCCTCAAGCAGGACCCGAACATGCTGCTGGCGGGGTTCGTGGTGGCGGACGCGATCCTGAAACCTACGGACGAGGAGACCGGTATCACCCCGGAGTGCAAGGCGGAGAGCTGCCTTGAGGACTGTGCGGACTACGTCGTGCTTGCAGAGGCCAACCCCGCGTGCGCCCAGGATCCGGAGGCCTCGGGGTGCCAGGAGTACGCGCAGGCCAAGAAGGAGTGCGCACAAGGCTGTTTCGCCTGGACGGTGATGGACGACGCTGCTCTGCCCTGGGAGGCACCCTTCTTCTGCGAGGGCTTCGGTGGCAAGTCCTTTCCGGGAACCCGGTACGTTCGCCTGGCTGAGCTGATGGGCCCTGCCGCGGTCGTGACCAACATCTGCCAGCCGGAGAACCTCGTGCCTGCGCTGGACCCGATACGGGACCTCGTGCTCCGGCGCACGGCCCGCGTGTGCCTGCCCTCCAAGGTGGCAGACGGCAATGCCCTGGTGGTCACACTGGAAGCGCCGGGCCAGGCGCCCGTGACGCTGACAGAGGGCGACGGGCCGCTCACCTACTCGTTGCAGTACCCGGCCCCGGCCTGCTGCCAGCCCGGAACCCCGCCCGACTGCCAGGGAAGCCAGCAGGCGCTGGTGCTCAACTTCGTGGCCGACCCGCAGGCCAGCGTGAAGATCACGTCGAAGTAGAGCGGGCGTGCCACCTGCCAGGAGCGACCAAACTCCTCCAAATCCAACTTGACTGGAGAGGAGTTTACTGTATACTGCGGGCATGAGCTCCTTCCTGGACAGGGTGAGAGAGACTGAGGCCATCAGGAAGCAACTGGGCCGGCAGGGCTCGCTGACCCTGGTCTACGGGCAGCGGCGCACCGGGAAGACCTTCCTCCTGCAGCACGTCGCAGGACGGGATGCGGACGCGATCTACTTCCTCGCGGACGAGACCTCGTCTCCCGATCTGCTGAGGCGTTTCCTGGTGCAGGCCGGCGCCTGGAGCAGGGCTGGCTCGGGGCTGTCCCCGACCGGAATCACGGACTGGGGCACCGCGCTGGCCCTCCTCTTCCAGGAAGCGCATGTGGCCCGGCGCCGCCTGGTGCTGGTCATCGACGAGTGCCAGTACCTCCTGGACAGGGAGCCCGCGCTCCCGTCGATCCTCCAGAGGCTGTGGGACCAGTTTCTCGGCCGGGCACGCGTCCACGTGCTCCTGTGCGGATCGGCTCTGGGCACGCTGTCGAAGCTGGGCGAGGGCAGCCAGCCCCTGCACGGTCGATTCGATCTGAAGCTGCACCTCGACCCGTTTTCCTTTCGGGAGTCGGCACTTTTCGTGCCGCGGTGGACCGCAATCGAGAAGCTCCGCCTGTACGGCGTGTTCGGGGGTCTGGCCCGGCACCTGGCGGCCGTGGACCCGGGCAAATCCCTTGAACGCAACGTGTGTGAAGCGATCCTGGAGCCTTTGTCGCCCCTGCACGAAGCCCCCCAGGACATGCTGCGTGCCGAGCGAGTAAGCTCCACAGCGGAGGCTGCTGCCGTGGTCGAGGCCGTGGCTTCGGGGGAGAACCGCTTCAACGCCATCGCGTCCCGGACCGGGCTGAAGGCCAGCAGACTGGACTACGTGGTGAAGGAGCTGATGGAGCTGGACATCGTCGAGAAGGAGGTCCGGTTCGGGGACAAGCCGGGATCGAAGTTGGTGCGGTACCGGTGCAGGGATCCCTTCGTGGAGTTCTGGTTCCGGTTCGTGGGGCCCAACCGCTCCGCACTCCAATCTGCCCCGCCGGAGAGCGTGTGGCGGCAGCGAATCCTGCCGGGTTTCGACAGCCACATGGGAAGCGTGTTCGAGCGGCTCGTGGCGGCCGCTCTCAGGGCAGGCCTGCTCGCGGATCGCCTGGGCCCGGCAGACGAGGTGGCTCCGTTCTGGAGCAGGGACGGGCAGACGCAGATCGACGCGGTGGCGCGGTTCGGCCGACGGCTCCTGTTTGTCGAGTGCAAGTGGAGGTCCGGCTCGAAGGCCGGCACCAGGGTGCTGGACCGCCTGCGCGAGCATGCCGCGCACCTTCCCGGGGCCGCAGCGCGGGAACCCGCGACCTACTGCGTGGCATCCGCCCGCGCATTTTCCTCCGGCCTGCGGAAGGCGGCCGCGAGGGAGGGAGTCATCCTCCTGGATGGCCGGGACCTGCTGGCTGCGCGGCCGGCCGCCGGATCTCTCCGCCCGGACGCTCCCCTCCGTTGACTCTATGGCCATAGTACCTATAATCCCCTTGATTGTTGGGTTCTCGGAGGCCCGATGCAGATACTCGTTCTTTCCCTCTCCCTCTTCCAGTCCAACTGCATCCTGATCTGGGACGAGAAGACGCTTGCGGGCGTGGTGTTCGACCCGGGCGGCGAGCCGGAGAAGGTGCTCTCGGCCATCGAGACACGGAAGATCCAGCTCAAGGGTATCTTCCTGACGCACGGGCACGTGGACCACGTGGCAGGCGCCCAGAAGATCAAGGAGAAGACCGGCGCGAAGGTGTACCTGAACGAGGAAGACAAGCCGCTGGCCGAGGGGATCGGCCGGCAGTGCCTCATGTTCGGCGTGCCCATGGCCCCGGTCCCGGTGGTGGACTCCTGGGTCAAGGAGGGGGACACCTGCACCTTCGACGCTTTGAAGTTCAAGGTGCTGCACATGCCCGGGCACTCGCCCGGAAGCGTCGTGTACCAGTTCGAGGAGCCGGAAGCGCTGCTCGTCGCGGGGGACCTGCTGTTTGCCGGCTCCATCGGCCGCATGGACCTGCCCGGCGGGAACGAGGAGCAGATGAAGAAGTCGCTGGAGCGGGTCCTGACGCTGCCCGACAGCCTCGTGGTCATTCCCGGGCACGGGCCCAAGACCACGATCGGGAAGGAGAAGCGACAGAACCCGTACCTCGTTGGCGGGATGGCGGGTTGGTAGGAAGAGCGGGCTGGCAGGCAGAGCGGGTTGGCAGGCAGAGAAGGTTGGCAGGCAGAGCGGGCTGGCAGGAAGAGCGGGCTGGCAGGCAGAGAAGGTTGGCAGGCTTTGGAGAGGACGGCAATGGCACAGGATCACATCGGGACGTATCCGCTGGAGTTCATCAGGGCGCTACCCAAGTCGGACCTGCACGTGCACCTGGACGGGTCGTTGCGCATCCCGACCCTCATCCGGCTCGCGCGCAAGCACAAGCTCAAGCTCCCCAGCTACACAGAAGAGGGGCTGCGCCAGAAGGTTTTCAAGAGCCACTACAAGAGCCTGGAGGAGTACCTCGTCGGGTTCTGCTATACCACCGCGGTGATGCAGACTCCCGAGGCGCTGGAGCAGACCGCGTACGAGTTCGCTCAGGACAACATCGACGAGGGAGTCGTCTACGTGGAGGTCCGGTTCGCCCCGCAACTCCACGTCAACGAGAAGCAGGACATGGCGCGGGTGCTCCAGTCGGTCAACGCAGGGCTGTCCCGCGCCAAGCTGGAGCAGAACACCCTTCCCGACGTGGCGGCCGGCAGGAAGCCGCCGTTCGAGTACGGCATCATCTGCTGTGCGCTGCGGCAGTTCGGCCAGCATTACTCGCCGTACTACTCGAGTCTCTACGGCGTCCATCCGTACACGCCGCCCAAGGAGATCTATCCCATTGCATCGCTGGAGCTGGCCAAGGCCGCGGTCGAGATCCGCGACCGACACGCCATCCCCATCGTGGGGTTCGACCTCGCGGGCGAGGAAGCCGGCTACCCCGCGGAAGACCACTGGGAGGCCTTCGACTACGTGCACCGGCACTTCATCAAGAAGACGGTGCACGCGGGAGAAGCCTTCGGACCCGAGTCCATCTTCCAGGCCATCACCGACCTGAAGGCCGACCGCATCGGCCACGGCTACTACCTGTTCCAGGTCGGGTCCATCACGGACAAGTCCATCCGCGACAAGCACCAGTACGTCCGGGCTCTGGCCGAGTACATCGCGGACCGACGCATCACCATCGAGGTGTGCCTCACGTCCAACATGCAGACCAACCCGCGCATCCGGGACCTGTCCAGCCACGCGTTCAAGCTCATGCACAAGAGCAACCTCTCCACCACGTTCTGCACCGACAACCGGCTGGTGTCGAACACCAACGTCACCAAGGAGCTTCACCTGGCTGCCAACACCTTCGGCTTGCGAAAGCGCGAGCTCAAGGACATCATCATCTACGGGTTCAAGAGGAGCTTCTTCCCCGGAAGCTACCAGGACAAGAGGCAGTACGTGAGGAACGTGATCGACTACTACGAGGGGATCGAGCGGAAGCACTTCGGCCAGATCGAGCCGAAGCTGTAGAGGCCGCATCCGGGGCCGGGCCCCGGCAGGAGCGCGCATGGGCCGGCAGGTCGCACTGATGTTCTCGGGCGGGGTCGACTCGACGGTCGCGGCCATCAAGCTGCTGGACGAGTTCGACCGGGTCCACCTGCTCACCTTCTCCAACGGGTACGGCCACTACGGGTTCCACCGCGTGCGGCGCCGGGTCCGGGAGCTGGATTCCCGCTACCCGGGCCGCTTCGTGCACTTCACCGCCAGCGTCAGGGACCTGTTCGAGCAGATCTGCCTGTCCACCATCATGGAGGACTACCGGCGGTTCGGGTCCGCGTTCATGTGGTGCATGGGGTGCAAGCTGGCCATGCACGCGCGCTCCATCGTCTACTGCGCGGTAAACGGCCTCGGGTGGATGTCCGACGGCTCCGCGGCGGACAGCGACGAGATGGTGGAGCAGATGCTGCTGTCCGTGTCCATGATCCACTGGCTGTACAAGGACTGGGGCATCGAGTACGTGGTGCCCGTGTACCAGATCTCGCGGGACGACAAGCGCCGGATGCTCAAGGAGATGGGCTTCCACATGGGCATTCCGGTGCGGGACCGGTACCTCGGCGTGCAGCCGTCGTGCATACCGGGCGAGCTGTACTACCTGCCGTACATCCTGTTCAACAAGACCCCGGGCCACGAGGAGTCCACGGTGGCCCGCTACATCGAGTCCAAGAGGCCGCTGGTGGACCGCTACGTGGCGAACGCCACCGGGAGGAGGTAGCCATGGCCGGATGCTGCGGCGGCAAGAACGCGGGCAAGCCCATCAGCCCCTTCCGGTACGCGGCCGGCATGGCCTTCTTCGTGACGTACCACACCGCGGTGGCCGCGGCCCTTGCCGGAGCGGAGAAGGTGAGCTCCCGGTTCGCGCCGGTCAAGCGCTTCCACCGGACGTACTTCCGTCACCTGCTGCAGGAAACCATGAAGCGCCAGGGCATCACCGTGGGCGACGCGGCCCCCCAGTGCGCGGTCGAACAGAAGGACGAGCCCCATGGCCACCACGACCGGTAGGGGCAAGACGGGCCGCACCGGGCCGCGGGACGGGCAGGTCCGGGGCGCTTGCACTGCCGACGGGATGCAGCGGCCGCTGCCCGTGCTTACCGTGCCGTCCAACATGCAGGAAGACCTGGTCGACCTGCTCGACTTCACGCGTATCGGGGAGCTCTACGGCAAGCTGAGGGAAGACCCGCTGGGCGGCGGCCGTTCCAGCGTCATCCTCCCGTTCGTGAGCCGGTCCGCGGCCCGCGGGCACATCCGGGCCGTGCGCGACCGCGGGGTGTCGTTCAACTACCTGCTCAACGCATCGTGCCTCGACAACTCGGAGTTCACGCGGCAGGGGCGCCGCCGCATCGAGCGCGCGGTGAAGTTCGTGGTGGACGCAGGAGCGGACACCGTGACCGTGATGATCCCGATGCTCGTCGAGATCATCAAGAAGCTCGAGCCGTCGCTCAAGGTCTCGATCTCCACCATGGCCGGGGTCGACAGCCCGGAGATGGCCGCGTACTTCGAGGGGCTGGGCGCGGACCGCATCACGCTGTCCGTCACCGACGTGAACCGGGACTTCCCGCGGCTGGCCGCGATCCGCAAGCGGGTGAAGCTGCACCTCCAGGTCATCGCGAACCTCGAGTGCCTGCGGGGCTGCCCGTTTACCCGATACCACGCGAACCTGAACTCCCACGCGTCGCAGGAGTGGCACCCCAGCGGCGGGCTCGTGGTGGACTACTGCTACCTGTCCTGCTCCATCCTCAGGCTCTCGCAGCCCGCTCACTTCATGATGGCCGGATGGATCCGGCCCGAGGACCAGCAGGTCTACGCGGACGCGGGCATCGACAGCATCAAGCTGGTCAACCGGGCCATGACGTCGCAGCAGATAGCGTTCGTGACGCGGGCGTATACCGCGGCCCGCCACGACGGCAACCTGCTGGAGCTGTTCGCGCACCCGACCAACAACATGGCGTACGTGAAGAAGGACCCGCTGTCCGCGGCGCGCTACCTGCTCAAGCCGCACCGACTGAACGTGCTGAAGCTGGCCCGGTCCAGGGACCTGTTCCACTGGCCCATGCCGCAGGTGGACAACCGGGAGCTGTCCGGCTTCATCGACCAGTTCGTGAAGGGACGCTGCAACATGGCCGTGTGCGGGACCGGCTGCCGGTACTGCTTCGACTGGGCCGACCGCGTGTTCCGCATGGAGCCGGGAGCACGCGAGAAGGCGCTGGCCCACCTCACCGACTTCCGCGAGCAGCTGCTGACGGGCAGCCTCTTCAGGTGGGGGAAGTAGCGTGGCCCGCGTCGTGCTCGTCAACGTCCCGTTCCAGGATGACGTCGCGTCCGTCGCACAGACGTCCGTGGGGCCGCCCATGGGGCTTGCCTACCTGGCGGCGGTGCTCAGGCAAGCGGGGCACGAGGCGCTCATCCTGGACGCGAACGTGCTGGGCATGGACTTCGACGCGGTGGGCAAGGAGCTTGTCCGCATCGGGCCCGACGTGGTGGGCACCACCGCGGCCACCCCCTCCATCCACCTTGCCGGCGAGCTGGCAAAGCGCGTCAAGCGCGTCTGCCGCGGGGACGTGCCCGTGGTGGTCGGCGGACCCCACGTGAGCGCCCTGCCCGAGGAGACGCTGCGGGCCTATCCCGAGATCGACGTGGTGGTGGTGGGAGAAGCCGAGGCGACCGTGGATCGGCTCGTCCGCGCTCTCCTGGGCGGAAGCCTCGAAGAGATCCCGAACCTGGCCTGGCGACGCGACGGCGCAGCGGTAGCCCCGGCTGCCTCCGGGGCAAAGGGGCGAGCCCCTCGTACGGGCGCACGGGACTCCTTGCACGAGGGCGCGGTCGCCTGCTCCCCGAGGGACGCGGTGCAGGTGGAGAAGCTCGACACGCTGCCGTTCCCCGCCCGGGACCTGCTGCCCAACCCCCTCTATCGCACCATCGACTCGTGGCCCATGACGTGCATGATCGCGGTGCGCGGCTGCCCGGCCCGCTGCGTGTACTGCGCGGTGCCGGAGTTCGCGGGCCGCCGCGTCCGGCGGCGCAGCCCGGCCAACGTGGTAGCCGAGATGGAGGAGTGCCTGTCGCGGTGGAAGATCCCGTTCTTCTCGTTCATCGACGACACCTTCAGCACGTCGCGGGACTGGACGCTGGCCCTGGCCGACGCGATGGTGGCCTCTGGCATCCACCGCCATGCGTCCTGGTCCTGCCTCACGCGGCCGGACATGGTGGACGAGGAGCTGCTTGCCAGGATGAAGAAGGCGGGCTGCGTGCGGGTGGAGCTCGGCATCGAGTCCGGCTCGCCCGCGGTGCTGAAGTTCCTGCGCAAGGGGGCGAAGATCGAGCAGATCCGGGAGGCGTTCCGGGTTGCGAAGAAGGTGGGGCTTGCGACCCTGGGCTTCGCGATGGTCAACGTGCCGGGCGAGACGCCCGAGGACCTCGACATGACGGAGAAGGAGATCCTGTCCATCGACCCGCTGTTCCTGCAGCTGAGCTTCTGCACGCCGTACCCGGGCACGGAGCTGCACCGGTACTGCGTGGAGCACGATCTCATCGGTACCACGGACTGGAGCGCGTACCGGTTCCTGAAGGAGCCGGTGATCCGCAACCCGCACCTGAGCCCGGTCGAAATCGCCCGGCGCCACCGCCGCATCCTGAGCCGCTTCTACATGCGGCCCGGCAAGGCCGCGGCGCTGGCCCGCTACGCGCTGTCCCACCCGAAGGCAGCCACCTCGCTTGCCCGGACTTCCTGGAACGCCCTGGTCGCGATGTGGGGCCGATGACTTCTCAGCGGGGTGCGGTAGGATCGATGACCTTCAGGAACGGGAACAGGCGGAAATGACCGTCCGCGGTCGCGATCGTGTCCACGGCATGCTCGAGCATCAACGAGGCGATGTGCACGTCGTGGTAGAGCCTCCCGCGTGACGGGGGGACGAGGGACAGCACCTGCCGGAGGAACCCGGCGTGGTTCTCGGTTTCCAGCAGCACATCGACCCCACCTCCCGCAAGCAGCTCGAAGACGAAGCCGTGTGCAGCGTCCGGCGTGATCGGTCGCGCCATCACCCTGGGATGCGTCACGACGCTCAGGAACTCATACAGCACGGACCACGTGACGCAGAGACTCCCGGCTCTTCGCCGGCTGTCGACGAATGCTCTTGCCTTCACGTGCCACGGCGCATCCGCCAGCGCCGCATAGACCAGGACGTTCGTGTCGACAAGCACGCTCATTCCCGCTCCATGACGTCGTAGAGGGCTTCACGGTCAGCGACATCGACGAGCAGTCGGCCGCCATGCAGAACGGGAAGGGGCTTCGGCTTCGCCCTGGCTCGAGTTGCTTCGGCCCCGAGGCCCAGACGCAGGAGGTCGTTGGCGCAGTCCTGGAAATGCCGATGCTCCCGCCGCGCCTTTGCCTTGATCCTCTCGTAGATCCTTTCGTCCAGTGCCAGCGTCGTTCGCCTCATCCCAGCACCTCCACGCATCTAGATGCTGGACCCGACGCATCTGGATGTCAAGCAGGCAGTTGCGGGCTTCAGCGAGGCAGGCCGAGGGAGAGGTCGAACTCGTCGGACGGCTCCAGGCTGGTCGCAGACGAGACCGCGGGAAGCGTGTAGTAGAGGGGCTTGTCCGCGGGGGCCAGGACGATAAGGTCCCCCTGCGGCCGCACCGCGATGAGGTCGGGCTCGACGCTCACGCCGACTTGCTTGATGTCCGGGCTCGCGGCGTCGATGAAGTACAGCCCTTTGTCGTATACCGCGTACATCTGGCTTCCGGAGGGAAGCCAGGCGAATGCGTCCAGGTCGATGGCCGGGCCGCCCAGCTTGTGGCGGGCAAGGGTCTTCAGGTCGAAGCGCTCGACCTGGCCCGACGTCGTTGCGAGGTCCGAGTACACGTAGAGGTACATTCCGTCCGGCGAGTAGGTGTAGGCCGGGATCTCGCTGCCGTACTCGACGATGCTCCAGTCCAGGGTAAGCGTGTCCACGAAGATGAGCCCGACCAGCTCCTGCTGGTCATAGTAGTCCCACTGCGTCTTCATGATCTCCCGGAGGGTGAACCCGACCGCGGTCTTGCCGTCGGGCGACAGGGCGACGGGGCCGTACCCGGGAAGGTTGGTGACGAACTTGCGTGCCACGAGATCGATGACCGAGATGGGATCCGGGCTGAACTGCGTGGAGATCGCCTCCGGCTTTCTTTCCCACTCCATGGGCTTTTTCGGGTTGAACGTAGCCGGATAGGAGCAGTGGGTGGGCGCCTGGAGCGCCACGTCCGCCGCGTGGCTTACGACCACCTCGTCCGAGCAGTTCGGGAACACGAGCTTGGCCGAGTAGTCTCCGGTGTAAGGGCTCACGAACAGCATGGTCGAGGTGGGCGTCTGGCCGTTGGAGGGGGTCACCGAGTAGGAGAATATGACGTCCCCTGTCAGCAGGTCGTAGTCGACGTCGCGGATGCGGTGGGGCAGCGCGACGGTGAGCACCGTTCCCGCGTCGAGGTCCACGATGGCGGCTTCGCAGAGGTCTGCGCCCTCGGGCAGATCCCAGCCCGGCGGAACCGAGCACACGCCGTCGGCCTTCCCGAAGCTCTGCTCTTCCACGGCCGTTGTGGGCAGGTTGGTGAGCAGCAGGAAGCTTCCGTCCGGCGTCACGTCCAGGACGCTGTAGGGCCCGGGCAGAGAGTAGGCCGCGACCTCCTCGTACGTTTCCAGCGACAGGCGGGACACGGTCCGACCGCCCTTGTGGAGCAGGAATGCCTGCGAGCCGTCAGGGAGGAAGTTGATGCGCTCCACGTCCTGGTACTGGGGCATCACCCTTGCATCGCCGGACGGAAGGGGCTGGAGCGCGAGCACGACGCCCGGCTTTTCGAATCCCTGGGCCGGGCCCGGCTTGGGCACGTTGACCAGGATGTTGGAGCCGTCCGGGGAGATGACGATGTGCCGGTACTGGAGCACGTACTCCCACCCGGTCTGGCTCGGCTCGCCCGTGTCGGATTCAGGCTTGACAGTTCCCTTTCCCGGGGTCATGCCGCGGTCCTGCCTGCCGTTGTCGCGGCCGTCGGTGGCTCCCCGGTCCCCGTACGCTCCCGGGTCCGCTCCGGTGTCATCGTCCGAGTATGCCGTGCCGGACTCTCCGCCTGCCGCGCTCATGTCGCAGCCCGAGGGCACCAGCGGGGCTGCAAGCAGCGCCGGCACCATCCACCGCGCAACGATCGAAAGCAGCGAAGGCAACGTCCGTGATGCGCTCATGTTCTTCCTCCCGGGGGGCTGTTCCACCCCGCCTTGCGTTTGCAATACGACATAAGGATAATGTTCCCACGTTCGAGTGCAAGTCGAGGGGAAATCATGGCTTCCAACAGTGCCGGTCGTTGCCCATGAGCACACTGACCAGGTGGGCCATCATGGCCGTTCTCGTGCATCTGGGTACGGGGTGCGCCTTCTTCTTCCCGGGCGAAGACGAGTACCTCGGGTCCACTGCGGACACCGTCGATTCGGTGGATGCGAGCACGCTTCCGGAAGACAGCCCGGACTCGGGCCCCCCCGGGGACGACCCGGAGGATCTCTGGCAGTGGAATCCCGACTCGGGCAAGGTCGTCTGCACGCAGAGCGGACTGATTCTCGACGGGATGGTGGTGGTGCCTTCCAACCCGCTGGTCGAGGCCTGGATCGGGTGCGGCTCCGTGATGCTGCACGTGCAGGGCTCCGGGTACGAGGCGTGCTGCGACCAGCACTGCTGCTCGTGGGCACCGGACAGCGGCTCCCAGCCCCTGGCCGGGCTCGGGGAGTCGTGCGCCAAAGACGGTCCGGACTGCGTTGCCGGGCTGATGTGCAAGGACTCCGGAGCCGCGGGGTGGTTGTGCAGCCACGCGGGTCCGGGAGATCCGTGTGCGTCGGGGACCGATTGCGCTCCGGGGCTGTACTGCGACAGCAACGGGGTCTGCGCTGCCCAGTACTGCGACAGCGACGGGGCCTGCGCGCCGCGCATCGAGGAGGAGGGGAAGGGATGCGTACAGGGCCCGGAGGAGCCCTGTGCGTGGCCGCTGAGATGCGTGTGCCCGCTGTCGCTGCTGTGTGCCTGCTACGACGGCTCCGTCGGCGACCCGTGCACGTCGGACAGCTGCGCCACGGGCAACTACTGCAACCTGAATTCCGGGTGGGAATCGACCAGCACCTGCCTGGACGGGAAGGAGAAGGACCCGTGCTCGCAGGACTGGCAGTGCAACGAGGGGCTGACGTGCGTGGCAATTGGGGGACCCCTGATGTGTGCAGCCGTTCTTCCCCCCGGCGCCCCGTGCGGTCCGGGCGCGGCCGAGCAGGGGGCGTGCGGCCCAGGGTTCTCGTGCAACCTGGCGCTGGCCGAGCCCGCGTGCGTCGCCCTGGGAGTGGACGGCGACGTCTGCGCCGCGGACTCGGACTGCGCAGGCGAGGGCCGGTGCGTCGAGGCCGCAGGGGTCTGCTCCAGCGGACATCCCGGAGATGCGTGCGAGACGGAGTCGGACTGCAAGACCGGCTCGGTATGCTGGGGAGACGGAGAGAAGCAGTGCGCCATGACCCTTGCCCCCGGCGCCCCCTGCGACGTCGCCGGCGGGGTCTCCTCCACCTGTGCGCCCGACACCTCCTGCAACCACGCGTACGCTCCCCCGTCGTGCATGCCCCGGGGAGGCGATGGAACCCCGTGCACGCTGGACTCCGACTGCTCAGTCGGAGCTTCCTGCGTGGAGGACCTCGGCCTCTGCTTCGACGGCAACAACCCGGACCCGTGCGACGCGTCCGGGTGTGCGTCCGGCTTCTCCTGCCTGCCCGGCTTAGCCCTCTGTTCGGACGGAGCGCCGGCCGCGGCGTGCCTCTCGGACGCGGATTGCCAGCCGGGGCTCCTGTGCGTGGGGCTCTGGGATACCCCGGTGTGCCTCGTGGTGCTGAAGGTGGGGCAGCCGTGCTCCGCGGATGCCGCACCCGACGCGATCTGTCCCGCGGGGACCGTGTGCGATGACACGCTGGAGGTGCCGGTCTGCATGCCGCAGGGGGGACTCGGGGCTCCGTGTGCCAACGACCAGCAGTGCGCAGGAACGCTCGTGTGCGTGGACCCGCCCGGTGTGTGTGCGGAGGGGAAGGGCGGGGACATGTGCGCTGACGACGGTGACTGCTTCGAGCCCTGGTTCTGCAACGCGGATGCGGGCGTCTGTGTCATGGGCACGGCAGGCGATCCGTGCGGGCCCTCGTCCCCGTGCGGCGCGGGATATGCCTGCGACCCGGACCTCGCTGTCTGCGTGGGGGCGCAGGAGGGTATGCCGTGTGCGTCAGACATGGACTGTGCCGAGGGGCTGTTCTGCATGGAGTGGCTCGAGGAGTGCCGCGACGGCAGCCCCGGGGACCCATGCAAGGACGCGGCCGATTGCCTGAGCGCGGACTGCGCGCAGGAGGTGTGCAAATGAGATCGCCTGCCATGTGGCTGGCATGTGCCGGGGCCCTGCTCCTGGTGCCCTGGGTGGAAGCCGGGTGTTTCGGGGGGTGGGACTTGAGCAGCGACCCATCACACGATGACTGGGGGGACGAGGGGGAGTGCCAGGTGAACTGGGACTGCCCGTCGGGAGAGGTCTGCCTGAACACGGGCTGGGGGCAGTGGGAATGCGGGGCGCCGTTGCACGAGGGAGCGTCCTGCGGGAACTCGTCACAGTGTGAGTCGAGCCTGGTCTGCTCCTTCGACCCCTCCCACGGGCGGTCCGAGTGCAGGGAGCGGGGAGGACCGGGTGACGATTGCGAGGATGTTTCCGACTGCCAGGCCGGGCTCGTGTGCGTCGGGCCGGATTGGGAGTGGGGCACGTGCCAGGAGCCGCTGAAACCGGGCGAGTGCTTCAACCACTCGGACTGCGACGTCGGGCAGACGTGCTGGGATGACGGCGACGGTGCGGGGTTCTGCGCGTTCAGCGGCATAGGAGACCCGTGCGACGACCACTTCCTGTGCGAGTCCGGGCTGGCCTGCGCTGTCTGGGGGAACACCTATCGTTGCCTCGAAGTCACGATGTACGAGGGTGGGGGTTGCAAGGAGAACTACTTCGAGAACGACACAGGCACGTGCGCGGAAGGAATGCACTGCGTGTGCGGGGGCGGCACGTGCGCGTGCTACGACGGGAGCGCGGGGGACCCGTGCGAGCACGATCTCGGGTGGGCCGGGTGCGACGGCTCTCTGGGGCTCCAATGCGTGCACAACGGGGGGGCTACGGGCGTCTGCTCGGCCGGGTTCGAGGGGGATCCGTGCGACCAGGACACGTGCGGGGTGGGGCTGCAGTGCGTGATGATGGACGAGCAGGAGAACCAGGCCTGCTTCGACGGCACAAAGGGGGACCCGTGCGCAACGGACGCGGACTGCCTGGAGCCCCTCGTGTGTCGGGACGTGGTCGGGGCCGGCCACTGTGTCGCGCTGCTTGCAGCCGGCTCGAAGTGCGACGGGACCGAGCCCTTTGCCGCGTGCGAGTCCGACGGGATGTGCCAGGAGTGGGACGGTGCGAAGTACTGCTTCGGCCCGCTGGGGCTCGCGGCGCCCTGCCAGCCGGGGTCGCTGGTGGCGTGGTGCGACGTGGGGCTTGTCTGCTCCCTGGCCAACGATATTCCGAGGTGCCTCGTCCCTTCGGGAAGCGGGGGAGCGTGCGTCGTGGATTCCGATTGCCAGCCGGGGCTCGTCTGCGTCGACGACCCGGGCCACTGCTACTCCGGGGGCGACGGGCAGCCGTGCGTCGAGCCGTCGGACTGCGCGGCCGGGTACTCCTGCAATCTCCAGGCCCTCAAGTGCTTCAACGGCAACACGGGCGACTCGTGCGCGTCGGACACCGACTGCCAGGAGGGGTACCAGTGCGACGAGAAGTACAAGCAGTGCTTCATGGACGGTCACGGCAGGCCGTGCACGGAGTCGAAGGACTGCCCCGCAGACCTCGGCTGCGTGGCAGTGGGCCTGCAGTACGTGTGCTTCGAGTACCTCGATGAGGGCCAGGCGTGCGGGCCGCTCGAGATCCCGTTTTCTGCGTGCGGCCTGGGCCTCGCGTGCGACGTGACCCTCGAGGAGCCGGTGTGCACGAAGGCACCCCTCTGACCCCGGCCCCCCGACTGCTCCACGTGCGTGCCTGAAGCGGGCTCTCTGCATTCGGGCCGGCGTCCATTCTTGCACAGGGGTGTGCCCGCGTGGTATGCGTAGGAAGCTCCAGTCGGGGCGGAGGACCGGATGGACTGCTCCAGTA
>Ga0233425_10005642_pt1 | contig 19524 bp, 23 predicted proteins | sample Watercolumn_Towu_2_FD_181712 | JGI IMG/M metagenome (GOLD analysis project Ga0233425, IMG submission 181712) | Freshwater microbial communities from Lake Towuti, South Sulawesi, Indonesia - Watercolumn_Towuti2014_140_MG | ecosystem: Environmental > Aquatic > Freshwater > Lake | place... | reverse complement strand
AATTATAATAAAAGAGCTACGTTCCCGGATGGAGCAACCCCTCGTAACGCTCTCTATGAGCCATTCAATTGAATTTTGACCTATGCTGCTAATACATTTTCTACAGAGCCTGTGATTTAGTAACACTTAAATAGATAAAGAAAAAAGAAAAGATATGAAACACAGCATACTCATTACTGCATTATTGCTCATTGTATTTCTTCTTGCACAAGCAAATGGATTATTTGTTCTCGATTATTACATCAACATCAAAGAAAGCGCTGCGCAAGGAAAAACTGTTGTGCATGAAGAAGCATATGAACAGAGCAACATTACTGCACCATATGTTGAAAATGAATCATCAAGTTATATTTACATTATCTTTGCACTGCTTTTTGGAACAGGGCTTGTACTGCTGCTTATTAAATATAAGCAAAGAAAATTATGGAAAGTATGGTTTCTTCTGAGCGTTATTGTTGCATTAATTATTTCATTAAATACATGGATGTTCAGATATTTTAGCGGACTCACAGCTCCACTTGTATTATACGGCATAACTGTTGGCATTTCCTGCATTCTTGCATACTTCAAAGTATTCAGGCACAGCATTATTATTCACAATGTTACTGAGATTTTTATTTACGGCGGACTTGCTGCATTACTGGTACCAATCTTAAACATACTCTCTATGACAATTGTGCTGCTTATTGTTGCTGTCTATGACATGTATGCAGTGTGGAAAAGCAAACACATGGTTGCAATGGCGCAATTCCAGACAAAAGAAAAGGTTTTTGCAGGGGTTTGCATTCCGTACAAGGCAGTTTCTTCTGTTCCTGCAGAGAAACCTGCAAAAATGCTGAAAACTGAGAAACAAACTGTCAGCACTGCAATTCTCGGCGGAGGAGACATTGCATTTCCTCTACTTTTTGCAGGAGTTGTCATGAAAGCAACTGGGACATATCTGCCTGCAATACTCATTGTCGGGACAACAACACTCGCACTCGCATTCTTATTTTACATTGCACAAAAAGGAAAATTCTACCCTGCAATTCCCTTTGTTGCAACAGGATGCTTTATAGGGTATGGTTTGGGATTATTATTGTGAAAGGGGGGATTCAGTATCTTCGCATTCGAACACTCTTATCGTCGTCATAAAAAAGGGCTAACTAAAATCTAAGACAGTTTGCTGTTTTTCAAACTGTCAAAAAACCACTGTGAAGTAGTAAAATAAGCAAAAACTATATAAACAACCTCGTTTTTAGAGCCAATATTGAACAATATTAGGTGATGACACAATGGGTTTAAATTTAGGACGTGGATTTACACCATATCTTGGAAAAGTTATTGAAAAAATGCCTGTGATTAAGTTAGCAGGAGAAATTCCAGTATCTGTTGATCTGGTTCTGCAGATGCAATTTGAACATCCAGAAACATGGGGGAGTATATGTATTTTTACAGGAGATGCTATTCTTACAGGAACAGATGGCGATGGAGTTATTGACACAGGATCTGCGCTTCTTTATTCAGTTAATGAACAAAGCAGACTTCAAAATGGTGGATTGGTTTTAGAAGATGCGCAATATGAAGCAATACGATATAGTGGACGAGGAGTTCTTTTATCTGCAGCAGAACTTGCAAAAGCACATGAGAAAGGATATGTAAGAAAGAATGGTGTTTGGCAGCCTGAAAACTCCACTGTTGGGTATGTGTGGGAGGTTTTAACAAATGGAAGAGATCTCAAAAACCATGCAGCATTTGCTTCTCAAAGATCACATGATGCAGAAAAAGTAATGTGTTTATCTTTTGATCAAGGGCAACGAAGACAAGCAACATTGCGGGCTTGTCTTGTCTACTTTCTTAATAGTAGATCTTGTCTCTATGGCCACAATGGCCTTGGCTCGATTCCCGGCCATCTCGTTGGGGTAGCGCCGGGGGCGCTCGAACAAGCGCGAAGCGTTGCACGCGATCAAGCACAGCTAAGAACTCGGCTTGAAAAGGGGTTAGAACAATATGTCGCAAGACCACATATTCCTGCTGCTGTTGATTATGTTGTAAGGGAAGCAGTTCAATTTGCTGCTGGATCTTCAAAATAATTATTAGTTTTTCAAATATTTTTTATACTCTTTATTCTTTTATTTTCTGTTTATCAAATCTTGTCAAGAAAGCGTGTTCAGGATATTTTGTTTCATATTCATAGTTCTGTGGATACATTGAAGATGATAAAAGCAAGACTTTCCAATCAAACAATAACATACGATGAAATTGCAAGTGTGCTTGCATATTACAAAAGAAGAAGAAAAAATTTAAAACTGCAGTCTCTGCTGACGTAGTTTCACTGCATAGGATGTTGGGTCAAATGAAAAGCCATCTTTTGCTGCAATTATCTGCTGGCCTGTTGCTCTGCACATTCTTCGAGTCAACTCAAGAATATCTTCTTTCAATACATCAATGCCAAAGCCTGTCAGAACTGCTAGCTGCGGTTTTATTTCTTGAATAAGCTGCTGGGCTTCTGCAACACATAATCCCTCTTTTGATTCCAAAATAGAGGTTAATTCAAGAATAAGAATTTCAACATCTTTGACAGATTCGTTTATTCTCGGCGAATACCGCGTCTTACCAAGATATCCTAAAGAAAATTCAGGAGTTGTTATTTTTACGCCAACTGTATCTGGGTCTTTATTTTTTATTTTTACTGCTTCTATTTGAACAGCATTACACTCTATTTTTGCTTCTTCCTGCAACACTACGACTTTTTCCACTGCATTTTGATATTTTTGGGAAAATACTGGAAGTGCTGATTTTGATACTAGCAACAATCCTTTTGCATCAAAACCACCAAGAGTCATTGCATCTACAATAGCTGGAGCATCGTGACTATGAACAAAAGAATTATCTGTCACAATCACTGCAGTTGTTTCTCTTACTGTTGCATACTGCTGGGCTGCAACAAATGCACCTGGGCCAGGATTGCAATGAAACTGCATGCCTTGGGTTTGGATAAGGATGCCACCAGCAATGCGTTGCTGTTTTGCAAGCACAAACGAATCTCCTGCTGTTCCGAGAAATATAATTTGAGACTGCATGGCACTTGGAGATTGTTGAGAATTAAAAAGTTATTGCAAAAGATTTAAAAGAGTATGATTCTTTTCTTGATTTGGCAGGCTATACTGGGAGGTTAGCTGTCTCCTGTCACCATCAATCAGCTACACGATGGAGTGAACCTGTGAGAGCGGAACATATGCACATTGCTGTGCTTGGTCTGTCCAATGATGTTCTGTCTTTCAGGATTGGAGCTTATACGAACTGTGTCAGGTCAGGAATGAAGCAGCACTCAGTATCTGCACTAATGCTTGAAAGGCCGCGGAACAGAGAAGGATCAAGGGTACACAACAGTGTCTGTATATTCTCATCTTACAGACGCCTGCCACTTTTATTGTGAAATCTTGGTTGAATACCCTGTATCTTGCTACGCAATGTCATTAAGTTAAGCTTATTGTGTTTTACAAAAACAACAACAACGATGGCACAGACGGCCAACTTTTTGGCTTGCTTCTTTTTCATTTTGCCAAAAAGCTTGTCCTACTCCGCAAACGAGAACCCCACACTTTGTGTGGGAACCTCGTTCGCTCTGTCTGGCCATGTTGTTGTTCATTTCAAACACTTTGGTGTTTGTAATGCATTACGAATCTCTGATTCGAAATGTTTGTCACGAAGACAACAATAGCACACAGGCTCGAACGCTTGATGTGAGAGCCTGTGTGCAGAGACGCGAGCATTTGTCGAGCGTCTCATGTTTCTTTGTTTTTTAGTAAAATTATAGAAATCATCAGAAGAAAAGATGGAATGCACCTCTTAACTTAACGACATTGGCTTGCTACGATTGGGATGCCATACGAGCGGTGCGTCTGTGTTATTTGATACAAAGAAATCATGATTACAGAATATTTATTACTCTCTTGGCTGCTGAAACATCTGCTCCTGGAATAATTGCAATGCCATCTGCACCGGCAAGCCATAATTCTTTTACTTGATCAACAGAAAAGCTTCCCATTGCAATGATTGGCAATGTCAAAAGTTCTTTCATTCTTTTTAATTTATCAAGAGTCTGCCTTGTCATTGAATCTGGAACAATACTCATATAATCTGCACCGCTTTCTTCTGCATTGATTGCTTCTCTCAATGAATGAAACTGCACACCAATATATTTTTCAGCACCCATTATCTTTCTGACATGCTCCAAAGAAAAATCAGGCTGTGTCAAATGAACGCCGTCTGCACCTACCAATGCTGCAATGTCAGGATAATCCTCGACAATAAACAACACATTATTTTTTTTGCATAATGCTGAAAGAATATACGCATTTTCCAAGACTTCGCGTTTTTTTAATTTTTTTTCACAATAATGAATAACTTTTACTCCTGCTTGGATTGCGGCATTCGCGTCTGTAATAACCCCGCCAGGAGAATTTGCTTCATTAATCATAAAATAGACGCCAATTTTCTTCATGAAAAAAACGAAGAGTGCTTTTGCTTTTAAGGTTTGCGATTTTGATATTTGCTGCAAAATTATTTTTATATAAGGTAATTAATAAAATACATAAACTGGCTTTTCAGATTGTTGAATATGCACACAAGAATTTTTCGAGAGGACATACTCTCTGCCAACTGCATCTGCAACAAGAATCATGTTTTCTGATAATGGTGTTATTGTAAAACGTGCATTTTTTTCTACAATTCCTTTTTTTAATTTTGTTTTTGCAAGCCTTCCAATATACGGATCTCTCACCACAAACTGAAACTGCTTTTTTCTGCGCTGCATAACTTTGCCGCCTGCACTCCTGCACCACGCTGTTGAGCCTGCTGCAGTGCTGATAATTACGCCGCTACTCTTTTGCATTTCCTGTTTCTTGCCACTATTGAATATATACTTAGACACATGATACGGCTTTTGCTCACCGACATAATATTCATTCAAGCACGGCTCTACAGGCTTATTATCAATATATGCCTGCAATCGCCACAATGCTGTTGGTTTTATTTTTCCAGCACGAATCTGCATAAGTTTTTTCTCTGCATTCTCTGCTGTTGTTGTTGAAAAAAAACCTTCTGTTTTCTGTGGATCTGCATTTATACATAAAAATGGAATATCTGTTACAGCATGTGCAGTCTTCAAAAATGTGCCGTCTCCTCCAACAACAATAATGAGGTCGCGCTCGTGAATCATATCTGGATGGACTTCTAACAATGATATTGATCTATGAAGAATGTGATTGTTTTTTAAAACACTGATTACGTTATTGTATGCTATTTTTTCTTTTTCTGTAAATCCAATCTTATGGACAACTAACACGTTTTGCAATCTCATGACACCTCCACATGCAAGGGATTATATATAGTTTTCCGACAGGTTTAAATACCAGCTTTCTTACAAAAGCAACATGAACAGCAAAAAAAATGAAAAGTATATTTTACTCATTGTGGTTGTTATTGGATTATTAGGATTATGCGCCTTGTTTTCCTCTGCACTGCAACATGCTGATGTCACTGGCGCAGCAATACGAAAACCATTCAATGTTCTTTGTTCTGACAGCGATGACAACCATCCTGAACGAAAAGGGGCTGTGAAAATTCATTACGGCTCGCAATTTTTTGACCAATGCTATACTGACAAAACTGCATCTGAAAACCCCTCTAACATAGGCACGTATTTAAGAGAATATGTTTGCGATGGGGACTCAGTCAGTTATACAATCTATTCCTGCGGCACAAACAAATGCCAATATGGCGCATGCATTGGAGAAGCTAAGAAATTGAGTTGAGTCACACATTTATTTCTTGACAGCCACCGTCACATTTAAATATCCTTGCTGAATATCTTCTGACAACAACCATATGAGGTGGGATTAATGGAATTTATTGTATTTATTTTAATCATTGGACTGCTGTCTCTGCTTGCTGCAAAATTCATTGCAGACAATGTGCAGAAAGCTGCAACTGGCAATGAAAAGATGAAAGAGATTTCTGATGCTATTCATGAAGGAGCAATGGCATTCTTGACCAGAGAATACAAAACAATGGCTTGGTTTGTTCTTGCTATGGGAATTGTCATATTCTTCTTTCTTGATCATCCAAAAACACTGGATGTCAACGAAGGACCTTGGACAGCACTCGCATTTGTTCTCGGCGCAGTATGCTCTATTCTCTCAGGATATGTTGGTATGAAAATTGCAACAAAGGCAAACGTCAGAACAGCACACGCTGCTCAATCAGGACTACAAAAAGCATTTACTATTGCATTTGAATCTGGCACTGTCTTAGGATTTGCACTTGTCGGATTTGCAGTTGTCGGTCTCTCAGCATTGTATATGCTCTTCACATTATATATGGGATATGCTCCTGAAACTGTCATGGAAATTCTCACAGGATTTGCTCTTGGGGGCAGTTCTATTGCATTATTTGCGCGTGTCGGCGGAGGCATTTATACAAAAGCTGCTGATGTCGGCGCAGACTTAGTTGGAAAAGTTGAAGCAGGTATTCCAGAAGATGATCCACGAAACCCTGCTGTTATTGCAGATAATGTCGGCGATAATGTCGGAGATGTTGCTGGCATGGGCGCAGATCTCTTCGGAAGCTGTGCAGAAAGCACCTGCGCTGCAATGGTTATTGGTGCATTGGCTTTTGGCGCACTGGGATTACAAACTGCATTATTATATCCTCTTGCAATCTCTGTTATTGGTATTCTTGCAGCAATGATCACTGTGAAATTTGTCAAATTAACTGGAACAAATGTTGAAGGAACACTCAAAAAAGGATTAACTATTGCATCACTTCTTGTTCTGGCTGCAATGTATTTTTTAACAAAATTGTGGCTGCCTGAAACATTTACCTTACATGGCGCAACATACACTGCAATGGGAGTTTACATTGCTCTTGTGATTGGATTGATATCTGGATTATTAATAGGGTACACTACTGAATACTTTACATCACACCAGTACAAACCTGTACGAAATGTTGCAAAAGCATCTGAAACAGGCGCAGCAACAAACATCATCCAAGGACTTGCACTGGGATATGAAAGCGCAGTTATTCCAATCATATTGTTGGCAGTTACTGTGTTTGTCTCATTCAAATTTGCAGGATTGTATGGTATTGCAGTCTCTGCACTCGGCATGCTATCAACACTGGTCATTGCATTAGCTATTGATGCATACGGACCTGTTGCAGACAATGCAGGAGGAATTGCAGAAATGGCTGGTCTGCCTTCTTCTGTACGAAAAAACACTGATGTACTTGATGCAGCTGGAAATACCACTGCTGCAATCGGCAAAGGATTTGCTATTGGCTCAGCTGCATTAACTGCACTTGCACTATTCAGCGCATTTGTCACAGCATCTGGCGTCCAATCAATTGACTTGCTTGACAAAATGACAATTGCTGGATTGTTTATCGGCGGTATGCTGCCATTCCTGTTCTCTGCAATGACTATGAAATCAGTTGCAAAAGCAGCACAGTCCATGATTGTTGAAGTCAGACGACAGTTTAAATCCATAAAAGGACTCATGGAAGGAAAGGCAAAAGCAGATTACAAACAGTGCGTTGATATTTCAACAACAGCAGCATTGCATGAAATGATTGCACCTGGATTGCTTGTTGTACTAACTCCTATTGCAGTAGGATTATTGTTTGGGATTACTGCACTTGCAGGAGTTCTTGCAGGATCACTGGCTTCTGGAGTTGTCATGGCAATTTCACAGGCAAACTCAGGAGGAGCATGGGATAATGCAAAGAAGTATATTGAAGCAGGCAATCTTGGCGGTAAAGGAAGCGCTGTCCATAAAGCAGCTGTTGTTGGCGATACTGTGGGAGACCCTCAAAAAGATACTGCCGGGCCCTCATTAAACATATTACTTAAGTTGATGGCAATCATAAGCCTGGTGTTTGTTCCGTTATTTATTAAGTACGGGGGCTTATTGTTGGCTTACCTTTAAGATTTCTTTTTTTATTTCATTTTCAACACCTTTAAAAAGCGATTTAGAGTTCTTATATACATGTTCACCAAACCAAATCTTTTATTCATTAATGGAATAGAAGAAATTATTGAAGAAGATTTAGGGCTTAGTGCTGCACGTGCTTTACACCAACAAGAAGAAAGACAGAGACTTCAGGTACAAAGAATATATGACGGCTATACTTTTACAAGCGATAATTATTTGGCTGCATTGAACTCGGATTTAGTTCATGCTTTTACACCACCTGTTACTGTCTTTACTGTTCCGAGATTTGCAGAAGATTTGAACCTTGAATTAGTTGTAAGAAATTTTTTTGAAACGCAATTTACACACAGATTTCAACAGCATGTTCTCAGTCATGCTCCTGTTGATCTTGCAACAATAGCATATCGCTGGGAAATTCTTGATGAATTATCTGAACAAGAAAACCTCATTGGTGTATTAAGAGATTTAGGATTACAATTAGTGACAGTGTATAAACAATCATTAGAACGCCATAACGTCGTAGATACTCTTCAAGGATTAGAATTCTCTTTACTTTCTGCTACAGTTACAAAAGAGCTTCTCAAAACAGAGCATGCTATTTTGAAAGGGTATATTGAAGCTATTAAAGCAATGCATAAAGCATTTGAACATGCAACAAGTCGAGGATTACAACAGCTTCGCATTTATGCTGAGCGTATTATGGAGACAGAGGAGTTTAAAGCGTTAGATGAAATGATGCAGAGATATGATAATGCACAATATGTTGAATTAGGAATTGTCTCTAATGCGATTGGGGAAATTCAGAAAGTACATTATTTCGGCCAAGGAAAGAATAATTTACCTAGAGGTTTGCTTGCAGAAATGCATCCTACACGAGTTATGGAAAATATGGCAATACAAAGGTTGGAGAAAGCTAACTTTAATGCATTACTTGTCCGAGCATTTGAAGGTTTTATTACAGAAATGGAAAAACAAATTATGGCGACTGTTTATCTTGTCGGTGATTTTGAATTTTATACAGGTGCAATGAATTACCGCAAGGTTTTGGAACGCAGTGGATTACCTATTACAAGACCAACACTCCATCCTGCACTAACAAGAACACACACTATACAAGAGGCATATTCCCTTCTTATCCCTTCTTCATGGCATGAATCAACATGCCACGAACCTGAATTCTGGATATACAAAGAGAGAGTGGTACCAAATGGTTTTGTATCAAATCCTGATCATAATCAATTTTTGCTTACTGGAGCAAACAATGGTGGGAAGACACGATATACTACAACCATTGGATTATGCATAGATCTTGGGCAATCAGGACTATGGGTTGCTGCTGAAAACGCTGAATATAGTCTTGTTGATAATATTTTTACTCATTTTGTTTCAGGAGATGATGCTGAGAATTCGTGCGGAAGATGGGTTGGAGAGATTGAACGTGTCAAAGCTGAATTACAAATGATGACGCCATATTCTATTTCACTTATTGATGATTTTGGTTCAGGAACAAACTATCTTGAAGCGCGTGGACCAGCTCTTACTGTTCTTTATGCACACTATAGATTAGGAGCAACACTTATCATGAATACACATCTTCACCAATTAGCTGAGGATGCTGAACGCGGCATATTCCCTGGTCTCTCAAACTGGAAAATGGAAATAGGAGAGGGATTGCAGTATACATACAAAGTTATTCCAGGTAGAGCAGAGACCAGTCATGCAGCTGATATTGCTACATTGCATGGTCTTAGCACACAGGCTGTTGATGCAATGATACTGACAAGAACTGCTCAGAGAGAATTATCTCCTGCATTAGTACGGCCAGCATTTGATCTTCAAATTACCTAATTTATAATTTTTTTTTCATTCTTTCTAAAAATGTTGAGAAATCATTGATGTTTACACAAATGCCACACGCATGGTCATGACCGCCGCCATAGCCTGTCAAACCTTCAAGGGATTCATTTATTATTGAAGGCAATATTCTTGTGGTGTCTCTAATACTGCACTTCATCTCAGCACCTTTCTGCCTGCATATAAGAATTGTCTTGTTTGGGTACATGTAAAGCAATTCATTTGACAAATCTGCTGTAAAAGACATCTTGTCTTCTGTATATGTAAACAGCAAAAGATTGTCTTCTGGCTTTTCAACATTTTTCTTTAGATTCTGATATTCTGCATTGACTTCTGAAAACCATTTCCAGATATATTTGCCTTGCTGGGTTTTTTGCTCAAGTATATCTTCTGGCTTATTGATTCTGGTTAAGATTTTTACACAATTCATTGCTTTTTTTGTCGGACCTTTGAGAATAAATGAAAATATTCTTGCAATCTTTCCTATTTTTGTTTCATACAATGCCTGCTCAACTGTGATATTTTGGTCTTTCATAAACGCAGAATATTTTTCGCAAAACTGCTCTGTAAAATCCGGCAAATGCCAGTCTCCAATACAGCCAGTCATTGCAATCCACATATCTTCTGGAGAGTATTCTTTGACAACCTGCCAGCACCAGTAATTAGTCGGACGATTATCTGTTTCATCATTCTGCCTTGGATTATAATAATGAATGTTTGTATTTTTTTGCAACGGATGGTGGTCAATCCATACAATTTTCGGAGCACAGATTCCCATGATAGCATCAATAAAAGACTGCTCGACCATAGGCTTATCAAGAATAACAACAACATCTGGCCTGCACTCCTCAACTTTTGGCAGAAATTTTTCATCAAGCTTTGGCGTGGACTTGACAAGAACACCTGTTCCTTTCTTTATCCAGCGATATAATAATAAAAATGAGGATAAACCATCTGGATCATCGTCAAAAAAGAATAATGGTTTCTCAGATTTGTGAAGAAGAGACTGGATTTCTTTGATTTGCGATTCTGTAAGAGACATACATTGTTGTTGCAGGGGGTGGTTTATATTGTTTTAGGATTCCACGAGCCCTCTTGGAAATAATGTGAAATTTCCCTGCTCTGTAACAAGGTGCGGAGTAATGTCAAGAATGTTCTCATAAAAATGCAGTTTCAGCTCCCGGATAGTTTCATCGAGCTTTTCAACAGACGGCACTGCAATTAAAAAGAGAACTTCAAGCTGGGATGCACCACGAAATGCATACTTAATGTATGGATTATTTAAGATATAATGCTTCAGAAAATTTGCTTTTTCTTTTGTCAGATTTCTCATATGAATATGACAAAAATATTCTGTAAAGCCCAACGTATGAATAGGAACAAGCGGAATATACGTTATAATAATGCCATTATGCACGAGTTTTTTCATTCTATAATGCACAATATCTATTGTTGTGCTGCATTTTTCTGCAAGAACATGCAACGGAGCGACAGCATCATTGTTTAATTCATGCAAAATTTTTTTATCCATTGCATCAAGCACATATTCTGATTTCCATACTCTCGTTATTGGTTCAGGCATAGGCAATTGCGCTTCTTGAATAAAAATCTTCGGCAAATGATTGACAGTAAATACTTCTAATGCTGTATGCACGCGATAATCTTCTAAAACATTCCCAAGTGATTGAGTAATCTCAGCCATAATTGTGTTGAAATGCATACTGTCTTTCGCTACAATTTCTGCATGAAAATCCCACCCTCCAAGAAAACGACAACACCATTGGACAAAGGGGTGATTGTCAAAATAATGAAACAACGCATCTTCTTTTTCTTTTGTTGCATGAATCTTAAAAAAGACATTATATGTCACATATCCTGCTGCATTTATATTCACGACTGTAAGAAATCTTCTGATAATGCCCTGCTTTTTCAGCTGTTGTATTCTATACGCAACTGCACTCTTACTGATTCCTACTGCTTTTCCTATTTGGCTTTGAGATTGCCTGCTATTCTGCGCTAAGATAACAAGAAGTTTCTTGTCTTTTATATCGAGTTTAACCATTTTTAGTATTATTTTGTATTTGTTTATATAATTTTCCAAAAACTGACTAATATCCAGTAAGAAGATTATTATTCTTAGTACACCTTAGAAATAGTAAAAAGAGGTTGAGAACATGAACGACGCATACCAAACATATTTGGAAACAGAGACAGCAGAAAAAACAGACACCTCATTTGGATTAGCAATAGCAGCAATTGTTGTGGTTGTTATTCTCTTGTTGTAAGGAGAAAGGAAAATGTCAGACGGCGGATCATCAAACACATACTATGCTTATTACACCCAGAAAAAGGAGAGAGAATTTCCTTCATGGCTTGTTTTGATTATTGTAATTCTGCTGATATTTGTTATATTAAAAGAATTTTGGTAAGAAAAATGACATTAACAATTGATACGTTAATCCAACAAGGATTGCAGAATCTTCGCACAACACCTGGTGCAGATGTGCAAGAGAGAATGAGAAGAGTTTACAGAACTATTTCTCAACAAGCACAGCCAATTGTTTCTGAACCTGTAATTGTACATTGGGTTGGCGGACAACCACTCGTGTGGTTTCCACTGGGCTGCCACAAATTTGAAACTGTTGGAGGCTGTGGACCATGTGACGGGTATGGAAAATATCACGGCTACATGACACCAGAAGGAAAGGCAAGAGAATTACCTGCTGCAATACGCAGAGGACTACACGAGTTAAGACTGTTTGGAGAATCTCAAATCCAAACAGGAAGAACAGAATGTGCATTTAACATTGGTGCTGCAGATACTTTCAGAGATTGTGCATTTCCCTCTGAACAAAGAAGACAATTATATCAAGAAGTCGCACAATTAATAACAGAATTTCAAGAAAGAGGATTGCATGCTTCTTTTTTATTTGAAACAAGACTTGAACAAATCACTGAAAGAAAATTGCAAGAACTGCGTGATGCTGTTCCTCAAGCAATCCCTATATCTATTGGAGTTGGAATTGAGGCAGCAGATGCATTTATCCGAGAAGCACTCATCAACAAATGTTATGGACCACAGGCAGTACAGTTATTACAACAAAAAGTAGCGCTTGCAAAAAGATATGCTGTTGATATTGAGGGCCATAGTCTTTTAGGCACTCCAGGATTAACAGAATTAGACGCACTTGCAAGTGCTGTAGAAACAACACTTGCTATTCATGATGCAGGCAGTACTCAGGTTATTCTCATGACTGCAAACCTCAAAACAGGAGATTCATTAGCTACCCGGCTCTCTCATAGAGGATTATACACATTGCCTTCTATTCATGCAACTGTTGAAGCTCTTAGATATTGCACAGAGCAACGACAAGGAATAAGAATTTTACCGTTTGGTTTTGCTGCAGCTGTACCGACATTACAATATGCACAAGGATGTGATGCATGCACAAGCAGAATCAAAGAAGGACTTGATACTTACGCACGGATTTGCAACATACAAGGACCTGCACACGCAACAACATATTTGAGAGAACACTACGACACAACATTTTCATGTACTTGCAAAAATGCGTGGGTTGATGGATTAAGAAGAGATGCAGGAAGCAGATTACAAGAAAGAATAGATTCGTTTGTAGCAACTGCTTGCGGGGTGATTGCATAATGGACACTCTCACTACTATTATGACACGACGAAGTGTTCGTGAATTCTCTGACAAGCCTATTTCAAAAGAAGAGATTGAAAAAATTCTTGAAGCAGGGATACATGCCCCTTCTTCCAAAAACTCACAACCGTGGTTTTTTGTTGTTGATACATCACAAAAAAAGAATAAGATTGCTGAGATGATTGAACAACATGCTGATGAAACATTTACGCCACAAGATCCTCGAACAGAAAAATCTGCACGACCAACAACAGCAAGAGCATCTGCAAAAATCCTGCGAAATGCCCCTGCTGTGATATTTGTCTTTTGTGAGTCTCCATTTACAGGAGGAAGAAAAGAACTGCTGAAAAAACCTGAACTCAAATATTTACTCTCTTACACATCAGAAATCCAAAGCATTGCTGCTGCTGTGCAAAACATATTACTTACTGTTCACAATATGGGACTTGGGGCTGTCTGGAACAATGATATGTATTACATTGCTGAAGAGATTCAAACAGAATACAATGTGCCACATGATTTTATGCTTGCAGTATGCATAGGACATCCTAAAGAACCTGTGACTCAAAATATTCCCAGAGCTAAAAAATATCACATTATTGAATAACTTTTTTAATTTCTCTTTCATTCTCTTTTTTCATGGACATTTCTTGGATTAAGACAAAAGGCAGAACATTTGATCCAATTCAGCTTAAGGTTGCATATCAAAAACAGTATAATGCAACTGCAAAACAAGATTATGCTGGACAAGCACCGAACATTTTTGTCGGAAGATTTGGATATCCGCACATTAACGTCGGCATATTAAATACAGAACAATACACACAACATGATGAGCCATTATTGTGGAGCAAAAATAATACGCAGATTCCTGAAATCATCGGATTACGAACACAACTTGTTAATTCATACTTCAAAACATCTATTCATTCTTTCAACGACACAATGATTCAGATGGCACAAGAAATCAGCCAAGCATCAAAGCCTGTTGAAATTGAAATGAATTTAGAACAAAAACCACAATTTCGATTGACATTAAATCAAGAAGCTTCTCCTCACGGACCAAACACGAAATTGAAAAAAGCTCTGCTCACAGAGAATCCAACAATTCCGCATGCAATTGACAAAGCTGTCAACGATACTGATTTGAAGGCAGCATCTGGACTTGAACAGCTCTGGAAAAAAGGATATGATGAACATGTTCTTACAAAATTACTGACTGTCGGCAATCTTGGATTGAAAAGAAACAGAAGACTTGTGCCAACACGATGGGGCATTACTGCTGTGCATTCGACAATCGGCAACACCTTTGTCAAAGAAGTCAAGGATTTTGAATTTTGTGAATATAATGCATATTTTGGAGGATATCTTGGCAATTATTACTTACTCCTCTTTTTTCCAGAAATCTGGCAGTATGAATTATTTGAAACAGTTATTGTTGAATCTATGCCTTTCTCAACAAATTATGAACCGCATGAAGGAAGAAAAGAATATGCACACGAAACTGCTGGCGGATTTTACACTGTACGCATGGGATGTTTAGAAAAATTAAAACAACTGAAAAGACAAGGAGCAGTACTTGCGCTGCGTTTTGTTAATCCACACGAATATATTGCACCGCTTGGAGTGTGGGTGACACTTGAAGCAACACGAAAAGCACTTGCCAACCAGCCACTTGTATTCTCTTCAAAAGAATTGCTGCTTCATTATGCACAGATTTTTATCAAAAAAAAATTTGGATTGGATATTTCAATTATTATGACACAAAGCATTGTTTTGAAACATTTGAAAGAACAACGGAAATTGCATGAGTTTAGTTGATGGATTTTTTTGTCTCATGCTTCCACTGAGCATAATCCTTATGCTGGATATGCAACACTTCTAACAATTTTTTTGGTTTGGGCATGAGTTTGCATTGGTGCTGGATAAATAATTTATTATACCCGGATAATGCATGAATGCGGTCATGCAACAATGCTATCACTTTTGCATCAAACTCCGCAACATGATCCAGAACAAAGCCTGCTGTTTCTGGATCAAGCAATAATTTCATGAGCGAGTCAATAATTGTTTCACTGCCGAGCTTTGCCAAAGCTACAACTGCATGATTTTTTGTCAAAATCTCTTTTTCGTCAAGCAGTACAAGAATATGCTTTGTAAAACTTTTGTCTTTTATCTGGCCAATAACATACAATGCCTCTTGCTGTTCTGCTTTTGTTCCAGAAAGCATGTTTATGAGAATAGGTTCAACACACTGCTTATTCTTTTTCCAGTACATGCGACAGGCTCTTGCACGAAGCTTTGGATTTGTATGCTTAAGCAGCTTCTCAAACTCTGCAAGCGGCTCTTCACCAGCTTTACTAAATGATTCTATTTTTTTTGCCTTGCACTCAACACTGTCTTTTTTCAAGAATTTTCTATAGACATCTTCTAATCCAAGCAATCCTGCATTAATCTGATCAATACATATTCTCTTTTGCATAAGAAGCGCGGCAATCTCAACGAGTTTTTTCTTTGAATCAACATCAGTATATATTTTGATTCTGTGAATATTTCCTTCTGATTCAATAATGTCATAATCAAGGAATGCGCTATTCTTCATCAAAGAATACAACACAGTATTCACATTTCTTCCTGTACACACAACATCAAGGATATTTGTATCTCTATACACTTGTTTAAGTTTTTTGACAGAACCGTCAAACAACAGCTTCCCTTCATTGATAATAAGCAACCGCTTACAAATTTTTTCAACTTCTGGCAACTGGTGATCTGTATAGATAATTGTTGTGCCTTTTTCATTGAGCTCTTTAACAATAGCACGGATTTCGTCTTTTGCATAAGTGTCCAAACCAAGAAGGGGTTCATCTAAAAACAGGATTTTTGGATTTTTTAACAATGCAACTGCAAGAGAATATTTTGCCAGCATGCCAGTACTCAAACGCCAGACATCTGTTGTGCGCTTGTCTTCAAGACCAAATTTTTTTAACAAATATTCTACTCTTATTTTTGCTTCATGGCTTTCCAAACCCACAAGAGATGCTGCAAGAAACATATTTTTTTCAACAGATGCCCACCCAATACCTGCATAATCAGAACCAAACATCCACGAAATCTGCTCTTTAATGATGTCCTGGCCTTTGTCAATGTCTTCTCCAAGCACCTGCACTGTGCCAGATGATTTTTCCATGTTTGTAGTCAAAATGCGCATCAATGTACTTTTTCCTGCTCCATTAACGCCAATGAGCCCCACAAAATCACCCTGGTGGATGTCAAAACTGATATCACGCAATGCTTTTGTCAAAAGTTTTCCTCGAGAAAATACCTTGTACTGATAGTAATCTTTTTTCAAATTTTTCACGTGAATCACTGGCTTCTTCATTAAAACCACCGACCTTCACGCTTTGCACGCCTAATGCCATAATAGAAAAAATAAAATCCTGCAAGAAATATCAGCAGATTAACTATCAAGCCAGTTATAATAAGAATCATGACCTCTTTTTCATACCAGACATGATTCAAAAACACTGTTTCTCTCCAAATGAGAATAATGTATGCGCTGGGCAATATTTTTGGCAGCACACTAAGAAATCGTGGAAGGAATGTTGTTGGAAAATACTGGCCAGAGAAAAATCTGTTCAGCTGCTCCATAAAAAAACCAACAGGATTGCCCTGCTTCAAGAACAAGGTTGCACCAACAGTCATGAGCTGAAAGCCAAGATTGCCGACAATAAAAATGAGGAGCGCAACCACAATTGTTATCCAGTTATGAAATCCAAAAAACAAGAGTGTTGTTGCATTGCTCCACTGAATCAACAAAGAATACATGATAATCATCGGAATAAAAATAGTAAAAATATCAAACAACAGCATTGTGGTAAAATTAATAAAAAAATATTCGCTGATGTGCATATTTGAAAGATACACTAATTTGAAAATGCCATTCTGGCTGTCTTCATTGAATTTGTCTGTAAAACTTGCACCAACACTATCTACAAAATAAATTGCCACACTACCTACAAGAATAAACGGCATGTACCCAATGCCCTCATAGCCAAGAGTGGCAGGGTCAATAATCTTTGCAAGAAAAAACCACATCAAAACTTCTAAACACGTATTGAGAACAGTAATCAAAATATTTACTTTAAATGTCCAAAACTCCTGCCAACGGCAGATAAGATTATGTTGTATTTTTCGTATAATCCCCCACATGTGCTTTTTTAGAGTTTTCTTACTTAAATACATTTTGTTTTATATCCTCACGGTAATAAAACAGAAAACACCGAGAAAAACAAAACAAAACATTTATATAGCTACTCTCACAGGAAAACACTATGTCCAAGGCAGAGGACTCTGTCCTAGAAGCAAGAAGAAGGCGTTGGAAACTCAAAGACACGCTTGCCATACAAGATGAAAGTAAAAAAAATGGCAGAGTGACAAGCAGCTCCCAATTTATTCGTTCTAGCTTAAAACGACGAAGTCCGTACCACGGAAGCAGTTATAGTTAAGAGGTGAAACTATGGGATTTAAAGTAGGATATAAAAATGCAAGCGGAGAAATGAGTAAGAAATTTAAAGAACAAGATGCAAAAGCTAAAGTAACAAACCCAAAAATGGGACGATTAACTGCACTCGGAAGAGGCAAAATTTCTAGAAAATAAGAGGTGTAAACGATGGGAAGATTAAAAGAAAGCGAAACAAGAAAAGCAAATGATGAAAAACTGAACCAATTACAGAGTGGTTTGAAAGCAAAAGGAAAAGCAGCAAGCGGACCTGGAACATGGTCTAATACACGACCAGGAACAGGAAAGGTTTCAAAGAATTAATTTTTTATTAATATTTTTTTGAGGTGAAAACATGGTTAATATTGGACAAGAACCAACACGTTCTCTTCGCAAAGACAAGAATGAGGCGCTTATTAAGTCAATACGGGATAAAAGAGAATTCACCAACAATGACAAGATTGTCATAGGCAAACGACCTGGCAGCGGAAAAAAACACATATGAAAGAAATAAACAAAGAACGGGCTCAATTGCAACAGAAAAGAAATCAGGCTCGAAATACTGGAAGAGGAACATCTTTTCTTGATGCAAAACATAAAAAATTAACAGGACGATTAAAGAATTAAATTCTGGTTCTCATTTCTTTTCTTCTTTTTTCCAGCCATTTATAGACAACTGCATGCGGTGCGCCCTGCAACAATGATTCAACTGCGCGCTTGCACATGCCAACGTTCTCTGATTCACCTATTATTGCGACACTTTTTCCATACACACTCATAGATGTCTGTGTTAACTCTTCAATAACTTTTCTTGCTTTGCCTTCTTTGCCAATCAAACGGCCTTTCACCCGCAACATATGGCTTTCTTTGACAAACGTTGAAATGTCAATGACTTCAAATACATAATCCTGCTTGAGCAGTAATAATGCAATCTCTGGATTAAAGCCACGGCCAATTGCACGAATAATATCTCTTGTAACATAAAGCTGCAATGCATCTTCTCCTTTTACTTCAACATCTCCTTCACGAGAATCAATGGTAAGAGAGACTCCTGCAGTTGTTTCAATACGGTTTTTTGTTTCTCCTTTTTTTCCAATAAGAACTGCAACGCGCTCTTTTGGGATTTTTATTTCATAGGTAAATTCAGGCATACAAGGTATTAAGATGCACCTCTTTTTAAATGTTGACTGTCGTAAGTGGCAACATTTAAATACAGAAAATATTCAGCATCATAAAAGAGGTGGATTTTATGAAAAAAGGACAAGGAATGTCTGTTAATGTTATAATTATTGCAGTTCTTGCATTGCTGGTTTTAGTGGTGCTTGCATTTATCTTTACAGGAAAAATAGGGCAATTCACTACAGGCACAAGCAACTGCGAATCTGTCAACAGCAATTATCAGTGCGAATACAGCTGCGGAGACGGATATGCTGAATCAAGTTCACTGAAATGCCTTGGCAGCGATAATGAACCTACAGGAGAGGTCTGCTGCATTCCATTAGGATAATTTTTTCTTTTTTTTCATTAG
>Ga0233425_10005641_pt1 | contig 19525 bp, 18 predicted proteins | sample Watercolumn_Towu_2_FD_181712 | JGI IMG/M metagenome (GOLD analysis project Ga0233425, IMG submission 181712) | Freshwater microbial communities from Lake Towuti, South Sulawesi, Indonesia - Watercolumn_Towuti2014_140_MG | ecosystem: Environmental > Aquatic > Freshwater > Lake | place... | reverse complement strand
ATCAGAAGGCAATGGAACCAGCGAAAGCCTTCTTTGATGCGATCAAGCGTGCTGGCATCACCAAAGAAATCATCTACTTGGCAGGAAACCACGATGCCGACATCTGGCAGATCATGCAGTTCCAGCGCAGCGTCATTAACCGGGTTGCTGCGGGCAAACTGCCAGAAGAACTAAGGCACAGTGTCCCGGCATTGCTGGATGATCGGCCTGGGTCTGCTACGCCGGGATTGACTCTTCATGGAGTCAAACCTCGTGACCTCAATCAGGAATCAACACCTTGTGAGCCGCAACCCGAGTCGAAATACGGGGGGATGTTTCTGGACAAAATCGCCGGGCATCCGGTGAACTTCGCCTATCCCAATCTGTTTGTTCTGACCGATCAGGGCGAGTGCGTGATGGTGACGCATGGACAGTATCTGGAGCCATATTGGGCCATACTGTCCGAGTGTGTGGATTATGCCGCCGGACAAGAAATTCAGTTGGGGCGCCCCTTGCGCATGGAAGACTTGGTGGCCATCAACTTTCCGTTTAATCAGCTTGGATGCTCCGGCATCGGGCAGGCTGGGGTGCTGACCTCAAAAGTGGTCGGGCCGATCAAACAGGCTTCCGAGGTGGGAGACTACTCGCAGGCCAGCCTGTATCTCTCGCGTAGCGTGGATTTCCTATTGAAGTCGTTTGGGGTGGGATGTCTGATGCGCTGGTTGGGCAAACGGGTTGCTGCGAGTTGGCTGGATGGAGTGAGCAAAAAACCGAGCACCCGTTATCGCGAGGATCTGATGCAGGATCAGGCGGTCATGGACAGACTGGAGCGGTACTTTGCCAGCAGTTGTGCCGAGTTGGTCGAGATCGGTAAATCGGCTGGAGGCGTGCAGGCACCCAGACCGACACGGCTGATCTTCGGCCATACCCACCAGCCCACGACCTGGAAGGATGCCTACCCAGTCTTCAAGGAAAAGCTGCTGGTAAGCAATACCGGCGGCTGGTTGGTGGACGGAGACAAGTTCTGCGGAGCCGAGGTATTCATCTACGAAAGCGGTAAGGGCTTCCGATCCGAACCCATCAAATAGGCTGAGTTACTCGGTCGTCGGCGTATTCCACGGCGCTACCTTCAACAGCAGCGCCATCCCTGGCGCCGCCAGCAAGGCGCACAGTAAGAAAAATCCACTCCAACCCAACGCCTCCACCAGCCAGCCGGTGGTGGCGTTGGCGAAGGTGCGCGGTACGGCGGCGAGACTGGTGAACAGGGCAAACTGCGTCGCGGTGTAGGCCGGGTGGGTGGCGCGGGCGATGAAGGCGACGAAAGCCGCCGTGCCCACGCCGACGCCAAAGGCTTCCAGCCCGATCACCAGCGCCAGGTCGATGCGCTGTACCGCACCGATTTCCGTCTGCGGCCCCAGCGCTGCCAGCCAGGCAAAGCCGAAAATCGCCAGCAGTTGCACCGCGCCGAATAGCCACAGCGCACGGTTGATGCCGATTCTTACCATCCACAGCCCGCCCAGCAGCCCGCCGATCACCGCCGGCCACAGCCCGGCATTCTTGGCGATCAGGCCGATGTCGGATTTGCTGTAACCCATGTCCAGATAGAACGGCGTCGCCAGCGCGGTACACAGGCTGTCGCCCAGCTTGTAGAGAAAGATGAAGGCCAGGATCAGCAGGGCGCTCTGCCAGCCTTGCCGGGTGATGAATTCGTGGAAGGGCTCCACCACGGCTTCGCGCAGGGTTCTGGGCGGCGCAGCCAGCGCGGGTTCGCGCACCAGCAAGGTCATCGCCATGCCGGGCAGCATGAACAGCGCGGTGATCAGGAACACGGTGTCCCAGGTCAGATGGTCGGCCAGAATCAGCGACAGCGAGCCGGGAATCAGCCCGGCGATGCGATAGGCGTTGACGTGCACCGAATTGCCCAGCCCCAGCTCGGCATCGGACAGAATCTCGCGGCGGAAGGCGTCCAGCGCGATGTCCTGCGTCGCCGACAGCAGCGCCAGCAAGGTGGCGATGGCGACGATGGTGGGAAGCTGAGTCTGCGGCGAGAACCCGCCCAGCACCGCCACCGCTGCCAGCAGACCAAGCTGCGTAACCAACATCCAGCCGCGTCGCCGCCCCAGCGGCAGGGCATAGCGATCAAGCAGCGGCGACCAGAGGAATTTCCAGGTGTAGGGAAACTGGATCAGCGCGAATAGGCCGATGGTCTTGAGATCCAGCCCCTCGCTGCGCAACCAAGCCGGGACGAGGTTGAGCAGCAGATACAGCGGCAAACCGGAAGAAAAGCCGGTGAACACGCAGATCAGCATCTTCCGCGTGAATAACTGCTGCCAGACGCTCATTGCGCCCGCTTCAGCCGGTACATCGCCGTGGCGCCCAGCAGGTTGGGCAGGAGGCCGACTTCGTTGCCGCCGGTCATGACGCGGCGGTCAAGCACGGATAGCTGGTATTTGGCGCAGAACATCTCAAAATCGTTGAGAGTACACAGGTGGACGTTGGGCGTGTCGTACCACTGGTAGGGCAGCTCGGCGGAAACCGGCATGTGGCCGCGCAACACGTTGAGGCGGGCCTTCCAGTAGCCAAAGTTGGGGAAGCTGACGATGGCTTCGCGGCCGACGCGCAGCATTTCGCTGACCAGCGGCTCGGTGTGGCGGGTGGCTTGCAGGGTCTGCGACAGGATGACGTAGTCGAAGGCGCCGTCCTCGAAGCCGGAAAGGCCGGATTCGAGGTTGCTCTGGATCACGTCCACGCCATTGTTCAGGCAGGCGACGATGCCGCCATCGGAAATTTCCACGCCGTAGCCGCGCACCTGTTTGGTGTCGGCCAAGTGGCGCAGCAGGCTGCCGTCGCCGCAGCCCAGGTCGAGCACGGATGCGCCTTGCGGAATCCAGCGGGCGATGGCGGCTAGGTCGGGGCGGAAGCTGGAAAGGGTGGGGCTCATGCTGCGCACTCCTGGGCGATGCGGGCGAGGTAGGCGCGCATTACCGCCATGTATTGCTCGTCTTCCATCAGGAAGGAGTCGTGGCCGTGGGCCGAGGTGATCTCGGCGTAGCTGACGCGGCGCTTGTTGTGCAGCAGGGCGTTGACGATTTCGCGTGAGCGCTCCGGCGAGAAGCGCCAGTCGGTGGAAAACGACACCACCAGGAATTCGGCTCGGGCCCGCGCCAGCGCACGGTTCAACTCATGTTCGTAGTCGTGGGCCGGGTCGAAGTAGTCCAGCGCCTTGGTCATCAGCAGATAGGTATTGGCATCGAAATATCCGGCGAATTTGTCGCCCTGGTAGCGCAGATAGGATTCGATCTGGAACTCGACGTCGTAGCCGTAGTTAACCTTGCCGTGGCGCAGCTCGCGGCCAAACTTGTTGGCCATCACATCGTCGGAAAGATAGGTGATGTGGCCCAGCATCCGCGCCAGCCGCAGACCGCGCTTGGGCACCACGCCATGCTGGTAGAAATCGCCGCCGTGGAAATCCGGGTCGGTGAGGATGGCGTTGCGAGCGACGTCGTTGAAGGCGATGTTCTGCGCGGTGAGCTTGGGCGCGGCGGCGATCACCAGCACGTGACGCATCCGCTCCGGGTAGGAAAGCGACCACTGCAGTGCCTGCATCCCGCCCAGACTGCCGCCGATGATGGCGGCAAATTGGCTAATGCCGAGGCGGTCGGCCAGCCGCGCCTGCGCTTCCACCCAGTCTTCCACCGTCACCACCGGGAAGGTTGAGCCATACGGCTGGCCGGTTTCCGGATTGGTGCTGGAAGGCCCGGTGGAGCCGTGACAGCCGCCGAGGTTGTTCAGCCCGATGACGAAGAACTTGTCCGTGTCGATCGGCTTGCCGGGGCCGATCATGTTGTCCCACCAGCCCACGTTCTTGGGCGCATCGGCGTAAGTCCCGGCGACATGGTGGTGGCCAGACAGCGCGTGGCAGATCAGGATGGCGTTGGACTTGTCAGCATTGAGCGCGCCGTAGGTCTCGTAAACCAGATCGTAGTGCGGCAACACCGCGCCGCTCTTGAGCGTGAGCGGTGTGTCGAAATGCGCGGTCTGCGCGCTGACGATGCCTACCGAATTTTCCAAAGCGTTCCCCAATACAAAACCCGCTCAGCTTGGGGCTAGAGCGGGTCGCCTCGCTTTAGCTGGTATGTTTAACGTGCCCCGCAAGCTGAACTCAAATCGGCACGGAGCGCAGTTTCCGGGTTTTGGGTGGCGCTGTCAAATGGCTGGCGCGGGGGAAAGGGCGCAAGGCTCAACCTTCCCCGGAACAGCGGGGAAGGTTGGGCAAGTCAGGGGTTGTAGTTCAGGTCGGCGCGGCGATTCTCGGCCCAGCCTGCCTCGGTGCGCTCATGGGAACGCGGGCGATCCTCGCCATAACTGACGGCGGAAATCTGACCCGAGGTGGCGCCGTTGTCGATGAGAGATTGGCGGGTGTTGTTGGCGCGGCGCTGCCCCAGGGCCAGGTTGTACTCATTGCTGCCGCGTTCGTCGCAATTGCCTTCGACACGCACCTTGCGTTCGGGATGTTTTCCGAGATAGTTGCCGTGCGCCTTGAGCAGGGAAACATAGGCATTCTGAATGGCGTCGATCTTGTAGGGGAAATAGACGCTGCGTTTGCTGAGGTTGCCTTTGGGGTCGTTTAGTGGATCGACTTCGGCGACCGGAGGGGCGAGGGGCGCTGGCGTCATGGTTGCGGGTTGGGCAGATGCTTGGGGCGGCGCTTCCGTCGGGGCGGTATGTGGCGCGCTGGCGCAACCCGCCAACAGGAGCAACAAAACGCCCGGAACTATTGATCTTGAGTGATTCATATCATTCTCCCTGTTGATGTTTTCCGCATTATGCCTTGAAACAGTGGCCTGCGTTTGGCTGCGATTTCAGTCTATCGCAACCGGGCAAGCAGCTTGTCGAGCGCCTGCGCGCGGTGACTGATCCTGGCTTTTTCTTCGTGCGGTAGCTCTGCCGCCGTCTTGCCGTATTTCGGCAGCCAGAAGTAGGGGTCGTAGCCGAAGCCGCCGTCGCCGCGCGCTTCAAAGCCGATCTCGCCGTGCCATTCGCCCTCGGCGATCAGCGGCTGCGGGTCGTCGGCATGGCGCACCAGCACCAGCACACAGTAGTAATGGGCGCGGCGGTCGGTCTTGCCCTGCATGACTTGAAGCAGCTTTTCGTTGTTGCGGGCGTCGGATTTCGGCTCGCCCGCGAACCGGGCGGAAAGCACACCCGGTGCGCCGCCCAGCGTCTCCACGCAGATGCCGGAATCGTCGGCCAGCGCGGGCAGGCCGCTCTCGCGGCTGGCGTGGCGGGCCTTGGCCAAGGCATTTTCCATAAAAGTGCAGTGCGGCTCCTCGGCCTCAGAGATGCCGAGTTGGGACTGGGGCAGGACTTCGATGCCGAACGGCGCCAGCATGCGCTGGAACTCGCGCAGCTTGCCCGGATTGCCGGAAGCGATGACCAGCTTGTTCATCTCAGCCACCCAGCGCGTCGCCCTGGATCTCGACCAGCCGGGCGATGCCCGCCTCGGCCAGATTGAGCAGCGCTTCCATTTCGGCACGGGTGTAGGGGTTGCCCTCGGCAGTTCCTTGCACCTCGACGAAGCCGCCGCTGCCGGTCATCACCACGTTCATGTCGGTGTCGCAGTCCGAGTCTTCCAGATAATCGAGGTCGAGCACGGGCGTGCCCTGGTAGATGCCGACGGAAATGGCGGCGACGAAATCTCTGATCGGGCTCTCGGCCAGTTTCTGGCGCTGGATCAGCGTGGTGACGGCATCGTGCAGCGCGACAAACGCGCCGGTGATGCTGGCAGTGCGGGTGCCGCCGTCGGCCTGGATCACGTCGCAATCGAGGTGGATAGTGCGCTCGCCCAGCTTGGGCAAGTCCACCACCGCGCGAAGGCTGCGACCGATCAGGCGCTGGATCTCCTGCGTGCGTCCGGTCTGTTTGCCCTTGGCCGCCTCGCGCTGCATGCGGTCGCCGGTGGAGCGCGGCAGCATGCCGTATTCGGCGGTCACCCAACCTTCGCCGCTGCCCTTCTTGTGCGGCGGCACGCGCTCTTCGACGCTGGCGGTGCAGATCACCATGGTGTCGCCGAACTCGATCAGCACCGAACCTTCGGCGTGTTTGGTGTAATTGCGGGTGATGCGCACGCGGCGCAGTTCGTCGGGTTGGCGTTGGCTGGGACGCATCGGCAGCTCCTAGAAAGAATGGATGGATTATACCGGTATAATCGCCACCACTTTTTTGGGAGTACAGCCATGATCTACAGCATGACGGGATACGCCGCAGTCGCCCGCGATCTGCCCTCCGGTGCGCTGACGCTGGAACTGCGCTCGGTCAACCATCGCTATCTGGATTTCCAGGTGCGGATGCCGGAAGACCTGCGTTCTCTGGAACCCGCCCTGCGCGAGGCGGTGGCGGCGCAGATGCAGCGCGGCAAGGTCGAATGCCGTATCAACTACGCGGCACGCGGCGCGGCGGCGTCCTCCGCGCTCAATCTTGAACTGGTGCAGCGCCTGGCCGACTGGGAGCGCCAAGTGCAGGACGTGTTGCCGGAAGCGCGTGGTCTTAGCGTGGGCGAAGTGCTGCGCTGGGAAGGCGTGCTGGACAGCCCGTCGGCGTCGGCGGAGGAACTCCGCGCGGCAGTGCTGGAACTGCTGCAGCAGGCGCTGACCGAATTCGCCGCCGCCCGCGCCCGCGAGGGCGACAAGCTCAGGGCTTTCCTGCTCCAACGCGTGGAGCAGATCGAAGCGCTCCGCGCTGCCACCGCACCGCGCATCCCGGTCGCCACTGCCGCCTTCGAGGCCAAGTTGGTCGCCCGCTTCAACGAGGTGCTGCAACAGCCCGACAACGAGCGCCTGCATCAGGAGATTGCGCTATATGCCAGCCGCATCGATGTGGACGAGGAGCTTTCCCGTCTCGGCGCGCACCTGGAAGAAGTCCGCCGCATCCTGGCCAAGGGCGGCGCGGTCGGCAAGCGGCTGGATTTCCTGATGCAGGAACTCAACCGCGAGGCCAACACCCTGGGCTCCAAGGCGGCGGACACCGAAATCTCGCGCGCCTCCATCGACGCCAAGCTGCTCATCGAACAGATGCGCGAGCAGATCCAGAACCTCGAATAGCGTGCTTTCACGTAAAATACGCACCTTGATCCATCAACGAGTTTTGCCATGAGCCTTTCCGCCCTCACCGCCCTTTCCCCTCTTGATGGCCGTTACCACGGCAAGGTGGACGCGTTGCGCCGCCATTTCAGCGAATTCGGCCTGATCCGCTACCGCGTGCTGATCGAGATCGAATGGCTGAAGGCGCTGAGCGCCGAGGCGGGCGTGGTGGAGATGCCGCCGTTCTCGGCGGCTACCGTGGCGCAACTGGATGCGCTGGCGGAAGGCTTCAGCGAGGAGGACGCCGCCGCGATCAAAAAGATCGAGCGCACCACCAACCACGACGTGAAGGCCATCGAATACTGGTTGCGCGACAAGCTGGCGGGCAACCCGGAGACCGCCGACAAGCTGGAGTTCATCCACTTTGCCTGCACTTCCGAGGACATCAACAACCTGTCGCACGCGCTGATGCTGCAACAGGGTCGCGCCGAGGTGATGTTGCCGCTGCTGGATGGCGTGATCGCCCGGCTGCGCGACCTCGCGCTGGCGCTGGCCGACCTGCCGATGCTGTGCCGCACTCACGGCCAGACCGCGACGCCGAGCACCTTGGGCAAGGAACTGGCCAACGTTGTGTACCGTTTGCAGCGTGGCCGCGACCGCATCGTCGACGTGGCGGTGCTGGGCAAGATCAACGGCGCGGTGGGCAATTACAACGCCCATCTTTCTGCTTACCCGGACGTGGATTGGGAAGCCTTTGCGCGGCGTTTCGTCGAGGCGCGCGGCCTGACCTTCAACCCCTACACCATCCAGATCGAGCCGCATGATTACATGGCCGAACTGTTCGACGCCTTCGCCCGCGTCAACACCGTGCTGATCGACCTCGACCGCGACGTGTGGGGCTATATTTCGCTGGGCTACTTCAAGCAGAAAGTGGTGGCGGGCGAAGTCGGCTCTTCGACCATGCCGCACAAGGTCAACCCGATCGACTTCGAGAACTCGGAAGGCAACCTCGGTCTGGCCAACGCACTGCTGCGCCACCTGTCCGAGAAGCTGCCGATCTCGCGCTGGCAGCGCGACCTGACCGATTCCACCGTGCTGCGCAACATGGGCGTGGCGCTGGGCTACACTCTGCTGGGCTACGAATCGCTGCTGAAGGGGCTGAACAAGCTGGAAGCCAATCCGGCGCGTCTGGCGGAAGATTTGAACAACAGTTGGGAAGTGCTGGCCGAGCCGATCCAGACCGTGATGCGCCGCTACAACGTGGAAAACGCCTACGACAAGCTGAAGGCGCTGACCCGAGGCCAGGGCGGCATCAACCGGGAAAGTCTGGCCGCGTTCATCCAGACGCTGGAGATTCCGGAAGCGGAGAAAGCCCGTTTGTTGCAACTCACGCCCGCGACCTATCTCGGCAAGGCGCAGGAACTGGCCAAACGGATCTGATTATTGATCCGGCACGTATTGAACGCGATTGTCGTGCGTGCTGAGCCTGATGAAACTACTAGCCATTCGACTAAGCCCGCACAGCGGGCAAGTCGCTGGTTATGTCGAAGCACACGAATCCATTCACATTTCGACAAGCTCAATGCGAACGGATTTACGGATAATTCTAGCCGGATCAATAGCTCACTCGGAGGGAGATGATGCTCAAGTATTACATTGCGATCGGCGTGCTCAGCATCGTCGCCCTTACCCTGATCGGGCTGGGGATTTGTCAGGACTATTCTTGCAAGGATTACTTCGGCAACTTCAAGATGGGCGGCTCAACCGATCCATTGGAAAAATATCAGGCTGACCTGAAAGACCCGCGCTTCGCCAAGGCCGATGTCATGGAAATTGGCGGACGGGTGAAGGAAACTGGCCATTGCGAGCGCTATCGCCGCGCCATCCAGAGCATCACCTTGGGTGTGGATCGCGAGACCAGCGAACAGAAGGTCGAAGCTATCTTGCTTTACAAGGAAGCCGACGAGCGGATGTGCACCAACGACAACTGAGCCTTATTCCGCCAGAGGATAGCGCTTGAGCGCCCGCCGCCGCTGGGCATAGTCCGGGCAGGCTGCTTCCACCACCCGCCAGAATGCCGCCGAGTGGTTCATCTCCCGCAGGTGGGCCAATTCGTGCACCACCACGTAATCCACCAGTTCCAGCGACAATTTCACCAGCCGCCAGTTCAGCCGCACCACGCCGCGCCCGGTGCAACTGCCCCAGCGGGTTCGCGCAGAGGTCAGTCGTACTTCCTTCGGCGCGACGCCCATCTGCTCGGCATGGTAGGCGATGCATTCGTCGAACAACTGCCGCGCCTGTCGTTTGTACCAGGCGGCGACGGCGCGCTCGATGGCGGCGGAATCGCTCGGGTCGGCCACCTTCACCCGCAGCGTTTCACCTTCGATGGCGACGGAGACCCGCGCGCCTGCTACGACCCGTAGCGTGAACGATTCACCCCGGAACGGCACGGCCTCACCATCGGCCCAGCGCTGCTCCGGCGGCTGGCGTTCCTGCCAGTCACGCAAGCGGCCAACGATCCAGTCGGCCTTGTCCAATAACACCTCGTGCAGCCATTTTTCGGAGGCGTGCAGCGGCGCGCTCACGGTCAGCCCGCTCTGATTGATGCGCAGTCCGACCGTACGGCGGCGCGCGCTGCGCTTCAAGGTATAGGGGAGGTTCTGCCCGGCCAAGGTCACGCAACGCGCTTCCGGTGCAGGCGGCGGAGTAATCAGGCGACGCAACTTGCGCAGCATGGAGTGGAACCCCCTCTCCCTTGCAGGGAGAGGGCGGGGGTGAGGGTAGAAGTGGTCAAGCCAAGCCGCCTCTGGTCAGCCTAAGGCAACTTCGGAATTTCCGCCTCGATCCATTCCTCGACCTGGCGGTTCAGCTCATCGGCCTTCATGCCTTTTCCCGGGCGGATGGGCTGGCCGATGCTCATCGTGATGAGACCGGGGTATTTCAGAAAAGCGTTGCGCCCCCACAGCTTGCCCGCGTTGTGCGCCACCGGCACCACCGGCGCGCCGCAGGAAACGCCGAGCAGCGCCCCGCCGACCTTGTACTTGCCGCGCTGGCCGTAAGGTACGCGCGTGCCTTCGGGGAAGATCACCACGCAGAAGCCCTTTGCCAGCCTGTCCTTGCCCTCGCGCAGCAGCGTCTTCATCGCCTCGCGCGTCTCGCCCCGGTTGATGGCGATCGGACTGGTCATCGCCAGCCCCCAGCCGAAGAACGGGATCTTCAGTAGCTCGCGTTTCAGTACCCACACCTGCGGCGGGAACACCAGTTGCAGCGCCATCGTCTCCCACGCCGACTGGTGCTTGCACAGGATCAAACAGGGTTCCGTGGGGATATTTTCGCGCCCGCGCACCTCCATCCGCACGCCGCACACCACCCGCAGCAGCCACAGCATGATGTGCGCCCACTTGGAAATGTAGGCGTAGCGCTGCATGGGGGAGAGCGGAATGATGGCCACGCCGAGCAGCACGTACACCGGCGTGATGAGGGCTTGCAGCAGCCAGTAGATCAGCGAGCGGAGAAAGACCATCTCAGATCAGCGCCGCCACAGCTTCGGCCAGATCGGCATAGACCTTGGTGCCTTCCGGCAACCCACCCTTGGCCAGCGTCTTCTCGCCCTTGCCGGTGCGCACCAGGATGGGTAGCGCGCCCATTTTGACCGCCGCCTCCAGATCGCGCAACGAATCGCCTACGGCGGGCACGCCCGCCAGATCGGTGTTGTAGCGCGAAGCGATATCCTCCAGCATGCCGTGGCGCGGCTTGCGGCAATGGCAATCGGCCTCCGGCCCGTGCGGGCAGTAGAACACCGCCTCGATCTTGCCGCCCGCCAGCGCCACCGTTTTGTGCATCTTGTCGTGGATGGCGTTCAGCGTTGGCATGTCGAACAGCCCGCGCGCGATGCCGGACTGGTTGGTCGCCACCACTACCCGGTAGCCCGCCTGATTCAGCCGCGCGATCGCCTCCGCGCTGCCGGGAATCGGCTTCCACTCTTCAGGCGACTTGATGAACTGGTCGGAGTCGTAATTGATGACGCCGTCGCGGTCGAGGATGATGAGTTTCATGTATTTAGTCCGGAGTCGTAAGACGTAAGTCGTAAGTTGGGCAGAGGTTGGATTTAACTACAAACTTACGTCTTACGTCTAAGGACTGCTTACGCCGCTAGTTTGGAGAGATCAGCCACGCGGTTCATCGCCGCGTGCAACTGCGCCAGCAAGGCCAGACGGTTGGCGCGCAGCGCCGGGTCGTCGGCGTTGACCATCACGGCATCGAAAAAGGCATCCACCGGGTTGCGCAGCGCGGCCAGCGCTTGCAGCGAAGCAGTGTAATCGCCGCGCTCGAACGCCGCATTCGCCTGCGGCGCGATCTCGCCCAGCGCCTGATGCAAGGCTTGTTCGGCGGCTTCCTGCAACAGCGCAGTGTTGATTTCAATCCGTTCGCCCTGAGCCAGTCGAAGGGCGTCCTCCGCCTTCTTCAGAATGTTGCCGACGCGCTTGTTGGCGGCGGCCAGCGCAGCGGCTTCGGGCAACGCGCGGAAGGCACGCACGGCGGCGCAACGATTCAGCACCTCGTCCATGCGCACCGGGTTCTGGCTCACCACGGCTTCGATTTCGTCCGCGGCGTAATCACGTTCGCGCAATACGCCGCGCAGACGGTCGAGCATGAAGGTCAGCACGTCGGCCTCGACGGACTCACTCAGTACGCCGGTTTCAAAATTGGCCTTGGCGAACATCAGCAGGCTGTCCAGCGGCACGGCCAGCGGGGTTTCGATCAGGATGCGCAGCACACCCAGCGCGTGACGGCGCAGACCGAACGGATCCTTGTCGCCAGTGGGGATGGAGCCGATGCCGAACATGCCGACCAGCGTGTCCAGCTTGTCGGCCAGCGCCACAGCGCAGGCCACATTGCCTTGCGGCAGGGTGTCGCCCGCGAAGCGCGGGTAGTAGTGCTGCTCGATGGCATCCGCGACCACCTGCGTTTCGCCGTCATGCAGCGCGTAGTAGCGACCCATGATGCCCTGCAACTCGGGAAATTCGCCCACCATGTCGGTCAGCAGGTCGGCCTTCATCAACAGCGCCGCATGTTCGGCGGAGGCCATGTCATCGTTCAATGCGTGGGCGATGGCGCCGGACAGTGCGATCAGGCGCTCGACGCGCTGCATCTGGGTGCCCAGCTTGTTGTGGTAGACCACGTTGCTCAGCTTGGGCACGCGGCCTTCCAGACGATGCTTGCGATCCTGATCGAAGAAGAACTTCGCATCGGCCAGACGCGGGCGTACCACGCGCTCATTGCCGCCGATCACCAGACTGGGGTCAGCGGGGCGGATGTTGGAGACGATGAGGAACTTGTTGGTGAGGCGGCCAGAGGCGTCCAGCAGCGGGAAATACTTCTGGTTGGCCTTCATGGTGAGGATCAAACATTCCTGCGGCACTTCGAGGAAGGCTTCCTCGAACTGACCCAGCAGTACATTGGGGCGCTCGACCAGCGCAGTCACTTCGTCCAGCAGGGCTTCGTCCTGTATCGGCACCAGATTTTGCTGGGTCGCGGCATTGAAGAGCTGACGCTGGATTTCGGCGCGGCGTGCCTCGAAGCTGGCGATCACCGCGCCTTCGCTTTCCAGTTGCGCGGCGTAGCTGTCGGCGTCTTTCAGCGTAACCGTTGGATTGGTTGCCTCGAAGCGGTGGCCCTGAGTGGTATTGCCCGCGCTCAGTCCTAGCACCGAGATCGGCACGATGTCGGTGCCGTGCAGCGCGACCAGCCCGTGCGCCGGGCGCACGAAGTTGACCGTAGTCCAGCCGTCGGTCAGCTGATAGCCCATCACCTTGGGGATGGGCAGCTTGGCCAGCGCTTCGTCCAGCGCTTTTTGCAGGCCGTCGGCCAGCGTCGCACCAGCGACCAGGCTGTCGTAGAACAGTGCTTCATTCTTGCCGTCTTGCGCACGCTTGAGTTGCGTGACTGCTTCCGAGCCTGCGCCCAGGCCGGCCAGACGCTTGAGCAGCGCGGGTGTGGCGTTGCCGCTGGCATCCAGACCTACGGAGACAGGCATCAGTTTTTGCGACACCGGCTTGTCGGCGGCGCGAGCGGCGACAGCGGCAACCTGCACCGCCAGACGGCGCGGCGAAGCGTAGGCAGTTACAAGCGCATCAGCAGCGGCCAAGCCTTGCGCTTTCAGGCTGTCGGACAAGGTGGCGGCGAAACTCTCGCCCAGCTTCTTCAGCGCCTTGGGTGGCAGTTCTTCGACGAACAGTTCAACGAGGAGATTCTGGGTCGTCATGATTACGCCGCCTTCTTTTCGATCTGTGCCAGCACTTCCTCGGCCCACTCGCGCGGGGCCAGCGGGAAGCCGAGGCGGGCGCGGGAGTCATAGTAGCTTTGCGCCACGCTGCGTGCCAAGTTGCGGATGCGGCCAATGTAGGCGGCGCGTTCCGTCACCGAGATCGCGCCGCGCGCGTCCAGCAGGTTGAAAGTGTGGGCGGCCTTCAAGACTTGTTCATACGCGGGCAGCGCCAGTTGTTGCTCCATCAGATGCTTGGCGTTGCCTTCGTGCGCGCCGAAGGCGTGCAGCAGGAATTCGACGTTGCTGTGCTCGAAGTTGTAGGTGGACTGTTCGAACTCGTTCTGGTGGAACACGTCGCCGTAGCTCAGCCCCGGCGCGTATTCCAGATCATAGACGTTCTCCACGCCCTGCAGATACATGGCGAGGCGCTCCAGACCGTAGGTGATTTCGCCGGTGATGGGCTTGCAGTTGATGCCGCCGACCTGCTGGAAATAGGTGAACTGGGTCACTTCCATGCCGTTCAGCCACACTTCCCAGCCCAGCCCCCAGGCACCCAGCGTCGGGTTTTCCCAGTCGTCCTCGACGAAGCGGATGTCGTTCTGCTTGAGGTCGAAGCCCAGCGCTTCCAGCGAGCCGAGATACAACTCCAGAATGTTGTCCGGTGCGGGTTTCAGCACCACCTGGAACTGGTAATAGTGCTGGAGACGGTTGGGATTCTCGCCGTAGCGACCATCCTTGGGACGGCGGCTGGGCTGCACGTAAGCGGCCTTCCACGGCTCCGGGCCGAGGGCGCGCAGAAAGGTGGCCGTGTGCGAAGTGCCTGCACCGACTTCCATGTCGTAAGGTTGCAGCAGCGCGCAGCCCTGTTTGTCCCAGTATTGCTGGAGGGTGAGAATGATTTGTTGAAACGTAAGCATCGGCTAATTTGGCTTTTCTGCGAAAGCGCGCATTTTACGGGTTTTCTGGGGAGGGCGTCACCCCGCACAGCGCCAATTTGGCGTTTCTAGGCAAACGCTTGATCTCGATTTCGCGGCGCAGGGCGGCCGATCTGTCCGCACAAGACTCAAGGTGAACCAACGTCACCGGCAGGCGGCTGCGGGTGTACTTCGCCCCTTCGCCAGCGTTGTGCGCGTTGAGACGTTTATCGAGGTCGTTGGTGATGCCGCAATACAGCGTGCCGTCGGCGCATTCGAGCAAGTAGCAGACCCAGTTCATCGGCGCAGCCGCCGCGCGCTGCCCAGCATCAACACCAGCAAACCGAGCACCAGCGCGTTGCCCCAACGGGCGTAGGGCGTGCTGCCGGAATAGCCTTGCGCGGCGCTGGTCAGCACGGCTTCCTGAAACTGCGGCAGGGCGGCTTGCACCACGCCGTCGCGGCCGATGATGGAAGTCAGGCCGGTGTTGGTGGCGCGCAGCATCATGCGGCCAGATTCCAGTGCGCGCAGTTGTGAGATCTGGTTGTGCTGGGCGGCGGCATGGGAATGGCCGTACCAGGCGTCGTTGGTGACGTTCACCAGCAGCGTGGCGGCAGGCAGCGCGCGCACGATCTCTTCGCCGAACACGTCCTCGTAGCAGATGTTGACCGCGACCTGCTGCCCGGCCACGGCCAGCGGCGGCTGGGTAACCCCGCCGCGCGCCAGGTCGGACATGGGGATCTGCAACACGTCATTGATGAGCGCGCCGAACAGCGTGCGTAGCGGGATGAACTCACCAAAGGGGACAAGGTGATCTTTGCGATAGTGCTGCTCGGGCGAGGTTCCAAGGCTGACCACGCTGTTGTAGAACGCCTGCCCCTGCTGCTCGAACAGGCCGACCAGCAGGTCGCCGCCTTGTTCGCGCACGGTGGCGGTCAGCGCGGCGAGATAATCCGGAGACAAGTCGTCGTGCAGCAGCGGCAGCGCGGTCTCCGGCAGCACCACCAGCCTGGCGTCGCCGGTCTGGCTGGCCAGTTTGCGGTACAGCTCCAGAGTGCCGAGGCGGAAACCGTCCTCGAACTTGCGGTCTTGCGGGATGTTGCCCTGCACCAGCGCCACCTTGAGCGGCGCGCCCTGCGGCTGCGTCCATTCGACGGCGCGCAGACCGAAACCGGCCAGCCACAGCAGTGCCAGCACGCCGAACGCGGCCTTGCGCTGCTCCGCCCACGCCAGCGCCAGCAAGCCGGCGCTGACCGCCACCAGCAGCGACACGCCGTACACGCCGAGCAGCGGCGCGTAGCCCGCCAGCGGGCTGGGCGGCGTCTGTGCGTAACCCAGCGACAGCCACGGGAAGCCGGTGAGCAGGTAGCCGCGCAGCAGTTCGACGGCCACCCAACAGGCGGGCATCGCCAGCGTTAGCCGCACCCAGGCGGGCGCGGCGCAACGCGCTTGCAAGGCTCCGGCCAATCCCGGCAACAAGGCGAGAAAGGCAGCGAACAATAGGATAGCGATGCCTGCCAGCGGCGCGACCATGCTGCCGTAATCGTGCAGGGCGACGTAGAGCCAGCCGACGCCCGCTCCGAACAGACCCAGGCCGAACCACCAGCCGAGTTTGAACGCCGCCCGCGCGGAGTCCGCCCGCAGCCAGAGCATGAAAAGCACCGCGAGGGTCAGAACGGGAACAGGAAATAGGCTGAATGGCGCGAATCCGGCCACCGTCACTACTCCGGCAAGGCAGGCGAGTAGGGAGGGGCGAGCGGGGAATTTCATGTGGCAGCGCAGATTTCACCCTCACCCCAGCCCCGAGGGGGCCGGGGTTACGGGTTACTTCAATTCCAGCACATCCTGCATGTCGTACATCCCGGCGGGATGGGCTTGCAGGAAACGGGCGGCGCGCAGCGCGCCCAGCGCGAAGGTGGCGCGGCTGCTGGCTTTGTGGGTGATCTCGATGCGCTCGCCGATGCCGGCGTAGAGCACGGTGTGGTCGCCGACGATGTCGCCGCCGCGCACGGTGGCAAATCCTATCGTGGAGGGATCGCGCTCGCCGGTCACGCCTTCGCGGCCATACACGGCGCACTGCGACAGGTCGCGCCCCAGAGTGCGGGCGACCACTTCGCCCAAGCCCAGCGCGGTGCCGGAGGGGGCATCCACCTTGTGACGGTGATGCGCTTCGATGATCTCGATGTCGTAACCGTGGGAGAGCACGCGCGAGGCAGTCTCCAGCAGCTTGAACAGCAGGTTCACGCCCACGCTCATGTTGGGGGCGAACACCACGCCGATCTGCTGCGCCGCCGCGCCTAGTTCGGCCTTCTGCTGCGGGGTGAAGCCAGTGGTGCCGATCACCATGTTGACGCCGAGCTGGCAGCACATCTTCAGGTGTTCCAGCGTGCCTTCGGGACGGGTGAAGTCGATCAGCGCGTCCGCATCTTGCAGGGCGGAGGCTGCGTCAGCCGTCACGATCACGCCGCGCGTACCGCCGAATTCGCTGGCGTCACGGCCCAGGTTGGGGCTGGAAGCGTGCTCCAGTGCGGCATGCAGTACCAGATCGTCGGCCTGCTGCACACAGTCCAGCAGCACGCGCCCCATGCGTCCGGTGCATCCGGCGATGGCGATTTTCAGTTGGCTCATTGCTTGTCTCCCAGAATGGGGCCGTCTTCCATGCGCACCAGTGCCTCATTCTCGAAATACACGGTCAGTCGGGTTTGTCGAACCAGTTTGCCGTCCTGCTCCAGCCGATAGACGTAATCCCAGCGGTTGGCATGGAACGGGTCGGAGACCATCGGTGTGCCCAGGGCGGCGCGGATTTGTAGCCGGGTCATGCCAAGTTTGACGCGGTCACGCATCTCTTGGGTGATCACGTTGCCTTGACGGATTTCGATCTTGGCAGGGGTGAAAATGCCGCTACAGGCTGTCAGCAGCAGGCATAGGGCGAGGGTGAGGAAACGCATGTCATTGCTCGGGGGTCGGAGAGGGGTGCATGATACAGCATGCACCCCCAGTTTATTGCCGGTGCTTACCCTTGGCAGGCTTGGAGGCTACGGTCGATTTGGGATTGGCGGTGGACGGCGCTTCGGTCGCAGCCGACGCGGTGTCAGTGCGCTCTTGGGTGATCTGCCAGCCTTGCTCGCTACGCACCATGTCCAGCACCTTGTGGGTGGTGTCCTGATAATGTTCGGCGCGATAGTGCTGGGTGAAGCTGACCTGGGCGTGAGTGTCATCAAGCAGCTTGGCCATCAGCCCTTCGAGCTTGATGTCGAGCGAGCGAGCCTTGGTGATGCGGGCGCGACGTTGCAACTCCCACGCTGCCAGACTTTCGCCTCCAGCAGGCTTGAAGTTGGGGCTGTAGTACGACAGGTAGCCGTCGACATCCTTGGCTTCCCAGGCTTGCGCCCAAGCTTTGGCTACTTGCACCGCCGATCCCGCCAGGAAAGATTGATCCGTGCTGGCGGTTTTTGCCGGAACCACTTCAGCCTTGATGGCGGGAGACGGGCTGGAGGTTTCCACCTTGGCCACGTCCACCTTGGCCGGGTGTGGCTTGGCGGCTTCTTCTGCGCGGAGGCGGGCGGCCTCGGCGCGCGCAGCCTCGACCCGGGCGGCTTCAGCCTTGAGCGCCTCATTGCGTTCGGCCTCAGCCTTGAGCGCCTGGGTCCGGGCGGCTTCCGCTTTGGCAACGTCCTCTCTGGCAGGCAGGGAATGTTCCGCTGTGATTAGCCAGCCGGTCGATGTCAGCAGCATGACCAAGGTCTTCTCGTTTACCTGATGATAGTTGTCGGCGCGGAAATCCTGGGTGAAGCTCACGGTCGCGTGATTGTTGTCCATGACTTCGACGGAGGCGTTGGACAGCGTCACTTCGATTTTCTTGACCCGCTTGAAGTGGTCACGGCGACGCTTCTCCCAAGCGACATAGCCCGATCCATCTTCCGGGGCGAAATGTCTGTCGTAATGCTTGATGAACTTGTTGGCGTCCTGAGCTTGCCAGTCGGCTGCCCAGGATTGCACGGCCTTCCACACTTCCGGCCCCATATCCTTGGTTCCGGTCGGCGCAGTTGTCGCGGCTTCGGTCGTCGCACCGGTTACAGGCTTGGAAGCACCTGCTTTCATGGCTTGCGACTCTTCCAGTTTGACGCTTTCCTCGCGGCACTTCCTCGACATCAGGCAATCGCGGCGCGCCTTGAGGGCGGCCTCCTTGGCGGCTTCGGCAGCCTTGGCAGCATCCTTGCGTGCATTCTCGGCGCGGATAGCTTCGGCCTTGGCGGCTTCGGCCTTGGCGGCTTCGGCCTTGGCGGCTTCGGCCTTGGCCGTTTCCAGGCGGGTCTTGGCGCGTTCCGCTTCGATGCGGGCGGTCTCGGCATTGGCAGCTTCAGCCTTGGCCGCTTCGAGGCGGATGGCTTGAGCCTTGGCGGCCTCAAGGCGTTCGGTTTCGATGCGGAGGGTTTCGGCTCGGGCGGCTTCGGCTTTGGCGGCTTCGATGTGTTCAGTCTCGGCACGGGTGACCGGAAGCGCGGTTGTCGGCTGGACGTCGGAGGCGGCTACGGCCTTGGGCTTGGGCGCATTGCCGGATTGTTCGGCAATGATCTTCCAGTGTCCCAGTTGCTTCTCCAGGCTCAACGTCTTCGGCTTGCCCCCTTCACGATAGATGTCGGAGCTGAAGCTCTGTACGAAGCGGACATCGACGTGGTTGCCATCCTTGACGTCGATGACGGGATTGTCGAGATTGACCGAGATTTGTTTGACGCGCTCGAAATACTGCTTGCGGCGGTCTTCCCACGTCTGGCGCGGGGAGCCATCTTCGGGTGTGAACGATGAGGCGTAGTAACCCAGGAAAGCGTCGGCATTGCGCGCCATCCAGGCGTTGGCCCAACCCTGGACGGCGTTCCAGGCCTCCAGACCCAAGGCCGCCGGGTCGGATACCGGCGCGGGGGCGACGGCGGGAGTGGCCGGAGCCGGGGCGCCGTTCAAAACCTGAGCGCGTTGCAATTCCATGCGCAGCAAATCAGCTTTGGCGGCCTCGATACGGGCGGCTTCGATACGGGCGGCTTCGGCGCGCAAGGCTTCTTGGCGGGCGGCTTCGATACGGGCGGCGGCTTCGGCCTTGGCGGCGGCGACGCGGGCGGCCTCGGCTTTGGCGGCCTCGATGCGGGCGGCTTCGGCTTTGGCGGTTTCTGTACGTGCGGCTTCGGCCTTGATGGCTTCGATGCGTGCGGCTTCGATGCGTGCGGCCTCGGCCTTGGCAGCTTCGATGCCTGCGGCTTCGGCCTTGGCGGCTTCGGCCTTGGCGGCTTCGG
>Ga0233425_10005640_pt1 | contig 19525 bp, 17 predicted proteins | sample Watercolumn_Towu_2_FD_181712 | JGI IMG/M metagenome (GOLD analysis project Ga0233425, IMG submission 181712) | Freshwater microbial communities from Lake Towuti, South Sulawesi, Indonesia - Watercolumn_Towuti2014_140_MG | ecosystem: Environmental > Aquatic > Freshwater > Lake | place... | reverse complement strand
TATAGAGCGAGAAGCGGCTGCCGCCTTTCCTAAGCCAGAGTTCGAGCTGGCCTTCCTGCTTGAAGATCCGGACGAAAACCTGATCCCCCATGCCAAAGCGCATGGGCGCTTCCTGCTGAAAGGCGTCATCTGGCGCTGGCCGTAACGCCGGCTCGACGGCGCGTGCAAGCTGAGTGGGCGGCGCCGGTTCTGTCGGCGTCGCCGAGGATGTCTCCAGCGCGGCTCTCGCCGAAGTTTCCTGCGGCCGCGCTTGTGTCTGCTCGGCGGTCGCAGCCGTCTCAGCGGAGCGCGCCGCAAGATCGGCAAGATCGCCCGGTCTCGATGGGGGCAGGGGCGTGGCCCGCTCGGGCGGCGCGGGCGACGGCTCAGCTTGCGGGAAGGAGATCGATCCTTCGACGCCGCCGCCCGTAGGCAGCGCCGCGAGTTGAGGCAACGCCTGCAGCGCCGCTCCCGCGGAAGCCACGGGCGCTGGCTCGGCGGGCGGCGCAGGGGGAAAGGCGCCGTGCTGCACGCGCATCGCCACCCGCAGTCCGGGCGCCAGCGCGCCGCTCCAGGACGCGCGCAAGGTATTGCTGCGGACGGTGGATTGGTTGTCGGAATCAGGCATGTAGCGGAGGGCCACGAACCCGCCGGCCAGCGCCGCGACAGCAAGCGCCGCCAGCGCCAATTGGGTCTGTCGCGGCGTCATGCGCCTGTACAGCCTCTCTTAAGATCACGCTGCATTTGGGCAAAATCGCCTAAATGCAGATGACGCGATCGATCTCAAAAATTGAGAGCGCGCTCTCTGCGAAAAACCGGATTCCACTTTTTCGCGGCGCGCTCTGGTCGAGCCTGGACTGAGCAAAGACATGAAAAAAGGCGGATTAGTGGCCTTCGAAGGCGACAAGCGTGCGCACCGGCACGCCGAGCGCCTCGAGCCGCTTCACGCCGGCGAGGTCGGGAAGGTCGATCACGAAACAGGCGGCGACGACGTCTGCGCCCGCCTGGCGCAAAAGCTTCACCGCGCCCTCGGCGGTGCCGCCGGTGGCGATGAGATCGTCGACGAGGATCACGCGCTCGCCGGCGCTGACGGCGTCTTCATGCATCTCCATTTCGTCGACGCCATATTCGAGCTCATAGGCGACCGAGACGACGCGATGCGGCAGCTTGCCCTTCTTGCGGATCGGGATAAAGCCGGCGGAGAGCTGATGCGCCACGGCGCCGCCGAGAATGAAGCCGCGCGCCTCCATGCCGGCGACCTTGTCGATTTTCGTTCCGGCCCAGGGCTGCACGAGTTCGTCCACCGCCTTGCGGAACGCCTTGGCGTCGCCGAGCAGCGTGGTGATGTCGCGAAAGAGGATTCCCTTCTTGGGATAATCGGGAATGGTGCGAATGGCGTCGGCGAGGGGCATGTGGGGCTCACGTTAATTTAGAAGAGACTGGTGCCGGTTATGGGCTAGCGAAGCCATACACGGATGCGGTGCTACGGCCAACATCAACTGTGCGTTATGTTGCCTGCAATGCGATCTCCAGCAGCGAGGGTCGTGAGAAATGGGAGTTTTTAATCTTCGACCGGAGACTGTAGATTTCTTATGAGGCGTTAATTAGGTAGATGGCACTACTACAATACAATAACAGTGGGAGCTAAATATAAATGAGATTTGCACTTAAACGTCTCACGCGATCCGATCTTACGTTTTGGGAGTATCAGTATCGGAGGCAAGATGCGGGTAATCAGAAAAGCGTCAACCTGAATGCAAATGTCTTTATCGACGTCATTTTCCCTCAAGCGCGAACGGCTGCGGGTGGACATGCGCGGCAGTTTCCGGTTCCACTCACGCTGTACGGGCCGGGACTTCGTCCTGAACCACTTCGCGTTACGCGTAAGATCATTGCTGCGGGCGACCGTCAAAAGAACTGGCGTTTGAACGGCGAGTTTATTCGCGACCCGGACTTTGACCCAACACGCTATCATGGTCTGTCGGCCGGCGACATTGCTCTGTTCGGATTTGAAGGAATGTCGGTTCCGACTGCTGTTGCCTTGGTTCTACTGGCGGCGGACGAGCCAAGTGATGTTTCTTTGCTGGAAACACTTAACTCATTCCTCGGAAATCGCAGTATGGCGGAAATCGACGCTGAGGCACTGGGAGAGGCAGTTGATCACGCTCCCCTTGATCATCCGATAAGGGAGCTTCTCGACCAGGAACTGGACGAAGCGTTAGAGGAAGCGGCGCTCGGCTCGGCTGAAGGCATACGCCGGTTGAGGCAGCGTCGATCTACGCGCCGAATGTCCCCGGAAGCGCTAGCCTTGGCTCGTTCCCGAGTGGAGTCGATTGGTCGAGACGGAGAAATCATTGTCGATGCTTGGTTGCAAAAGCAAGTGAGTGAAGGGCGGCTGAAGTCCGCCACCTGGGTTGCGGAGCTAAACGCTATAAGTCCTTGGGATTTTGAAATCATTGAGAACAGCGGAGAGAAGGTGAGGGTGGAGGTGAAATCAACTCCCGGACCCTTCGAGCGGCCGTTCCACATTTCGCAGTCAGAGATTGAAGCCGCCGCAAAACCAGCAACTCGCACAGACCTCTATCGTGTTTTTTCGGTGTCTGATAACGGCGCTCGATTGCGTATCGCGTCAGACATTGCTCCCGTTGCGAAGGACGTGTTGGCAAAGATAAGTGCACTTGGAGTCGGATTCGTACCGGATGGATACTCTGTTGATCCGCTTCACTTTGCCAATTGGTCGGACGCCCTGGAACTTCCGAACAAAATCCACGAACAGGAGTGAGCACAAATTTTTTTATTCTGCGGCTGCTATGTTCCTATCTGAATTCGAGCGCTCAATTATCGTCTCGCAAATCTTCTCTGCGAGCGACTTAGCCATAAGCGGCGGAACGGCGTTTCCAATTTGCCGATAGGCTGGGTTCATGGTCCCGCAGAAGCGGAATCCATCCGGAAAACTCTGCAGGCGCGCCGCTTCCCTCACGCTAATCGTGCGCGCTTGGTTCCCGTCGTAATGAATGTGCGAATAAGTGTCTTTGCCGATGTGTGCCATTAGTGTGCGCGACGGCCAATCCGGGCGCAGCTTCCACCATCGGTTGGGGAAATTGTGGGTGGGATATGGTGGAACCATAGTGCCATACAGCCGGTCACGCTCAGTCTTAGTCAGCCGTGTTCCGCTCTCGGCTTCGAGGCTCGCAATTTCGCGTTTCCAGAGACGAACTGCTGTTGCATGCGCAACTGGGTATTCGGCCCCGTTCGGCATTTCCCGAAATATTCCTGTGTCCCTGGGCAGATACCGGATGACATGATCGACGAGATCGTCGCCTGCTTCGAACCCTGGCCAAGTCCGCATCGTTTCCGCGTACTTTGACGTTACCCTCACTCGCGGGTAGGGAATGGGCTCGTTCAGGTAACGAGCGCCTCTACGTAGCTTTCCTTCGAGATGTAACGTGATCGGCGGCATGTCACCAAGAGCCTCCCGGCACGTCACTGGCCCGGGCAGATGTGGTCCGCCAAGGTCCGCTGCCACGAAGTCTCCCCCTCCGTTTAAATTGAGTCTTTGGAAGGCCACAGCCCGCGTTCCTTCGTATCCCGGCGGCAACACTAGGTGTTGCGAAGCCCGAGGGAATATTACGTCGGCGGAAAGTTCGCGATGTAGGGCAATCAGGTAAACCCTATCGCGCATCTGCGGAACACCGTGGAATGCGGAATTTATTAGACTGTATTTGGCGTTGTAGCCCAGTTCGCGCAGGACTTCTGCGATCTCTCCCATAACATTATGTCCGCCGTAATTAAGAACGTCTGGTACGTTCTCAACCAAGATCGCGACAGGCCGCGTCGCTCTGACGAAGTGCAGATACCTCAGGTAAAGATTGCCACGCGGATCGATCTTGAACGCCTCTGGGTGATTCGCGACCTCTCGCAGTTTGGCGCGCCCTACTCGCGCGTACGCCTGACACGGAGGACCTCCAACAACAATATCGAAAGCATCTGAAACAGACCCAAGTCCCAAGTCATGGGTAATTTCATCGGGTTCGGTCGTGACGATGTCGCGAGCCGCTGCATGGCGCGCAAATAACTCCTCATCAATGCCGCTGTGGAAATTGACAGCATGTGTCCGCGCCGCCTGTGGATCAAGTTCGACGGCTGCGACGATTTCGCAACCAGCCGCGTGAAACCCAAGCGAAATGCCTCCGCAGCCGGCAAATAGGTCGAGTACGCGGGGACGAGCGCCTCTGCGAAGGCGTTCTAGTTTTTTTCGCACGATTTTATCGACTGATGCCATTTTGATTTACTGTTCTATTCGCTCATATTGCTGAGATCAGAAACTTAGCGATTCTGCCGCCTAAAGTCGCAGTGTCGTCCGTTTCACATTCCCACACAATAAGCACGTCGTAACCAAGAGTTTTTAGGGCTGCTTCATTGCGTTCGTCCCGCATGGCTGTGGATAAGAACTTCTTTCTCCAAAAATCTTTCCGCGTCTTAGGCGTGTAGGCATGCGAACATCCACGGTGCTGGTGCCAAAAGCACCCTCTCACCTCGATCACCTTGTGACGGCCCGCCATTACTATGTCCGGCCTCCCTGGCAGGGATTTAACGTGAAGTCGGTATCCCACACCGAATTGGCGCAGTATTCGCCGAACGATCAATTCCGGCGACGTGTTCTTCCCTGCGATTTTGGCCATGTTGGCGGACCGGGCCTCAGGCGTGAGCCGATCAACCATTTTATCGTCACTCCGTGGATTGTCCTTTGGGCCCAAAAGAGGATTGACTTGGAGCTATTCGTGGAGCGCACTTTTGGGTTCAATCCCCTCCCAACTACGTTCATCCCCCATTCACCCTCTTCATCACCGCGTCGAGCTTCTTCAACAATGCCGGATCGCGCGCGTCGGGCGCGGTGAGAATGGCGTTGTCGAGCGCGCGGTCGGAGCCGATCGGGCAAGGCTCATGTTCGCGCGGAAAGTCAGCCAGCACGCGCGCGAGCAGCCGCGCGACGGTCGCCGAATTCTTCTGAACGATCGCGATCACCGCGGCGACGTCGACATTGTCGTGCTCTGGATGCCAGCAATCGAAATCCGTCACCATGGCGACAGTCGCGTAAGAAATTTCGGCTTCGCGCGCGAGCTTCGCCTCCGGCATCGCCGTCATGCCGATCACGTCATAGCCGGCGCCCTTATAGGTGAGCGATTCGGCGTAGGACGAAAACTGCGGACCTTCCATGCACACATAAGTTCCGCCGGCGACATGCTCGATGTTCTCGGCTTTCGCCGCCGCGCTAATGCGCGCGGACAGCAATGGCGCGATCGGATGCGCCATCGACACATGGGCGACGCAGCCGTCGCCAAAGAAGGAGGATTGCCTTGCGAAAGTGCGATCGACGAATTGATCGACGAGCACGAAGAGACCAGGAAAAAGCTCCGATTTGAACGAGCCGCAGGCTGAGACCGAAATCAAATCAGTGACGCCCGCGCGCTTCAGCGCGTCGATATTGGCGCGGTAGTTGATCGTCGATGGCGAGATGCGATGACCGCGCCCGTGCCGCGGCAAAAAGACCGCTTTCGTGCCGCCAAGCTCGCCGAAGCAAAGTTCGTCGGAAGGCTCGCCCCAGGGCGTCGCAACACGCTCGCGGCGAATGTTGGTCAGGCCGGGCAGTTGATAAACGCCTGAGCCGCCGATTATTCCGACAACCGCTTTGGTCATGAATGAAGTCTCCTTGCTTGGCTGTTTACGCAGGCATTGCTTGACCGGCGAGCGCGGCGCCGAAAATCGCGGCAATGTGACAGGGTTGCGCCCCCAAAACGCCTGTGTTAGGGGACGCTCGCCTTGGAACTGGGGCGCAGCCGCCCTCGTTCCTTTTCCTACAGCATCCGTCGTTTGAGGCTAACCGCTTATCGTCGCGACCGTGCGATTTTGCACTGCTGACGACGTCAACGACGTAGATTACGAGCGAACCAGGTGGCTCAAGACGGAGATTCCTTGTCGGGCGTTGCAGGTCGCTACGCCTCCGCCCTCTACGATTTGGCGACCGAGAAGCGCGCCGCCGATGACGTCGCCGCCGCTCTCGACAAATTCCAGGCTCTCATCGACGGCAGCGACGATCTGAAGCGTCTGGTGAGAAGCCCGGTGTTCTCCGCGCAGGAGCAGATCAAGGCGCTCGACGCCGTTCTCGACAAGGCGCGGATTTCCGGCATCGCCGCGAATTTCATCCGGCTCGTCGCCTCAAAGCGCCGTCTCTTCGTCATCTCAAACATGATCGCCGCCTATCGCAGTCTCAACGACAAGGCGAAGGGTCTGGTGCGCGCCGACATCACGGTCGCGGGCCCGCTGAAGCCCGATCATGAGACGGCGCTGCGCGAGGCGCTCGCTGGAGTGACCGGCGGCAAGACCGTCGATCTCAACGTCAAGACAGATCCGTCGATCATCGGCGGCTTAATCGTCAAACTCGGTTCGCGCATGGTCGACGCTTCCGTTCGCACCAAGCTCAACTCAATCCGCACACGCATGAAAGAGGTCGGCTGATGGATATCCGCGCCGCAGAAATTTCCGCGATCCTCAAGAATGAGATCGCCAACTTTGGCGCCGAGGCCGAGGTCACCGAGGTCGGGCAGGTTCTCTCGGTCGGCGACGGCATCGCGCGCGTCTATGGACTCGACAATGTGCAGGCCGGCGAGACCGTCGAATTCGAGAATGGCGTGCGCGGCATGGCGCTCAATCTCGAAACCGACAATGTCGGCATCGTTATTTTCGGCTCCGACCGCGACATTAAGGAAGGCCAGACGGTCAAGCGCACCGGCGCCATCGTCGACGTGCCGGTCGGCAAGGAGCTTCTCGGACGCGTCGTCGACGCGCTCGGCAATCCGATCGACGGCAAGGGGCCGATCAAGACCGCGACCCGCGCGCGCGTCGACGTCAAGGCGCCGGGCATCATTCCGCGCAAATCGGTGCATGAGCCGATGGCGACGGGACTGAAGGCCGTCGACGCGCTGATCCCGATCGGCCGCGGCCAGCGCGAACTCATCATCGGCGACCGCCAGACCGGCAAGACCGCGATCGCGCTCGACACGATCCTCAATCAGAAGTCTCTGAATGACGGCGACGACGAGAAGGCGAAGCTCTACTGCGTCTATGTCGCCATCGGCCAGAAGCGCTCGACGGTCGCGCAATTCGTCAAGGTGCTCGAAGAGCGCGGCGCGCTCGACTATTCGATCATTGTCGCCGCCACGGCCTCCGATCCCGCGCCGATGCAGTTCCTCGCGCCCTTCTCGGGCTGCGCGATGGGCGAATATTTCCGCGATAACGGCATGCACGCCGTCATCATCTATGACGACCTTTCGAAGCAGGCCGTCGCCTACCGCCAGATGTCGCTGCTGCTGCGCCGTCCGCCGGGCCGCGAAGCCTATCCGGGCGACGTCTTCTATCTCCATTCGCGCCTGCTCGAGCGCGCGGCGAAGCTTTCCGACGATCGCGGCGCCGGATCGCTGACCGCGCTGCCGGTCATCGAGACGCAGGCGAACGACGTGTCGGCCTATATTCCGACGAACGTCATTTCGATCACCGACGGCCAGATCTTCCTTGAGACCGATCTCTTCTATCAGGGCATCCGACCTGCAGTGAACGTCGGTCTCTCGGTCTCGCGCGTCGGCTCGTCGGCGCAGACCAAGGCGACGAAGAAGGTCGCCGGCAAGATCAAGGGCGAGCTCGCCCAGTACCGCGAAATGGCGGCCTTCGCGCAATTCGGCTCGGACCTCGACGCGGTGACGCAGCGCCTGCTCAATCGGGGCGCGCGGCTGACCGAACTTTTGAAGCAGCCGCAGTTCTCGCCGTTGAAGATGGAAGAGCAGACCTGCGTGATCTACGCCGGCGTCAACGGCTATCTCGATCCGCTGCCCGTTAATCGCGTGCGCGCCTTCGAGGACGGCTTGCTCGCTGTGCTGCGTTCGCAGCATGGCGACATTCTCGAGAGCATTCGCACGACGAAAGATCTGACCGACGAGACGGCCGCGAAACTCAAGAACGTCGTCGAGAGCTTCGCGAAGTCTTTCGCGTAACGCTTCTCCCTCTCCTCATGAAATGGGGAGAGGGTCGGGGTGAGGGGCTTGGGGACGTTCGCGCTGCGCGCCCCGGCCCCTCACCCTAGCCCTCTCCCCGCAAGCGGGGAGAGGGAATCGAAACTGAGACAGGCAAAAACGATATGCCCTCGCTGAAGGATCTTCGAAACCGCATCTCCTCCGTCAAGGCGACGCAGAAGATCACCAAGGCCATGCAGATGGTCGCCGCCGCGAAGCTGCGCCGCGCCCAGTCGGCGGCGGAAGCTGCGCGGCCCTACGCCGAGCGCATGGAGTCGGTGCTCGCCAATCTCGCCTCCGGCGTGACGGCGGGCGGGCCTCCGCTCTTGGCCGGCAATGGCAACGACGACACGCATCTCCTGATCGTCGCCACCGCTGAACGCGGCCTTTGCGGCGCCTTCAACTCCTCGATCGTCCGTCTCGCCCGCGAGCACATCACGCGGCTTCAGGATCAGGGCAAGACCGTCAAGATCCTCTGCGTCGGCAAGAAGGGCTACGAGCAGCTCCGCCGTCAATATGAGCGCAACATCATCGAGCTGATTGAGCTGCGCGGCGTCAAGCAGATCGGCTTCGATAACGCGGATGAGATCGGCAAGAAGATCATCCGCATGTTCGAAGAGGGCGGCTTCGATGTCGCGACTCTCTTCTTCTCGCGCTTCAGATCAGTGATCGCGCAAATTCCCACGGCGCAGCAGATCATCCCGGCGCAGATTCCGTCGAACGAAAACGCGCCGGCCGTCGAAGGTCCGCAGGCTTCCTATGAATATGAGCCCGGACAGGACGAAATTCTTTCGACGCTGTTGCCGCGCAACATCTCGGTGCAGGTGTTTCGCGCGCTGCTCGAAAACGCCGCCTCCGAGCAAGGCGCGCGCATGAGCGCGATGGACAACGCCACGCGCAACGCCGGCGAAATGATCCGCAAGCAGACGACCCTCTATAACAGGTCGCGGCAAGCGATGATCACCAAAGAGCTCATCGAAATCATCTCGGGCGCCGAGGCGCTCTGACGCACTTTAGGACGAGGACGAAACATGGCCGCCAATAAGCCCAGCGGGCGCATCACTCAAGTCATCGGCGCCGTCGTCGACGTGCAGTTCGACGGGCATTTGCCTGAGATCTTGAACGCGCTCGAGACGACGAACCAAGGCAACCGGCTCGTTCTCGAAGTCGCGCAGCATCTTGGCGAAAACTCCGTGCGCACCATCGCCATGGACTCGTCCGAAGGCTTGGTGCGCGGTCAGGAAGTCACTGACACCGGCGCGCCGATTTCGGTTCCTGTCGGCGACGAAACCCTTGGCCGCATCATCAACGTCATCGGCGAGCCGGTCGATGAGGCTGGCCCGCTCAATACGGGCAAGACCCGCGCCATCCATCAGCCGGCGCCTTCCTATTCCGAACAGGCGACCGAAGCGCAAATTCTCGAGACTGGCATCAAGGTCGTCGATCTGCTGGCGCCTTACGCCAAGGGCGGCAAGATCGGCCTCTTCGGCGGCGCGGGCGTCGGCAAGACCGTGCTGATCATGGAGCTCATCAACAACATCGCCAAGGCGCATGGCGGTTACTCCGTCTTCGCCGGCGTCGGCGAGCGCACCCGCGAGGGCAACGACCTCTATCACGAGATGATCGAGGGCGGCGTCAACAAGAAGGGCGGCGGCGAAGGCTCGAAATGCGCTCTGGTCTACGGCCAGATGAACGAGCCGCCGGGCGCGCGCATGCGCGTCGCGCTGTCTGGCCTCACCGTCGCCGAGGATTTCCGCGACCGCGGCATGGACGTGCTGTTCTTCGTCGACAACATTTTCCGCTTCACCCAGGCGGGTTCGGAAGTGTCGGCGCTCTTGGGCCGCATCCCGTCAGCGGTCGGCTATCAGCCGACGCTCGCGACCGACATGGGCGCGCTGCAAGAGCGCATCACCACGACGACTAAGGGCTCGATCACCTCGGTGCAGGCGATTTACGTCCCCGCCGACGACTTGACCGACCCGGCGCCGGCAACCTCCTTCGCGCATCTGGACGCCACGACCGTGTTGTCGCGCTCGATCGCTGAGAAGGGCATTTATCCGGCGGTCGACCCGCTCGATTCGACCTCGCGCATGCTGTCGCCGGCGATTGTCGGCGAGGAGCATTACGACGTCGCGCGAAAGGTGCAGTCGACGCTGCAGCGTTATAAGTCGCTGCAGGACATCATCGCCATCCTCGGCATGGACGAGCTCTCCGAAGAGGACAAGCTCGTCGTCGCGCGCGCCCGCAAGATCGAGCGCTTCCTGTCGCAGCCCTTCCATGTCGCCGAAGTGTTTACGGGTTCGCCCGGCAAGCTCGTCGCGCTCGCCGACACGATCAAGGGCTTCAAGGGCCTCGTCGAAGGCGAATATGATCATCTGCCCGAGGCGGCCTTTTACATGGTCGGCTCGATTGAAGAGGCGGTCGAGAAGGCCGCCAAGCTCGCCAAGGAAGCGGCGTGACTCTTTTACAAGGCGTCATGGCTGGACGTGCTCCGGCCATCCGCTGATCGGTTTTCGTGGATGGCCGGGTCAAGCCCGGCCATGACGGGCTGGAACGCAAAGCGCCGTCGGAGAAAGTCATGGCCGCATTCCACTTCGAACTCGTGTCTCCCGAGAAACATCTCTTCTCTGGCGAAGTTGAATCTGTCGTTGCGCCCGGCGCCGACGGCCAGTTCACCGTGCTCAAGGACCATGCGCCGGTGATGACGACCTTAAAGGCCGGCGTGGTGACGGTCTCCGGCGACGGCAAGGTCGAGAAGCTCTTCGTGCGCGGGGGATTCGCCGACGTCAACGCGTCCGGCTTCACCATTTTGGCGGAACAGGCGATTCCGCTCACTGAAATCGACATCGCCAAGGTCGACGCCGACATCCAGAACGCGCGCGAAGATATCGCTGACGCCAAGTCAGACGAAGAGCGCCTCGCGGCGTCCGACAAGCTTGCTCAGCTGCAGGAATTGCGCGCGGCGATCGTCGGTTAAATAGAGCGCGCGGGGAAAAGCCACGCGTCCTCTCCTACAGCGTTTGCCGAGCCTCTCCGCGTCATGCCCGCGCTTGTCGCGGGCATCCATGCGCCGCCGCCGCGCGAGTCTCGCAATATTTGCGTAACCTCTCGACGTGGATGGCCGGGACAAGCCCGGCCATGATGGCTGAGCGATTGTGCAATATGCAGCGTGATCTATGCTTCGCTGATTTCTTCCGGCGCCGCCGGCTCTTCGAGTTCAGCTTCGATGATGTCGCCGCGCCGCTCGGCCGGCGCGAGTTCGGATCGCGATTGCGCAACCTGGCGTATCGCGTCTCCAACTTCCGGATTGCGCTTCGTCAGCGTCTGTAAATCATAGGCGTCGAGGACGAGGAGTTTCGTTGGCGCGGTCGCTCGCACGTCGGCGCTCCGCGATGTCTTTTGCAGCACGGCGATCTCGCCGAAAAACTGCCCTTCTCCGAGTCTGACGTTCTCCTGGGGCAACTCGACTTCGACTTCGCCCTCGGCGATGAAATACATTGAATGGGCGGGATCGCCCTTGCGCACGATCACTGCGCCGCGGGGGATGGACTGGGCCCGAAGGTAGCGCATGATTTCGGCGATCGCCGACGCGTCGAGGGTGCGAAACAGCGGCACGCTGGCGACCATTGTCCAGGTGACGACGAATTCACGCCGGTGGATCTCTTCGGCGAAGGCCGTAGCCAGGATGCCGACCGGCAGGCCCAGCAGTAGAAAGCCCGTGACCATGGCGAAGGAGGCGATGAGCTTGCCCGCGAGCGTCAGCGGAATCACTTCGCCATAGCCGACGGTCGTCACTGTCTCGATCGCCCACCACATGGCGTCGGGAATAGTGCCGAATTTTTCGGGCTGCGACTCATGTTCGGCGAGATGCATGGCGGTCGAATAGAAAAGCACCGCGCCGAACAGAATGATCAGCCAGGCAAGGAGCGCCTTTCGTTCGGCCTCGATTACCGCGAGCAATGTGCGGATGCCCGGCGAATAACGCGCGAATTTGAAAAAGCGCAGCAGGCGCAGCATCAAAAAGACGCGCAGATCCGTCGAGAAGTAGAAGGAAAGATAGAAGGGCAGGAAGGCGGCGAGATCGACCAGCGCCCAGCCTGACTTGATGAAGGCGATGCGGGCGGCCGTCGGTGAGCAATGTGCGTAAAGCGCATGTTCGGGCGCGCACCAGACGCGCAATATATATTCGAGCGTGAAGGCCGCGACCGCGACATATTCGATAGCGTCGAAGAGAACCGAATAACGGTCGCCGTATTCGGGCACCGATTCGAAAATCACCGACACGACCGACAGCAGCACAAGCGAGATCAGCGCGCGATGAACGATGCGCGCGACGTGGTCATGGCTGCCGCCGTCCAGAATGACGTGGACGCGCCGCCGCACCAAAGCCAGACCGCGCCGCCGGTCCGGCTCGCTCATGACGCGGCCGCTTTTCCGCGCAGCGCGTCTTCGACAGAGGCGAGGGCCTGATCGATGGCGGCCGCGTTAGGACCGCCCGCCTGCGCAAGGTCTGGCCGGCCGCCGCCGCCCTTGCCGCCGAGCTTGACGCTCGCAACGCGAACGAAATCCACGGCGCTGTATTTCCCGGTGAGATCGTCGGTGACGCCGACGACGATGCCGGCCTTGCCGTCGGGCGAGGCGCTGGCGATCGCGACGACGCCCGAGCCAATCGCCTTCTTCGCGTCGTCGACCATCGACTTCAAATCTTTCGCCTCTATGCCTTCGACGGCGCGCGCGAGCAGCTTCACGCCGCCAATGTCGCGCGGCTTCTCGGCAGCGCCATCGACAGCGCCGCCGCCCATCGCGAGTTTGCGCTTGGCTTCGGCGAGTTCGCGTTCAAGCCGCTTGCGCTCATCGAGGAGAGTCGCAAGCCGCGCGGGGGCGTCTTCCACAGGCGCGCGCATCAGCGCAGCCATGTCGCGTAGCGCGCGCGACTGCGAGACAAGCTGGCTGCGCGCGCCCTCGGCGGTGCGCGCCTCGATGCGGCGCACGCCGGAGGCGACCGCGCCTTCGCCGACAATGGCGATGAGGCCGATGTCGCCGGTGCGGGCGACATGCGTGCCGCCGCAAAGTTCGACGGAGAAGGGATGCGCGGCGCCGGGACTCAGCGGACCCATCGAAACGACGCGCACTTCGTCGCCATATTTCTCGCCAAAGAGCGCGCGCGCGCCTGAGTGGATAGCGTCGTCCTGGGCCATCACGCGCGTTTCGACTGGCGCGTTATCCTGAACGATTTCGTTGGCGAGAGTTTCGACGCGCGCAAGCTCTTCGTCGGTCAGCGGCTTCGGATGGGTGAAATCGAAGCGCAGGCGATCCGGCGCGACGAGCGAACCCTTCTGCGCGACATGGTCGCCGAGCACCTGGCGCAGCGCCTCATGCAGGATATGCGTCGCCGAATGATTGGCCCGCGCCTGTCTGCGCCGCTCGTGATCAACGTCGAGTTCGAGCGCGACGCCGGGCGTGATCTCGCCCTCTTCGACGACTCCCTCGTGAACGATGAGGTCGCCAAGCTTTTTGAGCGTGTTCTCGACGCGGAAGCGCACGCCGCGCGCGCGCATCACGCCAACGTCGCCGACCTGTCCGCCCGATTCGCCGTAGAAGGGCGTCTGATTGAGGATGAGCGCGCCCTGCGCGCCCTTTTTGAGCGAAAAGGCTTCGGCGCCATCGTGAAGGATGGCGGTGACGACGCCCTCGCTTCTTTCCGTCTCGTAGCCAAGAAACTCGGTCGCGCCGAGGCGTTCCTTCAGCGCAAACCACAGCGCTTCGGTCGCGGTCTCGCCGGAGCCGGCCCAGGCCTTGCGCGCTTCGGCGCGCTGGCGCTCCATCGCGGCGTTGAAGCCGTCCTTGTCGACGCCGATGCCGCGCGGACGCAGCGCGTCTTCTGTGAGGTCGAATGGAAAGCCATAAGTGTCGTAGAGCTTGAACGCCGTTTCGCCGGAAAGCTTCGCGCCCTGGCCGAGTTCGGCCGTCTCCTCGTCGAGGATCGCGAGGCCGCGCGCGAGCGTCGCGCGAAAGCGCGTCTCTTCGGAAAGCAGCGTATCGGCGATGAGCGCCTGCGCGCGCACGAGTTCCGGATAGGCCTGGCCCATCTCGGCGATGAGCGTCGGCGAGAGCCTCCACATCAGCGGCTCCTTGGCGCCGAGAAGCTGCGCATGGCGCATGGCGCGGCGCATGATCCGGCGCAGCACATAGCCGCGGCCCTCGTTCGACGGCGTCACGCCGTCGGCGACGAGGAAGGCGGAGGCGCGCAAATGATCGGCGATCACGCGATGGCTCGCGCCCTGCGGGCCGTCAACCGGCGCGCCGGTGAAATCGGCGACCGCGCTGGTCAGCCCGCGGAAGAGATCAATATCAAAAACCGAATGGACGCCTTGTTGCAGAGCGGCGATGCGCTCCAACCCCATGCCAGTGTCGATCGAGGGGCGCGGGAGCGGCGCGCGTTCGCCGGGCGCCACCTGCTCATATTGCATGAAGACGAGGTTCCAGAATTCCAGGAAACGGTCGCCGCCCTCGTCCGGACTGCCCGGGGGCCCGCCCGCGACGCTCTCGCCCTGGTCATAGAAGATTTCCGAGCACGGTCCGCACGGGCCGATGTCGCCCATGCTCCAGAAATTGTCGGCGCTGGCGATGCGGATGATGCGATCGTCGGAAAAGCCCGCGATCTTCTTCCACAGATCGTAGGCCTCGTCGTCGTCATGATAGACGGTGACGAGCAGGCGGTCGCGCGGCAGGCCCAATTCGCGCGTGACCAGAGTCCAGGCGAGTTCGATCGCGCCTTCCTTGAAGTAATCGCCGAAGGAGAAATTGCCGAGCATCTCGAAAAAGGTGAGATGTCGGGCGGTGTAGCCGACATTGTCGAGGTCGTTGTGCTTGCCGCCGGCGCGCATGCATTTTTGGGCGGAGGCGGCGCGCGCATAGGCGCGCTTCTCGACGCCGGTGAAGACATTCTTGAATTGCACCATGCCGGCGTTGGTGAACATCAACGTCGGATCATTGTGCGGCACAAGCGACGAAGAGGCGACCTTCTCGTGCCCATTGTGCGCGAAAAAATCTAGGAAGGCGGTTCGGATGTGGTTGACGCCACTCATGCGGTCACGGCTCGTAGATGCGTCCCTTTTCGCCAAAGCGGCGGCGCACTGACGCGGGAGACGCGTTTAAAACAATAACCTGGAGCGGCTTTTCGTTTCAATGAAACTGGCGACGCTCCGACGTTGCTGCGAAGGCCGCGGCAGGCTCCGCCTTCGCGCGCTTCGTCATCGCGATATGACAGTTTCAGGGGTAAACGGCAATGGCGGGGGCTCGCCCGAACGGGGGCCCTTCCGCCTCCTGTCGCCAAGCTCGCTAAGGTTTGTGGTCAACGTCCCCGTGGGCAACCAGGCGGAGATTATTCTTGGTCTTCCTGCGCCGCTTCGAGAATGCGCTCGGCGATCAGTCCGGCGTTTTCGCGGATCGCCTGCTCGATGCGCTGAGCCGCCTCGGGATGCTGCTTCAAATAAGTCTTGGCGTTCTCGCGGCCCTGGCCGAGCCTCTGGCTGTCGTAAGAGAACCAGGCGCCAGATTTTTCAACGACTCCCGCCTTGACGCCGAGGTCGATCAATTCGCCGAATTTTGAGACGCCTTCGCCATACATGATGTCGAATTCGACCTGTTTGAACGGGGGCGCGACCTTGTTCTTGACCACTTTGACGCGGGTCTGATTGCCGATCGTCTCGTCGCGCTCCTTGATCGCGCCGATGCGGCGGATGTCGAGCCGCACCGAGGCGTAGAATTTCAGCGCATTGCCGCCGGTCGTCGTTTCGGGCGAACCGTACATCACGCCGATCTTCATGCGGATCTGATTGATGAAGATGACGAGCGTGTTGGAGCGCGCGATCGACGCGGTGAGCTTGCGCAGCGCCTGACTCATCAGCCGCGCCTGCAGGCCCGGCTGCACCTCGCCCATCTCGCCCTCGATTTCCGCGCGCGGCGTCAGCGCCGCGACCGAATCGACGACGAGCACGTCGACGGCGCCGGAGCGCACCAGCGTATCGGTGATCTCGAGCGCCTGCTCGCCGGTGTCAGGCTGCGAAATTAAGAGATCGTCGAGATTGACGCCGAGCTTGCGGGCGTAGACGGGATCGAGCGCATGTTCGGCGTCGACGAAGGCGCAGACGCCGCCCGCTTTCTGCGCCTCGGCGATGACGTGCAAAGTGAGGGTCGTCTTGCCGGAGGATTCCGGCCCGTAGATTTCAACCACGCGGCCGCGCGGCAGGCCGCCGACGCCAAGCGCGATGTCGAGGCCGAGCGAGCCTGTGGAGATCGTCTCGATCTCGACGGCCTTCTGGTTCTTGCCGAGCCGCATGATCGAGCCTTTGCCGAAGGCGCGCTCGATCTGCGACAGAGCGGCGTCGAGCGCCTTGGTCTTGTCCACGGAAGTCCCTTCCACGAGGCGGAGGTTGGCTTGGCTCACGGCTGAAAATTCCTTCTGACATGGTTAGCTAGGCGCAGGCAACGGCGGCTGCGGGGGCGGCGCGGGGGCAAGGGCGCGAAGGCGAGAAGACGCCTGAGCCGCTTGACCCTGAACTCCAGTGTGCATGATTTGTTCTTTTTGCCAAGTTCTTTTTTTGTTCGAATGATGCGAATTGCTTACTTGGTTAGAGCTAACTCCCAACTATGAATTGCGTAGCGCGTGAGAAAGCCTCAAAAACGCGGCTAAACATCATGCCGGTTGAACCTTCCCCCTCATCGCTCGCTCTCCCCTCATTCCGGGAACGGGCGCCGTGGTTTGGCGGCGATCTGCAGACTCTTCGCAACACCATCTGCGGCGGACCGCCCGAGCTTTTAGGCGGCGAGCGGCTGCTGCTCGCGATGTCCGACGGCGACCGGCTCGCCGCGCGGCTCGATCGGCCGGCGACGGATACCGGCGCGCCGCTGATCATTCTGGCGCATGGGCTCGCGGGGTCCGAGGCGAGCCGGCATGGGATAGCGACAGCGCGCTATCTCGTCGGCCTGGGCTGGCCGGTGCTGCGCCTCAATCTTCGAGGCTCTCAGCCATCGCGTCCGACCTCAGGCGGGCGCTACCACGCCGGCAGGACCGAGGATCTCGCCGCGGCGCTGCGCGCGCTTCCAGCCGACCTCATGCGCCACGGAATCGTGCTCATCGGCAATTCGCTCGGCGGCAATCTCGTGCTGAAATTCATCGGCGAGGGCGATCACGCTCTACCCGTTCGCGCCGCCGTCGCGGTGTCGACGCCGATCGATCTCGCCGCCACCTGCGCGCGCATGATGGCGCCGCGCAACTTCGCCTATCATCGCTACATGCTCGATCAAATGAAACGCGAGGCGCTGGCGCCGGGCGCAGAGCTCACCACCGCTGAGCGCGCGGCAATCGCGGGCGCCCGCAACGTCTATGAATTCGACGACCATTTCGTCGCGCCGCATTTCGGCTACCGGGGCGCCGAAGATTATTACGAGGCGAACGCCGCGAAGAATTTCCTCGCCGGCGCTACGCTGCCGACGTTGATCCTGCAGGCTTTGGACGATCCCTGGATTCCGGCGGAGTGCTATACGGCGATCGACTGGTCGAATCTGCCGGCGATCGAGACGGTTTTTACCCCCGGCGGCGGGCACATGGGCTTCCACGCGGCGGACAGCCCCACGCCATGGCATGATCGCGCGACGGCGCAGTGGCTCCAGCGAAAAGGTCTCGGGCCGCGAGAGCTGTTGGACACGGAGTAGGGCCGCAGCAATGGACGCACGCCAGACGATGGTGTTCGGCGACAACGCCGGCGACTATCGCGCCTTTCGGCCGCATTATCCCGACGCGCTTTTCGCCTGGCTTGCGCGCGCCGCGAAAGAGAATCGTCTCGCCTGGGATTGCGGCTCGGGGAGCGGGCAGGCGGCGGTCGGCCTTTCGCGCCACTTCATAAAAGTGCTCGCGACGGATCCTGATGAGCGGCAGCTCGCGCTCGCGCCGAAGGAGGCGAACGTCGACTATCGTATTGCGCGAGCGGAAGACGATCTCGGCCTGCGCGAAGAGGTCGATCTCATTGCCTGCGCCTGTTCGATTCACTGGTTCGACCTGCCGAGATTTTACGAAAACGCGCGGCGCGCTTTGCGCCCCGATGGGATCATAGCGGCATGGACCTATGACTGGCCGCGGACAGAGGTCGAGCCGATCGATTTGATTCTGCGCAAGCTCAAGGAGGATATTCTCGGCCCCTTTTGGGGCCAGAATTCTTCGCTTTATTTCAATCGCTACGAAACCCTGCCGTTTCCATTCAAGGAGATCGAAAGCCCGCCGTTTCATACGCCGATCGCGCGATCGAAGAGCGATCTCATGAGCTTTCTCAAGACCTGGTCCGCTGTCGAAAAATACAGGCTGCGTTACGACAGCGATCCGCTGGCGCTTATCGATCAGGAGCTCGAGGACGCGTGGCGCGCCGATCCGCCGAATCTGCCGTTATCGGCTCCTCTTTACATGCGCTGCGGCGTTAACGCGCCGTAAACTTAAGTATTGGCGCAAGCCTGCTCTCGCTGTTCTATGTGTCGCCGGCAGTTTTCCCTAATTTCGCCTGTTTTGCGGCGACGATGAGAAATCGTCGCGTTGAGCCGATGCCGTGTGTCTCCCAAGGGGATCGTTCAGCAAAGGACTGCAACATGCTTGAGGCTGGCAAAGTTTATAAAGTCACGACGCTTGTGAATGATGAAGGCGCCTGGGACGAAGAGAGCGATTTTTGGACCGTTATGGCGGTCGAAGGCACCTGTGCGAAGCTGACCAACGACGACTGCGAAAGCAGGATCGTCGATACGGCGTCCTGGAATTTCGTTAAAGCCGAAGCGGTAGAGTAACGACCAGGGCGGAGCCTGCATTCGCGGATGCGGCGCTTGCCGTCGCCATTTGTCGAGCATTAAGCTCGACGCCCGCGAGCGAACGCGGCTCGAAGCCAATGCATTGCACCGTCTCGTCGGCTCTACATGTCCAGTCGTATTAAGGGCTGGGTCCGAAAGGTCTTGCTCTATCACGACCTTATTGATAGGAAAATAGCAATTGGCCAAATTGCCAGTTGCTCGTTCTGTCTCGTGTCTCCAGGCCTCTTCAATAATGAATTCGGTGGAGCTCTTTCGATATCGGATCCGTATCCTCGCTGAGGAGCTTGGTGAGCTCGAAACGACCATTGAGTCGCGAAGGGGTTTCTGGCCGCTGTGGCTTAAGGAGCTTTATTGGACAGTGACCAAGCTCGTTGGCTTAGGTCACTGGCATGACGGCAGTCGGCCGCAGAGACGTCATCGCGCCGTCGTTGCAGCCGATGCGACGAGCGCCCGACGCCTTGTTGGCAACTGCCCACGGCCACGGGTGCTAATCGACGCTACGCACACAGTTCAATCCGGCCGCAAGGATGGCGTACAGCGCGTCGTTCGCAACATCGCCTTTCATGCGGCTCGGGGCGAAAAGGCGATACCATTCGTCTTAGAAGACGGCTTGCCAATGGTTTTGTCGAACG